>JAEEGL010418863.1_pt1 | contig 12552 bp, 9 predicted proteins | sample 9134231 | NCBI WGS metagenome assembly JAEEGL01 (sample SAMN16246548, study PRJNA631951) | gut metagenome | biome: gut microbiome; feature: rumen; material: fiber-attached | host: Bos | place: Iran: Karaj | collected 2018-10
CCCGAAGACGACGCCGCAGTCCAAAACTGGGGCAACGGCTGGCGAATGCCCACCAACGACGACTTTGAAGAACTCCGCTCCGACAAGTGCAGGTGGGAATGGCTCAGCAGCAACGGCGTCAGTTATTACAAAGTGACCGGACCAAGCGGCAAGTCGATATTACTGCCCGCCTGCGGCTGCATCAACGGACACAAAAGGATAATGTTCATGGCCAACGGCTGCCTGTGGTCGTCGAGCCTGTCGGGAACCACTCCCGAACACGCATACGAACTCACGCAATACAACAGCGGCTACTGGAAAGGCAGCGTAGATCGTTTTTACGGCGAGCCCATCCGCCCCGTATTCGACCCCCAAAGCCTCCAAAACGACAAAACCCAAAAAATCAAACCAACCAACTGACACACAATCAACCCAATCCAAAACATGTGGATACTGCCGGTAATATTCTCCGCCATCTTCTTAGGCATATACGACGTCTGTAAAAAAGAGTCGGTGAAAGAAAACGCCGTACTCGTAGTGATGCTCATATCGTCGGGCGCATCGTTGATTTTGATGACGCCAATGCTCCTCGACTCCGCCTTCGGGCTTGGAATCATGGACGGGACGCAATTCGCCGTTGGCGGCACCTGCCTGAAAAACCAACTCTACATCATCCTCAAGACCTTCATCGTGCAGGCGTCGTGGCTGTGCAACTTTTACGCGATGAAGCACCTGCCCATCTCCATCGTGGGGCCCGTGAGGTCGAGCGCACCCGCCTGGACGCTCCTCGGCGCGGTATTGGTGCTCGGCGAAAGGCTCAACGCATACCAGTGGCTCGGCGCGGCGATAATATTGGTCTGCCTGTTTCTCTACGCCAACTACGGCAGAAAGGAAGGCATCTCCTTCAAGCACAATATCTTCGTGTATCTCCTCATAGGCGGCACGCTGATAGGCTCGGTGTCGGCGTTGTACGACAAATACCTACTCCGCACCGTGATGCTCGACAGGATGGAGGTGCAGGCATGGTTTTCGCTTTACCAGTTCATGTTGGCGTTGCTTATGATGCTGATATTCTGGTATCCCTCGCGCAAAAAGACCACGCCGTTCAAGTTCAAGGCGACGATACCGCTCATCGGGCTGTTCCTTACCATCGCCGACTTCCTCTACTACATGGGACTCAGCACCGACGGAGCGATGATAGGCATAGTGTCGCTGATACGAAGGAGCAACGTCATAATATCCTTCCTCGCGGGCGCGCTGCTGTTCCACGAGCAGCACATCAAGCAGAAGGCATACATCCTGTGCGGAATATTGGCGGGCGTGGCGGTGCTGTGCCTGTGCAAGTGACAGCGCACAAAAAAATGGCACGATACCAATCTCACAGACTGACTTAGTGCCACGGTGTCGGGAATCCCGCCAAATCCCTAATAGAATTCGATATTGGAGAGAATGTCTTTCACCTTGTCTTCAAGGCTGCCATCATAGCATATCGCCACAATGGCAAACTTGCTGGTAGCGTCGCTGCCCACAAACGCACAAAGCGAAACCCAGCCCTCTTTTTCAGTGAACGGTCCCTTGAAACAGATGACCTCGGCATTCTTGCACTCAAACTGGTCGCTGTCAATTTGTGCCATGTCCATCTTCGCTTCCTGACACAAAGATACGACCAACAGACCCATTTCTTCCTCGGAAAGCTTGTCGAACTTAAGTCTATAATCCAGATTATTTTTAAAAAAAGAATTATCGCCAATTACGAAAGGACGCGAATGAAACCACCTCGACGAGACAATCGGCTTTTGTGAATTAAAAAAAAATAACGGCGCGAATATTTTGTTGATTAATTTTTTTACAATCCCCAAAAAAACATTACCTTTGCACCGTTGCTTACCAATCATAAAAAATGGAACTATCGACTCTCGACATAATCCTGGTGGCGGCGGCGGCGGCAATGGCGGCGGCGGTGGCTGTCGTACTGCTACGGCGCAAGAGGTTTGCCATCAAGACCGCCCGCCGCCTCGACGAAAAATACTCTGATCTCCTGCGCGAAAGCGAAAGCGAAATCCGCCGCCTCAACATCATCGTCGGCGAACTTAAAAATTTATCAGCCGTCAAGCCCTCCGCCGCCGGCAATCAGTCGTCAAGCATGGAGATAGAAAAATTTGCCGCCGAACACAAAAAAATCGAGACAAAGGAGCAGGAACTTTACGACCGCAACAAGCAGCTCTGGGACATGAGCGTCGCGATAGAGAAGGAACGCCAGCGCATCGAGACCGCCAAAAACGAAATCGAAAAAAAGTCGCAGTACCTCGAAAAAGCCCTGCAAGACCTCCGTGCGGCTCAGGACGAACTCATCCGTCAAAACAAAATGGTGACGGTGGGCAAGCTGACGCAGGGACTCGTGGACCGCATTCTCAACCCGCTCAACTACATCAACAATTTCACAAAACTATCCGAAGGTCTCGTCAGGGACATCGCCGCCAACATCGAGGACGACAAAGACAAGATGGACGAAGAAAACTACGAAGACACCGTGGACGTATTGCAGATGCTCCAAGGCAACCTCCGAAAAGTGGCGGAGCACGGACTCTGCACCACGCGCACGCTCAAAGCAATGGAGGAGGTAATCAAAGACCGCACCGGCGGCATGACGCCCACCGACCTGAAGTCAATCCTCGCCAAAAACAAAGAAATGACAACCGCATACCACGAAGACTGCATAAAAAAATACGGCATCCAAGTAACATTCGACCTGCCCGACAGCCCGATGCCAATAGAAGGCAACCCGGAGCTTCTCTCAAAAACTTTTATGAGCGTCGTCAACAACAGCTTCTATGCGGTGGCCAAGAAGGCGGAAAGAGTAAAGTACGACCCCGAAATCCGCATCACGGCGGAGATTGGCGACGGAGCCTACACAATAAGGTGTTACGACAACGGCATCGGCATCGAGGAGAAGATATTGGACAAGGTTTTCGACCCGTTCTTCACCACCAAGCCCACCGGCGAGGCGTCGGGCGTTGGACTTTACCTCAGCCGAGAGATAGTGCAGAACCATCACGGCGACATCACTGCAAAATCCGAAAAAGACAAGTTCACTGAGTTTACTGTAAAGTTCGACACAACAAAAACAACCAACTAAAATTTGCAACATTGGATATTTAGCACTATATTTGCACCATGATTGCGGTACGCCCATAGCGGCACCAAAAGACAGCATTTTATGGCACTCAACCTATACAACAAGAAGTTTACGGTATTCCTCGCCGCCGCCACGCCCGACATGGAAGGCATCCGGGAGGAACTTGGCTACGTACTCGACAACGCCGGCATCGACATCGTGGACGGCACCGACATCCGCGCCGAACACACAGACATGGCGATTCAGGCGGCTGATTGCAGCGTCCACATCCTCGGCGGCTCCGACATCTACACGCAGGGCGGCTCCGGATACGACACCCCGGCGGGCGCACAATTCCGCGCCGCAAAAAAGAAGTGCGGCAAGGAGTTCAAGATGTTTGTCTGGAACCCGGCGACCGCCATCACCGCCACAAACTCCTACATAAACAGCATCCGCCGCGACATCGTGGAAAACACCATATACGCCGACAAGCCGTCCCCCATAATCTTTGTGGAGGACATCCGAAACATAATGAACGTAAATCCGACGCAAAGCCAGCGTCATGAGCCAACCGACATTTTTTTCCTTTACAACGAACTCGACGGCGACACCGCAATCGGGGTTTACAACATGCTCAAAGACTTCCAGAAAGTCAGCAAACTCGGCATCAGCATGTCGAGCGGCGTGGATTACAACACCTTCATATCGGAGCAGCTCGCCGACAGCCAGATTGGCGTCGTGTATTACAACTACGCCGGCGACTGGGCGGTGCCTTTTGCGCGTCAGATATGGAAAGACACCGGCGGCAGCAGCTCAAAGACGCCGCTCCTCGTCACCGGCAACAGCGAACACGCCAAAGAAGACGACCTCTCCGCCTTCAAGGGCATCATGGAATGTACTGTGGACGAGCAACTCAGGATTCCATTGGATATTAAAGTATTTTTGGATAAGAAAAACCAACAATGAGCAACACCATCTGTCCATATCCGGGGCTTAGGCCATTCGCCGAGGAGGAGTCAATCTTCTTCAAGGGGCGCGACATACACATCCGCCAGATAGTCAAGATGTTGGAAAACAACAAGATGGCTTTCATTACGGGTGCGTCCGGCGACGGCAAGTCGTCGATGGTGTACGCCGGCGTAGTGCCGTACATCAGGGCGGGATTCTCCAAGGCGGAGTTCAACAGCTGGGTGGTCTGCGACTTCAAGCCGCAGCGAAACCCGCTCCAAAGCCTCGCCCAAAGCGTCTCGGAACAGCTGCAGGTGCAATACGACGACACATTGATAAAACTCCGTCGCGGATTCAAGGCACTTGTCAGCATTTACAAGCAGTCGGGATTTTATGTAAAGGACGGCGACAACGCCGCAAACCGTGGCAAAAACCTCCTCATCATAGCCGACCAGTTTGAGGAAGTCTTCACCATGAACGAAAACTTCCACAACGGCACGCCGAGCGACGACGCCTACACCACAGTCAACCTCCTCTTGGAAACGATAAGAATCTCCATCAAGGAGCAACTGCCCGTATATGTGATTTTTACGATGAGGAGCGACTACATCTCGCAATGCACCGTATTCAAGGATTTGCCCGAATTCATAGCATACAGCCAGTTTTTCGTGCCGCAGCTCAAACGCACCGAAATCCTCCAAGTCATAGAGCAGCCGGCGGTGATGGCGGGCGGCAGCGTGTCCACGCGGCTTTCAGAAGTGCTCATCAACAACCTCAACTCAGGCTTCGACCAGCTGCCGGTGCTGCAACACGCGCTCAACCTCCTTTGGAAGACCGCCAGCAACGGCACCGAACCCCTCGACCTCATCCACCTCGCCAAAATCGCCGGCATATCCAAAGACATGCTCAGCGACACGGAGCGTCAGGACTTCAACCGCTGGTTTGCGCTGCTGCCCGACTATCAGAAAAAATACTACGAAAAGCCCGACCTCAACAACGTACTCAACGCACACGCGGGCACGCTCTACGAATCGGCCTTCGACTATTACATGCACAACGCCGACTGGGCAGACAAGACCATCACCCCCGACGAATCCAAAGAAATCATCGAGACCGCATTCAAGACCCTCACCAAAATCGACGACAGCCGGCAGGTGCGCAACCGCTGCACCCTCAACGAAATCACCGGCATCATCAACAAGCCAAACATCAGCAATTCCACCGTCTGCGCCGTGCTGAATATTTTCAGGTCGGAAGACAACACGCTCCTGCAGCCCTTCATCGTCAAGGACGACATTCAGACGCAGTACCTCGGCGGCGACACCGTATTGGACGTTACGCACGAGGCGTTGATACGAAACTGGAAGATGCTCTCGCAGTGGGACCGGGAAGAACTCGAAAACCTCCACGAATACAACGACTTCAATACACAGATGCAGCGCTGGCTCGACAACGGACGCAGCCCCGAGTTCCTCCTCGCCCCGGGCAACTACGCCATCTTCAGCCAATGGTACGACCGCTGCCAGCCCAACAAATATTGGATTCTCAAAAACGACGACTCGCAACGTCCAGCCAGAGAAAAACTACAATCCGCCACCAACCGCATGCAACTCTGCAAAGCGTACATGCAGGAGAGCCACGATGCAATCGTCGAAAAAGAAAAATCGCACCGCCGCAAGATTGCCGCCGCCATCGCCACACTGCTGGTGTTCATAGCGGGGCTTGCGATATTCGCATTGTGGGCGAGGGCGGCGCAGAAAGACGCCGAAAAGCAGAAACAAGAAGCCGAAATCCAAAAAGACAAAGCGCAACAAGCCGAAAAAGAAGCGCAGGAACAACGCGACGAGGTGAAAAGCCTGCTCATCGAGACACAAAAAGCCCAAATCGCAACCGAACAAGCACTCAGAGAGGCAGAAAAAGAACGCAAACTGGCCGACATAGCCCGACAGTACGCACAAGAATCGCAGCACAATGCAGAAATTGCAAAGGCGGAAGCGGTACTTGCCCAACAGCAGGCGGAAGCCAACCTCCAAGAAGCAAAAGCACAACGCGACACCGCCAACGCCGAACGCAAAAAAGCGGTGGACGCCAACGATCAAGCGTTGCATAACTATTATATGGCTCTCTGCAACGCTCTCTCAATGAAGGCGAAAAACAAATACGAAGACAAGCGGCTCAACCTCCGCCTTGCCAATGCAGCCTGCAAAATGAACCAACAGGCGGGCGGCAACAGCAAAAACGCCGACCTCTACGACGCCATGCTATTTGCCCTGGAGCAAAACGACATTATCAAGCCATACCTCAGCGGCGAATTCGACGTAATGGATTTGACCATCGACAATTCAGGGCACATCATCTTCATCTTCGAAAACGGATTTATCGTGCAATGGGAGATTTTGGAAAACGGACAAATGTCGATATTGCCGAAACAATTTGTCACAAATTTTACCAAACAGATGCAAATAGAAAATGCATTTTTGGTAACACCATCGTTGATAGCATATTCCACCAAAGACCACACATTGCACCTCACCGACCTCGACACCAAGCTGCAGACCCAAGCGCAATACAACGGCTACATCAAGGCGGTGGACGTATCGCCCGACGGCAAGTATTTCGCCATCGCATACTCCAGCGGACATGCCGAAATAAAGTCAGTTTCCGATTTCAAAACCGTGACATTAGACAATTTTGGCGAACAGATTGCAGACATTTATCTCCACGACAACAACGTGGCATACATCCTGTTCCACAATGGTCAGCTCACAAAATGGAATTTCAACGAAAACAAATTAAAACCCGTCCTGACAGCCACATTCGATTATATCGGCTACAAGATGGTGGCAAGCAGAAACGCCTTCAAGATGGCGGCCATCAGGGACAAAAACCTGCTTGCGGTATGTTTCAGCAATGGCGAAATACAGTTTGTGAACCTCCTGGACGACACCAAGGCAGACAAAATGTCGCCTGGCACACACTCCAAAATCGACAATCTTGCATACGCCCCCAAGACCGGCATCCTTGCCATATCGTCAGCCGACAAGAGAATCACGCTCTACAACACCAACAACTTCACGGAAAGGCCCCTTGTAATCGAGGAGCACAGCCTCGGCAACCACAGGGTGAAGTCGATGTGTTTCAACAACAAGGGCGTGCTCTTCGCCATCACCGACGACAACAGGCTCCGTTTTTGGGACACCGACCCCGACACATACATCAATACGCTCTCGGCACTGAACCTTGAGCCGCTCTCGCAGTCAGAATTGAATTTGTATCTGGGAAGCGACATTTCGCAATAATAAACGACTCAGACAATGGTAACACGCATCAAAATATTAATCTCGACCCTCATCCTCATCGCGGCGGCGGCCAACAACGCCATCGCACAGACCGACACGCTCAAAAACCTGCCGCTCTACAAGAACGCCACCGCCGACTGCGACCACAACAACAAAGACAAAAACGAAGACAGCACGCAGTCCACAGACATAAGGAGCGTCATCAACAACAAACTCCGCGAATTGCAGAGCCTGCACGCCGCCGGCAAATACCACGACGCGCTGCAACTATCGAATGACATCGACGACAAATTCACCCTCAACAAAGCCGAAAACCTTGCACGGCTAAAATACACCCTCGCCGCAAACAAGGACTTGGACAACGATGCAGAGGCGGACAACATCGCCAAAACATTCATTCAGAAATACCCATTCTACGACCCCAATACAGACGCCGACGCCCCGGTGTCGTTCAAGAAGGTATTGAAAAACTACTATGCAAAACCTAAATACTCGATTTGGGCGGCGGCGGGCATCAGAAAGGACAAACCTTACAACGCCACCATACGCACCATCATCGACACCTGCGCCAATTCCAGACCCAAAACACCGAAATACAAAATCAAAGGCTACATGCTGCAGTTGGGATTTGAGTACCGCCCGCTGAAAATAGTGTCACTATCCATCGCACCATCATTGACCTCGTACCACATCAAGCGCAGCATCCAACGCACCACCTTCGCCACATTCCACTACGACGAATCGAGCGCCGTATTCTCGCTCCCCATATTCGTTGAGGCGGGATTGTACAAAAAACGCGAAATCATAGTGCCGTCCATCTACGCCGGCGCAGAGATGAAGTACATCGCCAACTCCGAATACAAGGCATACACCGAAACCATCGGCACATACACCCCACCCACCCCAAAAACCGACACCTACACCAAGACGCGACTCAACTACTCCCTGCTCGGCGGCATCAGGCTCAACTACAACCGCCGCCGCATGACCTATTTCGCCGACTTTGGCATTTCGGTGGACATGCTGACATACAATGACCCTAAAAAAATACACAGCAACCCCGACCTCATCTACCATAACCTCTATGTGCCGGACGTTTTCAGAATGGCAGAGTGCACGGTAAAGATAGGCGCGAAAGTGAACCTGCAATACAAAACAATAGCAAAATTCAAATACGGATACTAAAATGAATACAATAAGAATAATCATAACGGCAATCATCCTGACGACGGTACTCCTCGCTTGCGAAGACAAGACCGTCTACCACGACCGCATGGAAGAACCCGTGAAATCCACAGGGATAGACGCAAAACTTGGCGACGTATTTGCAATGCCCGACGGCAGGGCCGCCGCATTAGTGAAAACAGACGGGGAGAGAATAGATGATGAAGAACAGTATGCAATCGCTGTAATAGACAAGAACGGCAACTACAAGTTGTCAGAAACATTTCCTTTAATATCAGAGGAATACCTTAAAATATACAACCCAAAGGCTACCAACCAATTATATATATCTTCATCTGGCAAATTATTTTTTAAACAGCACTTGTCTAATTGTGATACGGAAAAAATTATCAAACTTAATAAAGACGGAGAAATAGAATATGACGGATACCATAATAATTATTATAGATATTATGACAATGATTATTACTTTTTAGCCACAATACTTGACAACGAAGAAATAGCTCTTTTAAAAATCGAAAGTAACGCAAATGACAATGGGGACACATATAAAAAAGACAACCTTAGCACTAATTGTACCCTTATGTATGGAAAATCCACTGACTGGAAAAAAGATGGACTAACATATGATATATACACTAACAGTAAATATTTTTGTACAAATGCAGTTTCCGTCGAAAACAAGATTGTTTTATACGACGAGTACTATTCAGATAAAGAAGGGATTTGCAGACTTTATTATGATAATGATGATGATTATAAAGAAGTAAAATTATATAACGACAAACCCAACCAATACTACATAATAAACACAGATGGCAGCATTGCCAATTCGGGCAAATGCGAGTTGCCAATCATCTATATCAAATATGTTGACGGCTACATTTATTTTATTACAAGCAATATTGCATACGGCAATCCACCAGAAAAAGACCAAGATGGCAACAATGTCCATCAATGGGTTATCACCAAAATGGATACATCAGGCAATGAAATATCGTCCTTCACGATAAAAACATACTCTCTGCTGGAAAACATCAACATAGAAAACGGCACTCTTATGATACCCGGGTTAGTAATGAAGGGCAACGGACAAAAAAACGGCGCAATCTTCTTGATTGACGACAACAGCGGCACCTTCATCGAAAAAATAGTCCTAAACTATGATCAATGCGCCGTAATCCCATGCGTGATTTCGCCTGACTTCAAGGGCGGATACAACATATTTGCCATCATACAAAACAATTACGACGACGTGACAAACAGCAATACGGACACCGACAGTGGCAAATTGTTTATATACCACACCGACGACCTGCACCAACTACAAATAAAATAACTAAAAACACTAACAATGAAAAACGCTTTTATCATATTATTGGCTACAATGCTTTTGGCTGCATCCTGCCGCGAAAAAGACGAATACCTGCCCCGCCCGACATTGGAGGACGCGGTGTATTGCCAGACCGTGCCATATTCAATCTCCGTCGGCATCACCCCGATGAAAGACAAGATAGACGGAGTGAAACTGAAAAACACTTTCTACGAGGGCGACATCATCGAAATCACCAACCCTCTGCTCCTCGCCGAACCAGCAATCCTGACCTCCGACAACTGCGCCGGCAAGGACAAGGCAACATTCTCCGGCGAACTGAAAGTGAAACTCGGCAAGACGCTGACACCAGGAACCACGACACTCACCGCTGCATTAAGGAACGCCAACACATCACTTCACCTTTACAACGACGGCAAGCCTTTTAACGACATAAAGTTAATGTATGATAATTTGGATTCATATAGTTATTGGACGTGCGAAGATTTTACGTATAATGCAAATGGAACGTCAATTAACCTTGAACAAAAAACAATATTTGTGAAATTTGACATGCCGTTAAGAGAATCTTTCGCAATAACATCAAACAACGCCCAAAGTTACTATCATAATGTTGAGATAGACTCCATATACGCCGTACCATACGGTGTGACACTAAAAGGCGATTATTTTGATTGGGAGACAAAATTAGATGAAAAAGGGAGATGTATAACAATATTCAGGACTGACTGTGTTCCTGGCATATTCTCTGTTTCAGAAGAACAACAAGTATATTTTAGCAAAGGAAATTATCAATATTACAATGACGTTTGGCAAATTGCACCTTGCCAATATGACTTTATATCACACGACAATGAAAGGGAAAAATTGCTTTATCATTGGGAGATCAACAATATTGTTGATGAGAGATGGTCACTTCTCTCTTTTTCAGAATGGTATTATTTGCTGTGGTGTAGACAGGATGCAGAAAAAAAATATGGCGTTGCAAATGTCGCCGGTATCGAGGGTATAGTATTACTCCCTGACAACTGGCAGATAACAGACGGATTTAAATTGTCAAGCCATTACACCCCCGAAGAATGGACACATATGGAACAAGCAGGCGCAGTCTTTCTTACAATGGTGGGTGAGGACTCTTCAACAATCGAATACTGGACTTCGAGCACTATTGACGATAACAATATTACATTAAAAACGGTATCAGGCAAAACAGAACTGGGTTACAATAATAATGATAGGGGAGCAGTAAGACCCGTGTGCTACCGGGACAAATACACCCAATTCAATCCCGTCAACCCACCTTCTGATACAGAAGACCGCTGCATCGCAGTAGATTGCAAAAAGGACGTGAACACGCGGTTTTGTATTTGCACTCATGGCTTTTTTAAAGGTCAACGATTTCGTATTACGATGAAAGTAAAAGCAGATTATAGAGTTAGTTTAGACAAGCAATTATTTATTTCAGATGAGTATAATTATTTTGAGTTGTATGAGCCTAATTATGCGTGGTGGTATGATTATTACCATTTTAGAATTAACACCTTTTGGAAAGAAGTCATATTAGAAGGTGAATTTGAATCTGATGGCAAGAATATTGAGTTGCCTTTCGACGATATGGACAACACAATATACTTCGACGACATTAGCTTAAAAATTGACGATATGGAAATTTTAGTCAACGGCGATTGTTCGACAGACAATTCTCATTCTTTTGCTGTAATACAAGCGCATGACATTACTCCAATTACATTCATAGATAAGGAGTCTATTGAACCTGTTGAGCAAGACTATATAGAACCAGGCACAATTATTTATGATTATTATTATGATGAACAGTATCCGTTGTTTGGCGAAGTAGAATACAGTATCGAGACCATAAAAGGCAAAAAGTATTCCATCCTTATAGAAATCCGTAGCGACGAGGCAAATAATCAACTGGTTACTGAAATTTTTGGAATATATAATCCAGAATACCATCTAAACTTAAAGAATGTGGATTTAGGCACGGAATGGGAAACTATTGAAATAAACATCGATACCCCAGTAGAAGATGAATTTTGTGTTATTCGCTTTTTGAGCGAAACCTACATTTACATCAGGAGTCTGGAAATCATATATCAAGGCGACTGAAACCACACAGATTTGAACTGGTAACAGATTGTTGCCAGTTCAAGTTTTTATTGATGGATTCCATTGTGTATCGGGTCTTCATCTCCCCCGCCCTCTGGAAAAAAAATTTTTGTAGCCATAATTTCACACAAAATGTATAATTATTAGAAAATAATTTATAATTTTGCAGTCATTATTAAAACTAAAAAAATCACAGCAAAAAATGGAAGGAAATCTTTCTGAAGCCCTGATGCTCATGGGCGTTGGGCTCGCGACAGTATTTTTGGTGCTGTTGCTCGTAATTGCGTTTGGCAACCTTCTAATCAAGGCGGTCAACAAATTTGCGCCCGAAGAGGCAAAGCCGGCGCAGATAGCAAGCAAACCGGCTCCGGCACTTGTGGACGCCTCAGTACAGCAGGCGATCAACAAGGCCATCGAGCAAATCACCGGCGGCAAGGGCCGCGTGGAGAAAATCGTTAAATTGTAAAACATCAAAAAACAGATTCCAAACTTCAAAAAATGGGAAGAAAAGTAAAATTCAATCTCGTTTTCAGAGATTTGTGGCAGTCCTCCGGCAAATATCA
>JAEEGL012808056.1_pt1 | contig 12552 bp, 10 predicted proteins | sample 9134231 | NCBI WGS metagenome assembly JAEEGL01 (sample SAMN16246548, study PRJNA631951) | gut metagenome | biome: gut microbiome; feature: rumen; material: fiber-attached | host: Bos | place: Iran: Karaj | collected 2018-10
TGGGTGCGGCCGTCGTTCCAGAGGATCGCACGGCGGATGACCACGTCGTCCTCGTCAAGGACCACCAGACCGTGCATCTGACCGCCGCAGCCGATGCCTTTTACATCAGAGGCATCCTGGCCCGCAAGCAGTTCTTTGATACCCGTGCAGCAGGCATCCCACCAGTCGGCAGGCTCCTGCTCGCTCCAGCCCGGATTAGGGAAAGAGAGAGGATAGTCCTTTGTTACAGCCTTCAGAATGGCTCCTGTCTCATCGACAAGCAGGATCTTTACCGAGGAAGTCCCCAGATCGATCCCGATAAACTTTTTTGTACCTGTCATATCAGATTATCTCCTGTCTCAGCATCGAACAGATGCATCAGGTTGGTATCGAATGTGAAACGGATATCTGTGCCGTAAGCGTAGCCCGTGCGGTGAGCAGCCGGCAGATCGGCGGACTGGAGAACCAGTACGACGTCCTTCCCGTCTGCGTTCGCGTGCAGGTGGATCGATGAACCCATCATTTCGGAGACATCGACACGCGCCGGGATCGCTTCCTTGCTTGCTTTTGTGATGCTCAGGTGCTCAGGACGGATGCCCAGTTTCACCTTCTGCGGTTCAAGGCCCTTCGCCTCATACTGCGCCTGTATTTCAGGTGCGCACTTGAACTCAACACCGTTGATCACAACGCTGTACTTTCCGTTGTCTTTCTTGAGTTCCGCGTCAAAGATGTTCATGTGCGGTGTTCCTATGAAGCCCGCTACGAACAGGTTTGCCGGATGATCGAATACTTCCTGAGGCGTACCGATCTGCTGGATGAAACCGCCCTTCATGATGACGATGCGGTCGCCCAGTGTCATGGCCTCAGTCTGGTCGTGTGTTACGTAGATGAATGTCGTATTGATCCTCTGACGAAGCTTGATGATCTCTGCGCGCATCTCGTTTCTCAGCTTGGCATCGAGATTGGAGAGAGGCTCATCCATCAGCATGACCTTAGGCTCACGTACGATAGCGCGGCCGATCGCGACTCTCTGTCTCTGACCTCCTGAAAGCGCTTTAGGTTTTCTCTCCAGATACTCTGTGATATCCAGAATCTCAGCTGCCTGGCGGACCTTCTGATCGATCTCTTCCTTCGAAGTCTTGCGGAGCTTGAGAGCGAACGCCATGTTCTGGTAAACCGTCATGTGAGGATAAAGCGCATAGTTCTGGAATACCATCGCGATATCTCTGTCCTTTGGCGCGACATCATTCATCAGTACGTCATCTATGTAAAGCTCTCCGCTTGAGATGTCTTCCAGGCCCGCTACCATGCGAAGTGTCGTAGATTTGCCGCAGCCTGACGGCCCGACAAATACAACGAATTCGTTGTCTGCGATCTCAAGATTGAAGTTGTCGACCGCAGTGACTTTATTGTCATATACCTTTTTGATATTTCTAAGTGATAATGTTGCCATACCGCTTTTCTCCTTTGATTAACCTTTGACTGCGCCTGCGATAAAGCTTTCCTGTATCCTCTTGCTGAGGAAGATGTAGACGAACAGTGTCGGGAATGTCGCCAGTACCAGCGCCGCTCCGATAGGTCCCCATTCAGTCGTATACTGTCCCGAAAGAGCCTGGACACCTACAGGCAGCGTCCTGTACGCGTTCTTGCTGATAAAGACATTCGCGAACATCAGCTCGTTCCAGCACTGCAGGAATGTATATATTCCTACCGTTGCAACAGCCGGCTTCATAAGCGGGACTATGATACGGAAGAAAACCCCGAATACTCCGCATCCGTCGATACATGCGGACTCGTCGAGTTCCCGCGGTATCTCGTTCATGAATCCCGTGCAGACCAGGATGGCCATTGCCAGGGAGAACGCGGAGTACGGAATGATCAGAGCCCAGTATGTATTGAGCATGTTCAGTTTTGAAAGTGTTACGTAAACCGGTACGATCGATGCGTGGATCGGTATCGTAAGTCCCAGCATAAAGAACTTGTTCAGAGTCTTGCGTTTCTTCCAGATAAGGCGTGTCAGCGCGAATGTGGCCATCAGGGCAACGATCAGTGTGATAAGGATCGTCGAGATCGCCACGATGGCACTGTTCATGAAGTAGAGACCCATGTTGCCCGTGCTGAGCGCGGTAGTGTAGTTGGACCACAGCCATTCCTTAGGCAGTCCTATAACGTTTTCTCCGAAGATCTCAGGATTGCTCTTCAGAGAGAATGTGAACATCCAGTATACAGGGAAAAGGTTGACTATCATCCAGATGATAAGTCCTATATATATCAAGACCTCTTTTGTTTTGCTTGTATTTCTCATGGCCTCAGTCCTCCTCCTTGAATACAAAGTTGATCAGCAGCGCGAAGGCGAAGCAGAGAACGATCAGCAGGACAGCGATCGTGCTTCCCATGCCGTATCGGTTACGGAGGAACAGCATGCTTATCATCAGCGTACTAGGCACTTCAGTGGCATGAAGCGGCCCGCCGTTGGTCAGTACGTAGATGAGGTCAAATGATTTCAATGATCCGGTAACAGCGAATATTACGCTGATTTTTATAATAGGCTTGATGTATGGCAGGACGATGTAGCGGTTGACCTGACCGTCGGTAGCGCCGTCCAGCATGGCGGCTTCCCTCAGTTCAGGAGGAACGCTCTTGACTCCTGCGTAAAGGAGCAGCATGTGATATCCTACATACTGCCATAGAATCGGCACAAACACAGCGCCCAGGGCAGTTGCCTTGTCGCCCAGCCAGATGTGTGCCAGATTGTCAAGGCCGACAGCGCGAAGAGCGACATTCAGGACACCGTAGTCCGGATTGTATATCTTCAGCCAGAGCTGGCCTATAACTACTGTGGAAATAAGGACCGGCATAAAATATACCGAAAGGAAGGCTCTTTCGCCTTTTATCTTTTTGCCAAGCACCAGCGCCAGTGCGAGAGCCAGCGGCAGCTGCAAAAAGACGGATAGCACTGCAAGCAGCAGCGAATTGCCCAGCGCTTTCATGAATCCTATGGAATCACTGGTAAATAACTCTTTGTAGTTCGAAAGCCCGATATATGTTTTCTCGGTAAAGCCGTTCCAGTCAAAGAAGCTGAAATAGCCCGAGGCTCCGATCGGCGCGATAAGAACGCCGCAGAAGAGGATCAGCGCCGGCAACAGGAAAATGATAATATACCATTTATTGCTGTACATTTTATTCATATTCAGCAGCCCTCTCTTAAGAAAAAGCAGCCTCCCCGAATCCCTGGACAGACCGGGGAGACTGCACGTTTCAACTAATCAACAGTTTTTTCTCAGTAATGCTTAGACGTAATTACTGAAGATCCTTTGTCAGGCCATCAATGAAGCCCTGTCCGTCAATTTCCTTGCCGTATACCTTAGCAACGTAGTCAAGGTAAATCTGAGCAGGATCTGCGCTCATTGCTGTATCGCCGAAGAGGACCATGCCCTCGCACTTATTGACGATGTCACCGATGTCAACCATCAGCGGTGTCAGTGAGCTTGTGTCATAATCAGGTGTCCAAGCCGGGAGTCCGACAGCGTTGAGATAGTTGTAGTGGCAGATCTCTTTGCCGAGTGCAACAGCAACCTCAGCTGCGAGGTCAGCATTTGCGCTCTCAGAGCATACTGCGAGGTGGTCGGACGGACCGCCGATAGCGCAGTTAGCTGTTGAACGCTCAGCGTTTATTACAGGGAACATAGCAACAGCGGACTTGAAATCAGCAGCGGCTACTTCGCCTGTGTTCCACGAACCATTCTGATAGAAAGCAGTCTTTCCGGCAAGGAAGTTTGCTTTTACTTCGTCATTGCCGAGCGCAACGCCGGATGGATCGAAGTATCCCTTATCGATCATTTCCTGCATTGTGTCAACAGACTTGGCGATGTCAGGATCATTCCATGTAGCCTCACCGGCAAAGATCTTGTTGAGATCTTCATATCCGATCGACTTGAGGATGATTGGCTCAAGGTACTCAGTTACGCACCATGTCTCACTTCCTGCGCATCCGAACGGGATGATGCCTGCAGCAACGAGATCGTCGCAGCACTTGATCAGCTCATCATAGGTTTCAGGAACTTTGTCCCAGCCTGCCTGAGCAAGCAGATCCATGTTGGCATACATAGCTACGATGTTGAATGTTGTAGGAACACCGTAGTGCTTTCCGTCATAAGATGAGTTGTTGAGCATGACTGAAGGGATCTGCTCCTCTGTGTAGTTGTTTGCGTAGACATCGTCAAGGCATACAACTTTGCCGGCATCTACGAAGTCACCGAGGAACGCGCCGCCCCATGTGAAGAAAATGTCCGGAAGATCGTCCGAGGAGCCGCCTGTCATAGCAGCTTTGATCTTTGTCTTGTAGGACTCGTTCTCGAAAGCTTCCATTTCGATCTTGACGCCAGGGTTCGCGGCTTCATAGTCCTCGATAGCCTGCAGATATGCAGGACGGTTGGCGTCACTCTCTGTTGCGATGCACCAGAGCTTCAGTGTGACTGTATCACCATCGCTGCTTCCCTGGTCTCCGCCGCCTCCGCATGCAGCCATAAATGGAACCATGCACAGGCAAAGGATAAGAGCAAGAATCTTTTTCATTTGGTAACCTCCTTACTTAATAAAACATAAACTCTTACTGCTTTTATCGTCTTTTATTAAGATTCAGGATGAGCCTTCAGCCTTCCCTATCCAGACGGGCGGCGAAATCTCTTTCCTAAAATTAATAACTTTGTGGTGTTGCTTACGGTTTTATCGGGTTATCATTGCGCTGACCGGTTTGCGGCCTGTCAGTTCTTCGGTTCTTTTATCCGGAGCTCCGAATCCGGCAAACAGCTTCCATTTGCCGCTTCCCGGGATCCTTGCTCCCATCTCGTCGACGACGGTGAACGCGTCCGGATCGATCGTAAGGGTGAACGCCCCTTCTTCTTTCGCCCTCAGGCGTATCCTTCTGAATCCGCAAAGGACCGGATTTGGCGGAGCGTACTGTGAGCCTTCATCATGGAGGTAAAGTTCTATGACCTCGTCAGTTTCGGCTTCACCTTCGTTCTTTACCCTCACATACGCGGTATTGTCCTTTACCTTCAGATCCAGGATGCTGCACTTCCCGTAGGTCAGTCCGTAACCGAACGGATATAGCGGAACTCCCTGATAGTATCTGTAAGTGCGGCCGGACATCGAATAGTCCGTGAACTCCGGCATTTCTTTAAGCGCTTCGTTGCGGTAGAAGGTCAGCGGCAGTTTTCCGGAAGGTGATTCCTTTCCGAAAAGGATATCTGCTACTGCTTTGCCGCCATGCGCTCCCGGATACCAGGAAAGGAGGACAGCGTCAGCATTCTCTTCTGCCTCTGTCAGGTCGATAGAGCTTCCGGCCATCAGTATGACCACCGTAGGCTTGCCGACTTCCAGCACTTTTTTCAGAAGTCTTCTCTGAGGTGCCGGAAGAAGCAGATCTTCTTTGTCTCCGGAGTTGTAACTGTTTCCGGTATCACCCTCTTCTCCTTCAAGAGTCTCATCCAGTCCCAGAACGAGGATGACCGTATCGCTTCTTTTTGCGACCGTGACAGCTTCAGCGATCCTGTCGTCAGGCTTTGCGAGCTCTTCCACTGCGTCTCTGAAAAGATCACAGCCCTGGGAATAAAGCACCCGGCTCGTTCCTTTCGTTATGTCCTGTATGCCTTCGAGTACCGTCACATATCTTGAAGGTACTCCATGGTAGTTTCCGATCAGTGATGAGCGGTTGTTCGCGTTAGGTCCTATGACTCCTATCGTTCCGCATTTATCGGTATCCAGCGGCAGTATTCCGTTGTTCTTCAGAAGTACGCAGGACTTGAGTGCGGCAAGGTATGCCATCCTTAGATGCTCTTCACATTCGACGACCTCATAAGGGATCGTGTCGTATTCGCTGCCTTCGTCTCCCAGTATCCCGAGCAGGAAACGTGTCGTAAGTACTCTGACAGCGCTGCGTCTGATGTCCTCTTCAGTTATCATGCCCTCTTTATAGGCTGCTATGATATGCTGATAAGTGCATCCGCAGTTGAGATCGCAGCCGGCTTTGAGGGCCATTTTGACGGATTCAACCGGCGTTGACGTCACTTTATGGTTTTCATGAAAGTCCCTGATAGCCCAGCAATCCGAAACGAAATGCCCTTCAAATCCCCAGTCCTCTCTGAGGAGCTTCATAAGAGCTGGGCTTGCGCAGCACGGCTCCCCGTTTGTACGGTTGTAAGCTCCCATGACTGACTCGACACCGGCCTCACATACAAGCGCCTTGAATGCCGGCAGATAAGTCTCGGTCAGGTCTTTTGGGGAAGCAATCGCGTTGAACTCATGTCTGATGGCTTCCGGACCGCTGTGTACCGCGAAGTGCTTGGCGCAGGCAGAGGTCTTCATCGTCTCTCCATCACCCTGCAGGCCATGTACAAATGCCTTGCCCATGCAGGATGTCAGATAAGGATCTTCCCCGTATGTCTCATGACCGCGGCCCCATCTAGGGTCACGGAATATGTTTATGTTTGGAGACCACATCGTCAGTCCGTGGTAGATGTCCCTGTCGCCTTCTGCGGAAAGAACATTGTATCTTGCCCTTGCTTCCGTTGAGATGGCATCGGCTATCTCTTCAAGGAACTCATCATCGAACATAGCGGCCATTCCGATGGCCTGCGGGAAAACAGTTGCCGTGCCTCCGCGCGCTACACCGTGAAGAGCTTCGTTCCACCAGTTGTATGCCGGGACACCGAGTCTTTCGACCGCATCCGCCTCGAAAAGAAGCTGTCCGGCCATTTCCTCGACCGTCATGCGGCTAACCAGTTCCTCTGCTGCTTTTCTTGCCTGTTCACGCGTCATTGATGTGCTTCTTTCTGTCTTTCTTTATTATCAGAGCTGTTTGACCGTCTCTCCTTCAAACAGTTTGCCTTTGATGGTTACGTATTCAGGTATCGCCGTCTGCGGATTCTCGATCCGGTCGAGCAACTTGTTTACCGCGATCCTGCCGAGAGCATCCGTGTCCTGCTCCCATGTGGTGAGCTTAGGATCAAGTATCTTCGCGAGGTTGACGCCGTCATATCCGCAAACACTTATGTCACCCGGTATGCTGAGTCCTCTTTCGAGTATCTCTGCCTGGCCTCCCATGAACGCGTAGTCATCAGGGTACAGGATCGCCGTCGGCGGATCCGGGAGGTCCAGCATGGCTGCTGTTTCCTTCCTCACTGATGCGACGTCATGATAAATTGCTTCAGCAATGTACTCCGGCGGAACTTCTAATCCGCGGTCTCTCATAGCGGCCTTATAACCGCTTATACGTTTCTGTGTTACCAGGGTGTGCTCGCCGTGAATGAACGCTATCTTGGTATGTCCATGATCGAGCATGTAGGATGTTAGCGCATAAGATCCCTCAAGGTTGTCTGAGTTCACCGAACTAGCATTATTAAATGAATAGTCTATTGTCACAACCGGAACTTCGCTCTTTACGAGCTCAAGGACCTCCTCGTTCTGAAAGTCCACATTGGCTATCACGACGCCGTCGCAGTTGCGGTATCTGCAGTGCTGAAGAAAAGATGTCTTCTCCTTGCCGATGTTGTTGCTGATGAACGTTATGTCGTATCCGTTCGCCTCGGCCTCCTCCTTCACGCTGTTAAGGATGTGGGAGAAGTATTCGTGTGTCAGACCGCTCATGGTGTCGTCAATGAACAGGACTCCTATGTTGTGAGATCTGTTTGTCTTGAGCAGTCTGGCTGCGGCATTTGGTGTGTAATTGAGCTCTTTTGCCGTCTGAAGCACCAGTTCAATTGTTTCGGGACTTATGTCTTCATATCCGTTCAAAGCCTTTGAAACGGTTGCCGGAGACACGCCGCATTTTTTGGAAATGTCTTTGATTGTGACCATTTTCCCTCCTTTTTTGCGGTTTTAGTCCCAAATTACGAATACGATTTCGCAACTTCATTCTAATTAGCGAAATCGTTTTAGTCAATATGGATTTTGTTTTTTTGCGTTTTTTTGGGCAGGAAACCCTCCTGCAGTTTGTGGTTTTCTGCTTTTTTACCTTTTTTTTTACTTTTTTCTTTACAAATTACGCCTCTCACCCGTATAATGACCTTAAGTTTACGAAATCGTGTTCGTTAAGAGGTTTATTCAATGAGATTTGGATATTTCGATGACATCAACAGCGAATATGTAATAACGACGCCTGAAACTCCCCTTCCGTGGATCAATTATCTGGGGACGCAGGACTTCTTCAGGCTGATCTCAAATACATCGGGCGGTTACTGCTTCTATAAGGACGCTAAGCTTATGCGTCTCACCCGCTACCGCTACAACAACAGCCCTATGGACTGCGGCGGGCATTACTTCTATATAAAGGACGGGAGCAATATCTGGAACCCCGGCTGGCAGCCGGTAAAGACTCCTCTTGATTCTTATATATGCAGACACGGCCTCGGATACACAGTATTTGAAAGTTCCAAAAATGGTCTCGATGCAGTTCAGGAGGTATTCGTACCTCTTCACGAGAACTGCGAGCTTACAAGAGTCACAATGATGAACAAATCTTCAGAGACCAAAGAGATAGATCTGTACAGTTATGTGGAATTCTGTCTGTGGGATGCACAGGATGACGCCTCCAACTTCCAGAGAAACTTCTCGATTGGTGAAGTTGAGGTCGAAGGAAGCACGATATACCACAAGACTGAATACCGCGAACGCAGAAATCACTATGCCGTGTTCCACGTAAACAAGGAAATCTGCGGTTTCGATACGAGCCGTGATGAGTTCGCAGGCATATACAGCGGAGCGGACAGCCCTCGCGCAATAATGGCAGGCACAAGCTATAACAGCATTGCACACGGATGGGCACCTGTCGGAAGCCACCATCTGAAAATCACTCTCGCGCCGGGCAAGCTGTACTCATGCATTTTTATTCTCGGTTACTGTGAAAATCCGTACGAGCACAAATTCTCGGCTCCGGGAGTCATCAATAAAGAGCCTGCGGACAGGCTGATCTCGCTCTTCGGTACCGATGATCAGTTCGATGTTGCTCTGCATGCTCTCAGGACATACTGGAAGGATCTGCTTTCAAGTTACAGGATCACTTCCGCAAACGAAAAGCTTGACCGAGCTGTCAATATCTGGAACCAGTACCAGTGCATGGTCACCTTCAACATGAGCAGGTCCGCCAGCTACTTTGAAAGCGGTCTCGGCCGCGGCATGGGATTCCGTGACTCCTGCCAGGATCTTCTTGGATTCGTCCACCTGATACCTGAAAGAGCCCGCGAGAGAATAATCGACATAGCGAACACTCAATTCCCTGACGGAAGCACTTATCACCAGTATCAGCCACTGACCAAACGCGGAAACATGGCCGTTGGCAGCGGCTTCAACGATGATCCTCTCTGGCTGATCGCGTGTGTCTCGGCATATCTAAAGGAGACCGGTGATTTCAGTATCCTTGATGAGCAGTGCACCTTTGACAGCAATGAAGATGATAAAGCATCCCTTCTGGATCATCTCAGAAAGAGCTTTGACTATACGACTACAAACCTTGGGCCTCACTCCCTGCCGCTCATAGGACGCGCGGACTGGAACGACTGTCTCAACCTCAACTGCTTCTCGAAGCATCCGGGCGAGAGCTTCCAGATCACCGGGCCAAGCGAAGGTCCTGTCGCCGAGAGCGTGTTCATAGCGGGAATGTACGTGAAGTACGGAAAGGAATTCGCCGACATCCTGACGCATGCAGGATGTGAAACGGAAGCAGCGGACGTACTGGCTAAGGTAGAAAAGATGTGTGATGCTGTGCTTGACGCGGGATGGGACGGCGAATGGTTCGTAAGAGCGTATGACGCGTTCGGAGCTCCTGTAGGAAGTAAGGTCTGTGATGAGGGCCGTATATATATAGAACCTCAGGGCATGTGCGTCATGGCCGGCATAGGCAAAGATACAGGCGAAGCGGAAGCTGCACTCAGAAGTGTAGAGAAGCATCTCGACACAGAGTACGGCATAATGCTGCATCAGCCTGCCTATACAAGATACCGTCTTGAGCTCGGAGAAATCTCATCATACCCGCCGGGTTACAAGGAAAACGCCAGCATATTCTGCCACTGCAATCCATGGATAGCCATTTCCGAGGCCATACTCGGGCATGGAGACCGCGCGTTCGAGGTATACCGCAAGACAAACCCGGTGTTCCTTGAAGACATAAGCGAGATACACCGCACTGAGCCTTACGCATATTGCCAGACGATCGCCGGCAAAGACGCGGCGACTCATGGCGAAGGCAAGAACAGCTGGCTTACAGGCACAGCCGCATGGTCGTTCGTATGCATCAGCCAGTACATACTGGGCATCAGGCCTGAGCTTGACGGGCTGCGCATCGATCCATGCCTGCCGCCGGAAATAGGTTCATTCAGCTGCGTACGCAGGTTCCGCGGTTCCACATACAACATCAGTGTTGTGAACGGCAAAGACACAGAAAAAGGCGTCTCCTCGATAACGGTCAACGGCGCCCCTTGCGGAAGCAGCCTTATACCGGTACCGGAAACACCTTCGGTCATAGATGTCCGCATAAATATCGGCTAGTTTTTCTTCATAAGATTCTCAATACATAAGATCACGCGGTTCTTCGTCAGCAGCAGGATGAAGGACCGCGCGATCTTTTCTTTGTAAAGGTATCGCTCCTATATGATGCCGAGCGGTATCAGCGTCACAAGCAGAACAGCGACAAGGCTCCATATGATTATGAGAAAACTCTTTCTCTTTGCAGGCTCCATGTCAGGCACATAGTTTGATGCCAGGAAAAACGGAATGTATGTGGTGATGAATACCGGCAGCACGCCCCACCATTTATAAACCCAGATGAACGAGTGGTTTGAGGTGCCTGCCAGGAACGACTCTACCAGGGCAAAGAGCAGTGCCATGCTGATGGCCCCCGCCAGTCTGCAGTCTATGCCCTTCTTTCCGTTTTTGGCGAAATACCGTGTGCTGCGGTCTTCAGGCAACATCTTGAGGGATATCATGCCGGCGATAGAGAACATCATCGAGAGCTCCCAGCACACGCCTATCAGCAGAATGAAAGTCGTAGATTCATTGCTGACAGACCAGAGCGGATAACCCGCAAAGTGCGCAATTATCGCGTTGCAGATCTCGTACAGCCAGTGCACTCCGTAAAGCGCAAGACCGGCAAATATCATGTCGTATTTCTTGTTGTGGAATTCAGTCCAGTATATGTAAAACACGACAGCAAGAATGAATATGAACGTCCAGTTGAAGTTCTCTGTGCTGCGGACCTGTATCGCATTCACCAGATCCATCGACAGCTGCGAACCGTCTCCCCAGAATTGAAACATCTTCCAGTCTCCTTTCTGCTTCAATTGTTTACCTCTATGTGTTAATACTATCATAATTCTGCCCTTACGAGAACAAAATGTAGACACCGCGAGGTTCTGATTGATAAAATTGACTCGAAAAAGAAAGGAGGCTCTTAAATGAGAGAACTTACACTCGGCAGCACCGGTATCACGGTGCCGCAGAACGCGTTCGGAGCTCTTCCGATACAGAGACGTTCAACTGAAGACGCAGTCGCCCTGCTTCGCAAGGCATATGAAGGAGGCATGCGTTATTTCGATACCGCAAGAGCATACACAGACAGTGAGACCAAGCTCGGCATAGCCTTTGAAGGCATGCGTGACAAGGTCTTTATCGCCACCAAAACGGCCGGCACGACCGGAGACAAGGTCAGAGAAGATCTGGCAACTTCTCTCCGTGAGCTGCGCACTGACTATATCGATGTTTATCAGCTTCACATGGTCGACAGAGTTTATCAGCCGGGTGACGGAACAGGCGTCTATGAAGCTCTTCTCGAGGCCAAAGAGGCCGGGAAGATCCGTCACATAGGCGTGACGGCTCACAAGATCGGCGTGGCTTTCGATCTAGTAGAATCAGGTCTCTATGAAACCATGCAGTTCCCGTTCAGCTATCTTTCAGGCGATCAGGAGATCCGCCTCGCTAAGCTTTGCGCTGAAAAGAACATGGGCTTCATAGCCATGAAGGGACTTGCGGGAGGACTTATCTCCAGGTCCGATGTCGCCATGGCCTACCTTGAGGATTATCCGAACGTGCTGCCTATCTGGGGAGTCCAGAGAGAGCACGAGCTGGATGAATGGCTGTCATACATGGATGACACACCTGCCCTTACAGAAGAGATGCGCGCGTACATAGAAAAGGAAAAATCTGAGCTAGCGGGAGATTTCTGCAGAGGATGTGGATATTGCCTCGCTACCTGCCCTGTCGGAATAGCCATCAACAACTGCGCAAGGATGTCGCTCATGCTGAGGCGCGCGCCTTCAGACGCGTGGCTTACAGAGCACTGGCAGGAAGAGATGAAGAAGATAGAGGACTGCATAGAATGCGGTCAGTGTTCAGCTCACTGCCCGTACGAGCTCGACACCCCTAACCTTCTCAAAAAGAACTACGAGGACTATAAACAGGTCCTCGCAGGAAAAGTGATCGTAAATAATTAAGCGGTCATCATTGTCTGAATTGCTCCAGGTACTTTTCTACCGAACGGGTCATCTCCCGGGAGAAGTCAGAATCGTACTTTCTTTTGAAAAA
>JAEEGL014203305.1_pt1 | contig 12552 bp, 7 predicted proteins | sample 9134231 | NCBI WGS metagenome assembly JAEEGL01 (sample SAMN16246548, study PRJNA631951) | gut metagenome | biome: gut microbiome; feature: rumen; material: fiber-attached | host: Bos | place: Iran: Karaj | collected 2018-10
CATTCGCACCGTTCACCGGACGGTGCTCATTCCGGCCCCCTTGGAACCCGCAATATTGTTTGGATTCTGCTATATGCATTCTATCTGCTATGGCCTACAAAGATTGAAATGGGGCCCCTTCCCCATTTCGCTTCATCCTTACTGTGTCGTTTCGCCTGCAGTGGTTTTTCAATACTTGCAGATAACCACTAGACGTCATGAATCCCAATGGACCCTCGTATGAATAATTCTATAGCTTTAAATCTGGCATTTTCAATCATTGCAGCAATTGGTCTTTATGGCTGTGCCAAAACCACGCCGCAGCCTGCTGCTGCGACTGAGGCTGCGGTACAGACGGAACAGACCGGGACTTCTCAGGCACAGGAAACCTCGGATGTTCAGGAGACGGATGTTACTGAGCATATCCAGCACGCCGAAGGCGCAGAAGGAACCGATGGTGTCGAAGAGGCTCAGACCGGGAATGACAACGTGTCTGATGTTTCGGAAAATTCCGAACAAAAACAGGCAATTGCAGACGCAAATGTAACGCACGAAACCGTCGTCGTCAAACCGGATGGCAGTCAGACCTCGGCGGGAACAGAACATCCGGTGACGCGTTCCGAGGTTCAGAAACTGATCGATGCGGGCGATTATGCTGCGGCGCGCCGGCTGGCTCTGAATAACCTCAAATCTCAGAAATCGGATGACCGCGAGTTCTGGGCGGCAGTGGAAGCCGATCCGCTGCTGAACGAGACGCTTGATGAAAGTGTGAGACCTCATGGCACCAATTCATTGTCGGCGCTTGGCGGTGGTTCGACGGTTTCACTCAAGTATCAGGATTCTGCTGATGCATCGGCAAAAGCGGCAATCAAGCCCGATCAGGATTTGCGCCAGACGATGTATCGATCCGAAATCGCTTATTACCGGCTGTGCCAGATTCTGGGCTGCAGTTTTGATACGCCGGTGACCCGGCCGGTGCGCTGGACCAAAGCGGATTTCAATGCGTTGTATAATGCTTCGACATCCTCAAAAAATGCGGGTTACCGCAGCAAATTTGATCACCTGATTTGGGCCAAGGAAAACGGCGACCGCGTCTTGTATGCGGCATACAAAGAGTGGATTCCGTCGTTTATTGGATTCCCAATCGAGGTGACATCTGCGTGGACGCTTTATGAGCGTCCGGGAACGACGAATTATCCGGATCTCAGGACGTTCTATAAAAAAATACTGGCCGGCGGACGTCCGGATGCCGCGCGCGATTTGAACAAACTGCTGGAATATTCAGGAGATTTGACAACGCGCGATATTTTGCAGCAGCTATCGGATCTGACGTTGATCGATTATCTCACCAACAACTGGGATCGGTACAGCGGAGCGCAGGATAACTATGGTGCGAATTGTCATTTTCAGCCTGGAGGGATCATCGCCATTGACAATGGTGCGGCATTACCGGCGTGGCATGCGCCACGGGTGGTGAAGCGGCTCAATCTTGTACAGACATTCAGCCGGGATCTCGTGGAGAACCTGCGCGTACTCGATCCCGACAAGCTGCTCAATCATCTCATTCCCAATCCGACCAAAGAGGAGCTCAAGAGCTATCAGCGGTTTAAGGAACGGCGAGCCGAGGCGCTTAAGTATATCGATGAATTGATTAGAAAATACGGTGAAGACAGAGTGCTGGTGTATTAGTATAAGAAAATCCAAATGTTTTGTTTGGGCCCTTTCCCCATGGCACCCTTCCCATTGGGGCAGGGGGAATTGTCAATTGTAAAGCTATTTGAATCCGTTTATACTAGAGACTGAATTGCATTGTTAGCGATTCAGTCTATTGCTGGTGGTTTCCCATAGTTTTCCGAAGTTGTATATATAATTACCGACCTGTACAACTTCGGGCGCTGTATTGATGAGTTCGCGGAACAGTTCATCGCCGCCCCGGTAGCCGGTTTCTTTTGCAAGAATTCTGGCTCTTTCCAGCTCGTAATCGATGAGTTCTCTGGCCGCTTTCTTATTGTTGGGCGGCAATACATATTTATTGATCACCATTGCCGGAGTACCGCCAACACCCAGGTATTTTCCTGTATTGATGGCGTCATTCAATTCATCGATGAGATCCGGGTTTTCGAGAACCGAATTCATATCATCAATGTCGAGACCAACTCGCTCGGCTGCTTCGGTGAAATAATTGGGGTTCATCATCATTTCTTTCTGGTGTTCATAGAGCTCATCTTTCATTTCCCAATATTTTCCCTGGCTATAGGCAACCGTTGCCATGTGGGCTGCGGGAAATGCCCATGGATGGAAGGGAAGCGGGAAGTTCACCCAGACGACGCGCAAATCGCCGTCATAATCTCTGAGCAGATCGTCTACTTCATCGCCGATCTTTGGGCAGTATGGACACTGGAAATCGCAGAAAATAGACAGGGTAACGAGTGCATTGGGGTTACCCTGCATTGGGAGCGCACCGAAGTTTTCAAGATACGACAGCTCGAAGTCGTAATCTGCCATTGGCAGATCGTGCTTTTGTGTAATTTTATAGCGATGATAGAAGAAGTGGCCGACAAAACCGGCGATCATTAAAATGATTACGGCCAGGACGATGAGCTTGATATGGTGTCTCAATCCGCCGGAATCTACCACGTCTTTGGATTCTGCTGGATTGTGTGAACGCACGGCTAATGGTGACGGATGGGATACAGTATTCTGTATTGGAGCGGATGAAGGGCCGGGGCGTCTGTCGAGTTGCAGGTTATCTGCAGGCAGTCCGGCGATTTCGGCAGCTTCGGCAGATGCTGAAACCTCTGGTGTGCTGCTGGTTGAGGGGCCGATAACCGGTCCGCGGCCAAAATCTGGTTCTGCAACGATGCTGTCCAGCTTGAGGGCGGCCAGATCAAAACTATCGTCCGGTTTGCTTTGAGTGGAAGGCGCGTCGTGAACGATATCCGAAATCGCAGTCTGTGCTTGTGGTTGTGGATTTGGTGTGCTTTGGGGGGATTCCGATTTGAGAATATCGGGGGTGTGGGGCTTTAGCAAATAATTTGAGCTGCCCGACAATAACAAATCCGAGTCATGTCCCTTGCAAATGTCATCGATCGACAAACCTTTCAATGTATCTTTATCCATTCGTCATGATGCTTTAATTTGGGGAATGCGTGTGGCTTCGCTTGGCTTGATTGCCTTGTCAGGTATTCCCCATGATTGTTGTGATTACAAAATCGTGACAAGCATGGCGGGTTTTCCCACCATGCTTGCGTATATCACATTTATGACAATGGATATAATTTTTTACACGAAGAACTTGCGCTCGAAATCGTACAAATCTTCTGACGTTGCCTGGATTCGCTGATTGGCCTGCAGATATCCCAGGATTCGGGCAATTGTTTCTTCATCTGCTTCGTGTTTTGTCGCGAGTGCGATATCATGGATCGACAATTTCTGGTGAGAATTGAGCGCCTCAAGGCAATCGTTCTGAATGGCGAGTACGCGGGAAGCGGCTTTTTTACCGGCTTCGACGCCGGGCTGATGGTATGCATTGATGTGGATGAGGGAGGCGTACAGACCGACGGTGCGTTCAAACAGCGCGATGAGCGCGCCGATGGTGCGGGGATCGATGCGGTTGACTGTAATCGTCATGGAATCGCGGCCGCTTTCGTTCAATGCCTGGCGTGTGCCGAGCAGGAATCCGTGCAGATAGTCGCCGGGGGTCACATTGGGATCGACTTCAACTGCAGGTGCGCCATACTCAAATACATCGATGAATGTTGCAAAGAAATTGTTGATACCGTCGCGAAGCTGCTGGACGTATGCATGCTGATCGGTGGATCCCTTGTTGCCATAGACGGTCAGACCCTGATGCACGGGATTGCCGTCCAGATCGAGCGCTTTGCCGAGCGATTCCATAATCAGCTGCTGCAGATAGCGGGCAAACAGCAGCAATTTGTCTTTGTATGGCAGAATGACCAAATCCTTCAGCCCCTTGCCGTCGGTTGCCCTGAACCACATCATGGCCATCAGGGCTGCGGGATTCTTTGCAATATCGCGGCTGCGCGTATGGACGTCGCAAGCGGCGGCGCCGGCGAGCATCGCGTCGATATCGATCCCCTGCAGGGCTGCGGGGAGCAGACCGACTGCCGAAAGCTCCGATGTACGGCCGCCGACCCAGTCCCACATCGGGAAGGTGCGGATCCATCCTTCGGTATGCGCTGTATTGTACAATTTCGAGCCGGTGCCGGTTATGGCAACCGCGCGGTCCGACAGCTTCAGACCCTGGGCTTCGAAGTATTTGGCTGCGCTAATCATGCCGTTGCGCGTTTCGGGCGTTGAGCCCGACTTTGAAATCACAACGACGATGGTCGTTTCGGGATGCGCAATGCGCGACAGTGTATAGTCGATGCCTTCGGGATCGGTATTGTCGAGAAAATGCACGCACAGCTTGTCGTTTTTGGTCGAAAGCGCAGATGCAATCCACTGCGGTCCAAGAGCCGAACCGCCGATGCCGATCACGAGCAAATCTGTATATTTCTGGCCATTGGGGGCCACCACGCGCCCTTCGTGAACATCTTTGGCAAATGCTTTGACATCGGCAACCGTCTGAACGATTTCCTGGCGCAAAGCGGGTTCGGGAGCCAGTTCGGGGGCTCTCAGCCAATAGTGTCCGACGCGGCGGTTTTCGTCGGGATTTGCGATGACGCCGTTTTCGAGCGCCTGCATATCGTCCAGCGCTTTCGAAATGCGGTCCTGCATGCTATCGATATAATCCTCTGCAAATGTCATGCGGCTGATGTCGAGCGACAGCTCGATATCACGACATACGCACAGATACTGACGATAACGATCCCACAGATTCATAGTCATAGATTGCTCCTTATTGATTGGTCCAGCGGACGTTGTCGATAATGATGCGTCCGCCCTTTGTACTTTCAATGGTAAACTCGGTTACATTGGCGTTGATGGTGGATGTATGGACTTCGGGTGTTGTCTGGTCTTTTTTAAAGTTTAATTCTTCAGAAAAACTGCCCGCTGTGATCTTTACAATGCCGTTGTCACTCGCGCCGCCCCAGCTGCGATAGTCGAACGCTAGCACTTTGATGCCTTTGGTCAGACCACTGGCTGTGATATAATTGGGCACATCTTTGTCGTATTTTAATATCACGCCCTGGCCGTCGATAGAATAATCTGTCGTCACACCATTGGATGTCTGCGTCATTTGCGTTCGGGCTTTAATTGTCCAGTCGATGTCGTATTCGTTATATATATTCTCTGTTTTATACTGATTACTAATCGTCTTGAGCTGGGCAAATGTCTGCGTATAATCCCAGTCTGTCGGCGTTACCGATGATTTCGTGCAGTTGCCTGTATCGATGGTGCACGATGATGTGCACGACAAAGACCCGGTATAATCACTGCCTTTCTCGGTTTCACATGTTTTGCCCGACGGGACGGTTGTATCGCATTCTTCGCCGCTGTCCAGCCGTCCATTGCCGCAGGTGGGCGCGATGGTGCATGCGCTTGTATCGATTGTACAAGCCGATGTGCACGACAATGTACCGGTGTAGTTTTCGCCCATTTCGGTCTGGCAGGAGGCACCGGGGGGCACAGAACCATCGCATTCTTCACCGCTGTTCAGCTGTCCATTGCCGCAATTCGGGATACATCGGCCTTCGGATTCGCTGCATGTTGCGCGATCGCCGCACGGCTGAATCACGTTGATTTCGTTGGATTCGCAGCGTTTCAATACATTCTCTTCACAGCTGTATGCGCCTTCCGAGCAAGAGCCTTCGCAGGATGCTTCACCATTATCATCTTTGCAAACCAGACCGCTCGCACAGTTGGTATCGACCCAGATGCCCATCGCATTGCATTTGTGGTAGCTGTTCGACGATGTACATGCTGAATCGTTGGGCGTACATTTTTCGCGGCAGTCGCTGTTGTAACAAATTGTATTCTCCGCACATGGCTTTTTGGACCACTGCGTGCCTTCGCAGACCATCAGATTGTTGTCTTCGCTGCACGATTTCTCGTTATTCTGGCATTTGACATCGTTTGCACATTTCAGCGTCGACTGATCACATGGGGATGCTGCGGGACATTTCATTATCTGCACCCAGCCGCCTTTGTCGCAGATTTGTACATTGCCGTCCGGTCCGCACCGTTTGACGTCGTCGATACAAACGCTTGGCGTCACACAGTCCATTTGGGTTTCGTCACAAACACTGGGCAATTCACATTCGGTATAAATACGAAATGCATTCGAAACGCATACTTCGACATTGTTCTGACGGCAGCGTTTGACGCCTTCTTTGCAGTCGTCGGGAACGCAGACCGCGCTGTCGCAGATATTGCCTGCGCCGCATTCCTCATCTGTCTCGAAATCATGGCCGTTGTTGCAGACCAGAACTTTTGTCCTGTCGTCGCTGCATTGCTTTGTGCCGACTTTACAGGTGGTCGTGCTGCCGCCCCGGCAGATGTTGTTCACGCAATCTGCTTTGTTGGCGCACGGCTTGTGCTCGGAACATGTATCCAGGCATTTGCCGTTCTCACAAATCTGGTCCGATGAACAGCTGCACGTTGGGGTATTGTCCTGTGAAGAATCGGTACAGCCCGCAGCCCATAAACACACCAATATCATCAGCGATAGCTTTTTCATTCTTTGCCCCCTCCCATGGGACATCGCACAATAGCGATTTCTGCATGGAAATTTCAACACGTTTGTGGTGTGAAACCGTTGATTTTATTGGCGATCAGACTACATGGCGCATGTATGCGCACACACAGAACAAGGGGAGGGGAGGCATTAAACTGCATCAGGCGGCGTATTGGCGCAGCCAATAGACGCCTGGGCGAGCCGTATTGCCGGGCAAGCGACGCAAAGCGGCGGTTGACCGGGCGATAGGCGAGCGAAAATCAAAGCAAAATACCATTGAGGAGAATGCTGGCGATGGTGAAGTAGATGATGATGCCGGTGGCATCGACGATGGTCGTCACGAAAGGCGCCGATGCGCTTGCGGGGTCGACGCGGCAGAGTTTGAGCAGGAACGGCAGCATCGAGCCGACCAGTGAACCGTAGACGACGAGCACGCCGACGCTGATGGCGATGGTCGCGCTGAGGTGGACGAGCACGCCGGCGCCTTCGGGGAACAGCCCCATAAAGTGATAGACCATCGATACGGCGAGGCCGCACAATGCAAGGGTGAGACCGAGGGCGCTGCTCACGATGAGCTCGCGGCTGAAGACGCGGAATACGTCTTTGAGCTTGATTTCTTCGAGTGCCATGGCACGCGTAATCAGCGTTGCGGCCTGGGAACCGGTGTTGCCGCCCGAGGCCATGATCATCGGCACGAAAACCCCAAGGATAATCGCGGTTTCCATCGCTTCGGAATAGAAATCCATCACGCGCGTCGTCACAAACGAGCAGCAGAACAACACGACCAGCCAGCCGATGCGCTTTTTGTACATCTCGCCAAACGAGGTCTGGAGGTAGTCGTTATCAAGGGCCGCCATACCACCCATCTTCTGGATATCTTCGGTGGCCTCTTCCTGGACGACGTCGACGATGTCGTCGATGGTGATGATACCTTTCATCACGTTATTTTCGTCGACGACCGGCAGCGCATACGAATCCTCGCGGGCGAACATCAGCGCGACCGATTCCTGGTCCATGTCCTCGTCCAGCGTCGTCGGCTCGCTGTCCATAATTTCGGAGATTTTGCGGTTGCCGTCGGCCTTGAACATTTCCTCGAACGAAACGACGCCCATCAGATGCTGCTGATTGTCGAGCACATAGATGTAGAAGAACGTTTCGAGTTCATCGCGGATTTGCTTGCGCACATACAGAATCGCTTCGTCGACGTTCATTTCGGGGCGGCAGCGGGCGAAACGCGGGCTCATCAGACCGCCTGCCTCGTCCTCTTTATACGCCATCAGCGCTTCGACTTCCTTCTGAATTCGGCCATGCAGATAGCCTTTCAGCGTCTGGCGCAGGTCCACGTCGTCGATCATTTGCAAAACGTCGACGGCATCGTCGGGCGCCAGCGAATGCATCCAGCGGCGGCGGTCTTTGTCGCCCATTTCGGTGAGCAGTGCGGCCTGATCCTCGCAAGGAATCGACTCGAAAAAGTCGTCAGCATCCTCATGGTTGAGCTGCGCAAACCACTCGGCGCGATCGTCTTCATGCAGCGTCGGCCAGATTTCCCACAAATCATCAAAAGTTATCTCATGTGGTCTTTTTTCTTCAGGCATCTTAGAATTCTCCCAAATATTCTGCATTAAAATTCGGTTGTTACCAAATTATGCAAAACATAACGGAAAATCAAAAAGCCACAGCAGATATTGTCTCATGGTCTTCCTCACAAAAGCCCGAGGAAGACAGACGCTTCCTCAGAATCTATGCAAACATAAGTGATAACTGAGGGGGTCGTCCATTTGGAACTCCATAACGAAACCGCCGGTCAGACAGTGCCCGGCCAAAACACGCGCGTACATACGCGGATTTTCAAATTTTTGCAACCCACAGCGACATTTTTTTTGACGCTCGCCTATGCGCAAGCGCATACGGCTCGCACTCGCCGCTATCCCGTGCGGGATACGCGGCGAGTGGGGGAGTGTTGCCTCAAGATGGTGGCTGGTTATGTGTGGGGTGCGGGAAGGTGGGAGTTATTGGCCGTATGTAAGTATACGCGTGGGTTATGGACACGAAATACCTCCACTAAACATGCTATCAATTTCTTTATCAATATTGATCCATGTGCTTGATTTATATATTTTACAAAGATTATTTTCGCCATCTGGTGAATTATAATCAAGGATTAATCCGCTGACTTTGAACATACTATGATAGGGGTCGTTATTAGGTAAATTCACTTCTAAATTCACTTCCCAACTGCTCAAATCCTGGTTAAAGTTTTTGGCATCATAAAACATATGCCTGAAACATGTAACCTTTGAAAGTAAATGTGCCCAATTATTAAGTGGTTTGTTGAATGAAGAATGTCCAAATAATCCTTCCATTGTTGTTACATTTGAAACATTCCAATTATCCAGAGATTGATTGAAATTTGTATATCCTAACGTATTTTTCATATTACGGACGTTTGAAACATCCCATTTGTTTAGTGGTTGATTGAAAACTAGTTGCTTAAATCCTGTTTGATCCGAACTAAAAAATAGCTTCTCCATACTTGTAATGTTTGATACATCCCATCTTTCGATTTGATCATTAAACTGATATGCTTCTTGAAACATTCTTCTCATGTCTAGTTTGCTAGAGTCGGGTATGTCTATGGAAGAAATACTGGTGAGTTCTTCGCATAATTCGAACCCACCTCTTTTGTAACCCGGAGGAATATTACTTTCATACACACTTATTCCGACAGAACCAAAAGAAGACACTTTCTTTAGCTTTGATCTGACTAAATCATCAATGATATAAAAACCATCAAGCGTTCCGATGATTTTCACGGTAACATCTGAAGAGTTATCTGTAGGCTCATTAGTTTTGTAGTTATGCGAAAAACCATTGTGATGTCTATTGTTTTCGGTTATTTCAATTGTATCCTGAATGTGTTCGAAGCCCATTTTACAAGCAGTCAATCTAACTTGTTCTGTTTCAGAATTGCAATCTGGTTCACTATTCTCTGAAACAGGATCATCACATTTAGAAGTATCTTCATTCCAATCCCAACACACATAGGCATCGACTGTAGAAGCCCCAATTTGTAATTGACTGTTTCGTAGTTGGTTTGACCACACCGTCGTAAAGCTATCGGCTGCGCATCGGCCATCCGTCTTTCTGCAGATAAACCCTTTCATACATTGTTCATTTGATGTACATTTTGTGGCGCAATGGTAGTCGATAGCGCTGTCGCAGAAAGCGAGGGATTTTTTATCATCCGAAAGATCTGTTGCACGCTCAATGCAGAATTGATTACGGTTTATAGTCGTGTTGTCGGCACCAGTTTTGTAATTCCAACACTGTGAATTTTGTTCATTCTCAAACACTTCTTTTTGGTATTTCTTTAGAAGCTCTTTGCTTTCATACCAGTCATACATGTGATTGCCGTTGCTGTCTATGCGCTTGCATCTGCCACAATTGGCAGCATTCGTGCAATAGTATTCACCATTTACATAAAATTCGTGATTGAGTTCGCAATAGCATTGTCCATCTGCACAGGCTTCATAGATCCTGCATTGTTCACTAGCATTATAATTATCTTTATACACTGAGTTCTTATCGACAACTTCATTAAAAGAACAGTTCATGGTTCTTTCGTCGATTAGAGCGCCATCATCAAAACATGCTTCAGCGTTATTGCACGGACAGGTGCCGTTATCATTGGGTTCAACAGCCTGGATGCAATTTGCATGCAGGCAATCACCTTTATCATCCCAAAATGTCAGCCCACCGTCTTCAGTCATCTTTGAAATCACACATCCCAGCTTGTTTATACATGAGCCATCGTCGTTCCAGCGATCCTGAATCTTACAATTTTGTGACCTGATGCATTGCCCATCACTGCCTACACCATTTGCGCAGCCTTTGCATGTACCATCATCCTGATAACCAAGCAAACAACTGGCGGCCTGAATACATGAACCATCCGGAGCCCAGCCAAGCTTGCAACCCTCCAGTCTTTCACATTTCCCTTTTTCATCACCATCAGTGATAATTCCACTTTTACAGTCAAGACATGCACCATCCAAACCTATTAATTCATTACCTTTTGAATCGAGTGGGCATCCTATCGCTTTAATGCATGATCCATCATCTTCGTTACCAATATAGCAATCCAACGGTTTACATGTGCCATTATCCTCATATCCGGCAACGCAGCCATCCGCTCTTTTACACGAACCATTATCGTTATTTCCATATGCACAGCCTTCTTTTGGTTTGCACGAACCGTCGCTCTGACAGCCGTCGAGACACGACAGCTCCGGATTGCATTCACAGTTTGTCGTGTCTTTACATGTTTTGTTTGGACATTCAAAAACGAATTCAGTCTTTTTGCCGGATTTGCTGTCGATGATATCGTATTTATGAAGATAGCCATCTTTGCAAAGATAGGATTCCTGCTGGATGCCGTTGCTATCGAACACGCTGCAAAACGTTCTGCCAACGTCTGCAAAGCAACCCACTGCGCATTCTTCTACTGTCTGCCATTCTGTTGCGCCGTTTGAATTGATGCATTCAAGCCTTCGGTTCCCATCACAAATCACCATACCTTCTGTGCATGAACTATAAATCGTTTGCTCACTGCATGCTGAAGATAGAATGGCACCAAGGATTGATATCGCGATTATATATTTATGCATTAGAGATCTCCTTAAAAAGTCATCGCAATGGATGCATGATTTGGTGCGAAATGGAAAGTGAGGTTTTTGCTGTCGTTATAATGTTTGTATTTATAACCGAAAATACCTGAAAACACTGCGCCTGTCACCGCAAGTCCTGCACCAGCTCCGATAAGTCCCCATCCAAGAGCGTGAATTGGCTTTTCTTTAAGCCTGGTGTGATCGAATTGATTCTCATCGACGTCGGCAAAATCGGTCGTTAACACCAGCGCCGCTCCAGCACCAGCCATCGCGAGACCACCGATGCCAATGCCTGCGGCAACCCACATCGGCGTTTTGTAATCATCGATTTTTTCCTGCAGATATTGGTCTTTGGATATGGTCGAATTGGACAAATCGGTGTTGACTAACCTGGCCTGCTCCAGTTCGGTTTGGAGCGATTCGATGGTTTTTTTATAGTTTTCGATGCTTTCCGGGCTGGCATCGGGATGCTCTGCGACGTATTTGTCGTTCCATATCTGGTCCAGAGCGTTCTTGTCGACCGAAAACCGCTCGGTGTTCTGCGTCGACTTCTGCAAATAAAACAGATACTTTTCGTTGTTGCCCAGGCCCTTGTGGATATAGGCGATGGTGTAATTCAAAATTGGCGACAGTTCGCAGATATTCTCCAGCTCGCGGCTGTATTGAAGCGCAGTTGCGTAGTCCTGCCTGACGTATGCTTCATTCAGCTTTTCAAACGTTTCATTCCAGGTCTTGTTGCCGTCGAGATCGTCACAGCTGTCGGCAAATGCAGATGTGGCAAGGGCAAAGCTAAATAGCCCACTCAATGCGCATGTGCAAGCAAGTCTTAGGTATCCGTGTAAATTCAGCATCTTAATAACCCCGTGTCGATTTTGAACAAACTAACGAAATAGGCATTCCATCAAGGTATGCAGTATCGGTACTGCAACACTCCAATGCATCCAATACCAAAATAACGCAGATTGAATGATGGTTATTCGCATTATTTTAGGTCTGGTGCATCATAATGCATATCACACGAACACCTGTAAAACTGTTCAGTTTTGGCGAAATGGGGAAGGGGCCCCATTTCGATCTTCGTAGGCCATAGCAGAACGTATGCATATAATCAATCTAAACAATATTGCGGGTTCCAAGGGGGCCGGAATGAGCACCGTCCGGTGAACGGTGCGAATGTAGAGCCCAGTGAGCAAATCAAATGCGCAAGTTGAAGCGCTATGCGCGAGAGACGCAGCGGATTTGATATTGCGAACTGAGGGAAGAGGC
>JAEEGL014723775.1_pt1 | contig 12552 bp, 9 predicted proteins | sample 9134231 | NCBI WGS metagenome assembly JAEEGL01 (sample SAMN16246548, study PRJNA631951) | gut metagenome | biome: gut microbiome; feature: rumen; material: fiber-attached | host: Bos | place: Iran: Karaj | collected 2018-10
GTTTGGTTCTGATGCAACTTGAATAGCTGTGTTGACAATACAGCCATTGATATTGTCGCCTTGTACTGCCGTACACGCAAACAGTCCATAAGATAATTTGTACATTGCCTTTGTGTTCATTTCCCCCATACACTGCCTCCTCTTACATTAAAGAATATGTAATTAATATAGTTATCTAGTGTAAAGTTGATGTAATTAATGATTCATTAATAAATGCCTTCCTCAGTCATCACTTCAAAGACAAAAACAAGGATTTTTTAATGTTATCTTCCACCATTACTCTATTTGAATGCACGCGTTCTCTAGTTTTTCCCTCTAATTTTTTTTCCTTCTCCCTTACGGTTTCTATTATTTTTAATGCCTTTGCATTTTCACCTTTCATATATAAAGCCATTGCATAATCAAGCCAAAATATTAGCGTATTGGGATTTTGAACTCCTAGTTCCTTTTTTGCCAACATAAATCTTTTCTTACATATATTATATCTTTTCTCAACCAAAACACCTATCTTTGAATTATCTTTTTTCATACTATAATACTTGACTAAAGCCTCTAGCAATTGAAGAATTTTACTTTCCACTTCTACAACTGGTCCTACATACACTCCCTCTGGCACATTTTTTAAAAATTTTTCAATTTGATCAAGCAAATTTAAACACGCTTCCTTATTATCATCAGTGATATGAAAATTGTAGCTATCGATAAGTCTACCAAAAATCATAGAATATCCTTCGACTACGTAATATGATTCAGTTCCATATCGTTCCGCCAATTTATCTACTATATTATACAAATCTGATAACTTTTTTTTATCTTTTGTAGCAGCATATTCCGTATCTAATATATACATTTCATCCAATAAAGTTAGCACATGATTCTCTCCATACTTTAATATTTTGTATTTATGAGCTTCCTTCATGTTTTTTATCTTGCCTTCTTTATTACCACGCTCCAATTCGATATTTCCAAGTTCCGTATAATAATCTATTTTTATTTCAATATCATTCTCCTTTTCGATATCTATCTTTTCTATTATCTCGGCGGCCTTTGCATAGTTTTCGTTAAAGGAACTTGTCAACGCATATTGAACTAGAAATCTATTGCTTATACGTCCTTCTTTTTCTTTTATTTTGCAAAAATCCATTGCCTTTTTTAACAAGCCACAAGCCCTATACTGATAGATTAATTCTCCTTCTATTTTATCTCTCAACTCTTCTGATATTGCTGAATTTCCTTCTATAGAATTGTATATTTTTTCTATTAGATTACATTGCTTTTTATTTCCAGGATGTTCCTTTGTCTTTTGGAAATTATCATATGCAACTTTGATCCAATCATTTTCTGCTTCTATACTATTTGATATTAATTCTTCTTGTAGCTTGATTACATACAGATTATCCGGCTCTTCCTTGGTTGCTCGTTCCGAATAATATTGCATAATTATCTTTAAAATTTCATCCTGAAGAGTTCCTTTTAATAATTCTTTTAGGTATCTGCGTAAAGCTCTTCTTACCTCATCATGCATAAAACGTTTATCACCATCGCTAGTAATGAATGATTCCTTCAGTAATGACAAATATGAAATATATGAGAAATTAAAATATTTATTCGCCCTACTCATTATTTCAATAATATCAGCATCATCCCAAAAATCCAGCAATGATAAAACATATGCTATATCCATAGAAACACTGTCTTTACCTCTTAAATATCTTATTGTTAATGATGTAATATCTTTCTCAAACTGAGCTAATTCAATCTGACCTCCTTTATATTTCAAATCAAAATATCTGTCCCTGCATAAGCTCATGTATAATGGATTTCCATTTGTTATAGATAATAGTCCATCTATTATTTCTTTTTCTGATATTCCATTTTTAATATAGTAATCACGACAATTTTTTTCGGTTAGCTTCTCTATTTCAATTTCTTTGATATTATTTTTAACATCCCAGTCTAATCTCTTGCGTCCAGACAAGACCAATACTACATTGGGCAAAGATGATATTAAAGACTCTTGTCCCTCCCATAACCAAGAATCTATATTTTCATCTCCCGAATTGTATAAATACTCTTGATATTTTTCATATGTATCCATAAATACTACAATTGTCTTTTTATGTATTACGTCCAACACATTTTTTATATCCAGAATAAAATAATAATGTATATTTTTTTCAATTTCTTCCGGTGATAATAATTCTAGCTTTTTTAATTCCTGCTCATAGCCTCTTTTTTTGATTTCATTTAATGTATTCTTCCCAGTTACATACAAGTGACTTAATACCTTGATACCAATTGCAGTTGCTGATCCATATATCCCGAATTTGGATGTACTTGATATAGTATCTAAAACATCTCCAATTAACGGCATGCTATCAACCCATGCTTCTACTTTTTTATTATATTTTTCCACATCATCTTGATTTGTCTTTTTTGTATATGTAAGAAGTGCTGTAATAAAATAAGGAAATTTGAATTCATTAGGATAACGTTTCACAAAACCCGAAGCCATAGTCAGTAAAATATCTATTTTAGACATTTCACTTTTGTACTTATAATTTATCTGCGTGAAATATACTTCATTTTTGCTCAGTTCATCATATAGTTTCTGTATAAATGTAGTCTTCCCTATTCCTCCATCTCCAGTGTAACTTATAATTCGTTCTTTCCCAGATAATAAAATATCCCAAAATTCTTTAATTTCTTCTTCTCTGCCAACAAATACTTCTGCCATATTTCCCTCTACATTTCCACTATTTAAAAGCAACTCTCGTTTCGCGCTATTTGTCCTAATTTTCTATTTTTAAAGCAACTGAATTTACTTCCCTGCCAGTTACAAATGCTTTTCCAAATGCTTAATTTGACTATGTATATATTCACTCAATATAATTTGCTTATCTCTATTATTATCATTTAGTAGCTGTATATATCTTGATTTTGTATAAACAATCAAGAACCCCCTCTTGGAATTAATATTTAATAATACAAAAGAGATTCCACTATGGGAATCTCTTTTTACATCATTATTTCATTCCCCATTCTACTATATCCATACACCTCTTAACCGCTATTAAATAGTCTTTCTATCTTTGAAAATTGTTAAACTCCCCAAAGCCTCAAACAACAAAAGCTCAATTGCTGAGATTATAACTGTAAAAATAACTATGCATATATATCCTGGTATATCATTATGTAATGTTCTGCCACTAATCAATGTCAACAAATATCCGCTATGCTGATTAATGTACATTGGTAAGCTCAGCTTACCTAAATATCCAACAACTTTATTATTAAAGAGCTTAGGTAACACAGCGTTTGATGAAAATGAGAAAGCAAGACTCACCGCTATAAGAACAATAACATATACTACCTTGCTTTGATCTGTGTACAGGTTCATATATATTAACGCAGCCCCTATTCCTGCCAGCTCTAAAATACATCGAATTCCAGCCAAGCCATTCTTCCATACCCTATCCATACATTCCACAATAGAAAGTATTCCCATACCTATTAGTATTTCAGCGATTGCTCTCCAGGTACCATAGTATACTCCCCACATTTTTTCATATAAAACGGTGATGTGACCTGTCTTCTGAAATATAATCAGCAATAGGATGAATCCTAATATTGGCAATACCACTTTTCTAATAACATCATTTGAGTAATATGCAATTGGATATATAATAACAAACGCTATCATCATTGCAGATAGATACCAATTGTAAGGGAATAACGGACTAATGTTAAACACTCCTAGCATATCTAGCATGAATAAATTCTTTATCGCACTCACTGCATCCAGCTTTAATAACTCAGCATTAAGACCATTATATATCTGGTTCAATAAGACAATAACTATAAGTGCAAAGGCATAGTATTTCATGATTCTAAAATATCTAGATACTATTTTCTTCAAACACTCAGCTAGAGATTTTTTTGCACCTAGCTTACTCTTGTTATTAATATCTACAGCCAAAAAATAACCTGTTAATAGTAAGAAGAACTCTACACCAATCCATCCATTTGAGAAATGGTAAAACAATCCGGTTACTTCTTCCTCAGTGTAGCCTATGAAGTGGCCGCCTATAATTCCTAACGCAAAAACGAATCTTAATAATTCAATATATCCATTCTTTACTTTGGTTTTCAATCAACTATTCTCCCTCTTTTCAGCAACTAATGTATCTCTTCTATTAACTTTGATTGCCTCAGCCACCATCATTCCAATAGCCATTATTAGAATTGCTATAATTCTATGCGTAAAAAATGCATGCAACGCCGAATGTTCACGCACCACAATACACCAACCAAGAGGTAAGCATGCAATACATGCTAAAGGCAATACATTTATTGGTTTTACAACCGAACACTTTTTACTGATGACTAATGCCAATAGTACTATAACTACAATTAAACAAATTAGTTTTACTGGTCTACTCATCATCAGCGATACATTAGCAATTATTGCATTAAAAATAGAGTTATTGGCGGTATATCTCGACGAGCTCGTATCTCCACCTGTTCTTAATAGAACCTGCTGGATAGCAGCTACAATTGAGTTTTTAGAAAACAGTGATTGGATAATCCATTTTTCCATCCACATTCCTGCATACCCAACTGCCCATAATATTGATGAAACAATTATCATTTTAATCTTTGCTACCACATCCTTTTTTGACAGTAACACACATAGAATAAGATTGAATCCTAACCCTACTAAAGGATATGTTAGCAAGTCAAAGAATGCAGTAAATATTCCTATCCAAACAAATACTTTCCAGTAGTCATTGTCTATATTTTCAGATTTTGATACAATCCAAAGCCCCGCAACTACGGTAATCATATATATATCCGCATACTGCATACAAAGCGAAGTACTAATTGGATTGAGTAGTAAGATGCCAAGTCCATATACAATCGTTTTTGCAACACCCAGCTTCGAATGTATCAAGATCAAAAGCCATACGGTTAATGAAAACTCAACTACCATCAACAAAAATCTTATATCTGCTACAGACAAAAACATCAATAATGGCTTTAGGTATAACAAATGGCCATGCCAATATCGTCCATAGTGAAAATCGCTTGCGCCTTCATTTTTATTAAGCACGTGATTAGATAATATATCGACAGTGCTGCCCTCTAAATCATCGTCCCAAACACAGATATTGTCAGCCGCATCTACAAATGCACCTCTATCACTTTTAAAAGCAGCCATATTCAGCATAATTGAATCAGTAAAACCATCCAGTGATGAACTCATTATATTTGGGGCCCAATCATATCTATCGCTTTCCGTTCTTTGAATAGAAAACGAAACCTCGATATTATCTCTTATTCTATCCACCGGCAAAAGGTAAGCCAATACTAATAACAAATATCCGACTACAGCTGAAGCCAATATTACCACTATCGTATATGCGATTTTATTCTTCAAAAACTTTTCCACTTGTTCATTCCTCTACTTAGCATTCTCATCTTCTGTTACTCGGTACAATTCCATTTCAAAATCCTGACGATTCTTTTGGTAAATTGTCTTCAATATCAAACCAGAAAAGAAAGACTGAATTGCAGCTATCATAACAAATCCGCAGACAATCAAAGTTGGGAACTTGTCCACAAGGCCAGTCTGTCTATATTCATTAAACACTGGTACAAAAAATCCAACCGATAACAAAGCTAATACAAATGCGATAATCCCAAAGAACTGTCCTGGTCTATATGTCATAAAGAGTCTCAAGATAGTTCTAAGTACTTTGAATCCGTCCGCATAGGTATTAAGCTTGGATTCACTTCCCTCCGGTCTATCTCTATAGTCAATAATCACATTATCAACGAACATATTTTTATCCACAGCATGGATACTCATCTCTGTTTCTATCTCAAAGCCTTTTGAAAGGACTGGAAATGTCTTTACAAAGCGATAACTAAAAGCTCTATAGCCAGTCATAATATCCTTGATATCGCAATCAAAAATAGTATTAATAGATTTACGAACAAGACTATTTCCAAAGTTATGGAATGGGCGCTTGTTTTCTTCGAAATATGTAGATGAAAGTCTATCTCCAACTACCATATCAACTCTTTTATTGAGCACCTTATCCACCATTTCTATAGCTGCTTCAGCAGGATATGTGTCATCTCCATCAACCATGAGGTAACACTGAGCATCAATTTCAGAAAACATTCTTCGAATTACATTTCCTTTGCCCTGCTGATACTCATAACAAACAACAGCACCCGCTGATTTTGCTATTTCGTCTGTACCGTCTGTCGAATTGTTGTCATATACATAAATAGTTGCCTCAGGTAATACACGTTTAAAATCAGTTACTACCTTTTCTATAGTCTTGCTCTCGTTATAACAAGGAATTAACACCGCAATTTTATCCACTTTTTCCTCACTCTCTCTATCCAAAAAAATAGAAGGATGAATTATCATCCTTCCTTTATCATTTCCATGATATTATAGCATATAACTGCGCTTTACATAAATAATACTTTGATTTTACAATACAAAACACTTAGCGTTGTTAAAATAAGTGACTAATTGTATCTGCAACTACTTTTTTCTTATCGAAGACTTCCTGAATATGAATGCGTCCAGCTAATCCCATTTTCTTTCGTTCTTCATAATTTAGTTGTAAAAAACGTTTCATAGCCATATATAATGACTCTGGATTCTTTACCTCAACCAAGTAACCGGATACACCATCAATTACTGATTCCATACATCCGTTGATATTTGATGTGATGACTGGTCTTCCAGAAGATGCACATTCTAGATTTGTATTTGCCATCCCCTCGTGCCATGAAGGTAAAACAAAGCAACTCGATCTAGCAATAAAAGGTCTAACATCAGTTTGATAGCCATGGTAGTGAAGCCATCCCTCGGACTCATATTTATCTATCAACTCTTTATAAGATTCTTCATATCTTCCCAAAATATGAAGGTCAATATTTTCACCTTCGGAAACCAACTGTTTTGCTACTTTTAATAGTTCATCCACACCCTTTTCTTTCATAATACGACCAGAAAAGAGAAAGCTAGTAGTCTCTGAATTTGGATATTCCTGTAGATGAAAATACTCCGTATTAACACCAGCACCATTAAGAACATGTGTCTTATTTATATCAACTATACTATTCTTGAGAAATACATCTCTGTTTCCAACATTTTCAAAAAAGACTACCCTTGCTTTTTTGCATGCCAGCCTATACAAGGTAACAGCAATCTTTTTTATTATTCCCTCTTTCTGAAAAGCAGTTCCAAGACCTGTAATATTTATTGCATATGGCACCTTGCATATTCTACATGCCAATCCGCCATATACATTGGGCTTAATTGTATATGTTATAACTAAGTCAGGACGCTCCGCTTTTACAATCGACATACATTTCAACAATAATTTAAAATCCTTAAAAGGATTCAATCCACGACGATCTACATTAAGCTCTCTTAAATCAATGCCTAATTCTTTTAGCTCATCAATTTTAATATCAAATGGAGTGTATGCAATTACATTGTTATTCTGAGCCATTAACTCGCTCATCAAATCATGGCGAAAGTCATATAAGCCACCAGAATTATTGGCTAGTATTACTATCTTTCTCATTAAAGAATCATTACCTCATTGTACTTCATCATATATTTTCCTTCGGTATAGTTGCCGATTTCAGGTTCATTTTTGATGCCCTTTAGATTATTCACAATATATTTCATGTGATTTGCGCCACTTTCATAGGCATGTGGATAACCGCCGCCAAATCTTGGATTAACCTCAGAAATATAATATTCACCATCAATATCAAAAATATCAATATCGATTTGGCCTCTATATCCTGCTTTCGATACAAAATCTTTGATAAGATTAAAGAGTTTCTCATCCTTAAATCCTACAGCCTTATCAGTCTCTCCTGCTCTCATTTTAATTTTCTTTTTACAGAAAATAGAAATAATCTCTCCAGAGAGCATATCAATATAGACATCTGCTCCTATTTCTTGGCCATGGAGAAATTCTTGAATCATCAGGTTATCATCGTGAGCAAAAAGTAAATCAATAGTCTCTTTATCATCAACCTGTGAAATAGCAATGCTAGCAGATCCACAAACAGGTTTCACAAACACCGGATACTGAACTACATCTTTTTTTACATCGTCGAATAATGCTTCTTTTTCAATATAGCTTTTAGCACATTTGTATCCGTTTTCCTCAAGCCATTTAAACATATTGTATTTGTTCAATGACAACTCGCATAAATCATAAGACGAGCCAATAACTGTTGTACCAACAGCTTTAAATCTATCTATATTTTCAGCTAGTAAACTTAATTCTGGATCAATCAGTGATAAAACTCCATCAACCTTTTCCTTTTCGCAGATATCCAATATGACATCCAGATAAGTTTCATCTGTCATCTTAGGAACAATATAGTGCTTGTCCGCTTCATAAATAGCTGGTGCTAATTCACTCATATCTGTAGCTATTACATTGCCCAAGCCATTCATTTCTCTTTTAAAATACTGGACTACTTTATTACGTGTTCCTGCACTAAGTATTAATATATTCATTACAAACTGGTCTCCTAGTTATTGTATTTATCCTGATCTTCGATTGGGCCCCACATTAATTCAATTGGATTGGTCATCAATTCTTTTCTCATGTCCTCACAAGCATCTTTCCATGTCCAGATTGGTTCCCAGCCCAGGACTTTCTTGCTCTTTTCATGAGCCAATAAAATCTGTGGTGTATCAGGCATATCTGGTCTTGGTATAATTTTAGTTCTACCATCACCAAACGCATTTACGATTTCAGTAACCATTGTGTCTAATGAGTATGGTTCATATCCTGGTAAATTAAAAATGCCTGTCACATGATTATTTGCTGCACATACTACAGCTCTTGCAAAGTCCTTAATATATAGCAATTCTTTTTTTCTTGTTACATCGCCATATATCTCTATATCTTCTCCATTGATTGCTTTTCTAATCATAGAACGCCAAGGTAGCATTCTTTTCTCGCCTTCTAAATAGTAGTATGCGTCAGGATGCCAACCATATACCATAAAGTGTCTGAATACACATGGTTCAAATCCATAAGAATAAATAGTATGCTCCAAAATATCTGTAGCTGCCCTTTTACATATTGCGTATACAGCATGATCATTTCCGTTCTTTGGGAATGATCTAATAGCATCATCATCTATAGGATCTGTAGTTCCCCAGTAATCTACAACATCACTTGGAGTAGTATTGAATATTATTCTTTTAATATCTTTACTCTTCATCCATTCGCATAGATTTACAATACCAACAACAATACTCTGTACATATGGCATCATTCTTGCATCAGCATGAGCTGGCATAGTTCCAGCCATATTTACTACAACATCAAATTTTACATCTGGTATTCTTTCAAAGGACGCAGCATTCTCTAAAGTAACGCCACCTATAAAATGAATATCTTTAGTATCGAAAAAACCACCGTCACTTTCTCTTCGTCCAACGGCATATGTGTCATACCCAGCCTCTTTTAGTGCTAATGCGCTGTAGCATCCCAACTGTCCTGTTGCTCCAAATACTATCGCTTTCTTCATATAAATCAATCTCCTTTATATGTATTTAAATCTATAAACTGTCTTGCTGTAACTTTTTCTCGTACTTTGAAAACATCAGTACCATCGTTTACATACACAGCAGGATAAAACTCTATAAACTGTGGCGACAATCCCATTGTATATGCGCCAACCTTTTTATATATTATTTTATCTCCTTCTTCTAGCTTAGGTCCATTATATTTAAAAAACCTATCCCCTTCCATGCAAGTAAAGCCACAGATTATTTGATTATCAGCAACTGCATTTTCTTTCTTTTGAGCAATTTCAAATGTATAGCCGCTTTTTTTCATAAGAGGATCTATATGGGTTCTGCTTCCATCAGTAACTACAAATATATTATTCTTTGTTTCTTTAACATCAATAACAGAAGTATGATAGTCAACAGATGCTCCGATTAATGACATACCTGGTTCAACTATAACATTAGTGTTTTGGGTTCTAAGTTCTGTATCCAGAATTCGTTTTACTTCTGTAAAATATTCTTTAAAAGTTGGTTTTCCAGGTACTCCTCCAAAGAAGCCTCCACCAATATCAATATAGTCCAAATCCAAGTCGTATTCTGCGACAATTTTTTTTGCACTTTCAGCTATGCTCTTGTATATATTTATGCTTCTTGTTTTTGAACTGCAATGTAAGTGCAAGCCTGAAAATTTAATTTCATTAGCCTTTAGCAATTCAATATTTTTTTCTAGCGCCTTTTTCTCATATGAAAAGCCAAATCTTCCATCATTCGCTCCACACTGGGATTCACCAGGACATTGTTCCTCGATACAATAGTTAACTCTTAAACCAAGTCGTGATTTATCCAAATCTGTTTTATCCATTTCTAATAACCAACGGATTTCTCTATTTGAATCAACATTTACAATCGAACCATTCTTTACTGCATATTCAAATGTCTCTCTGTCTTTCACCGGTCCATTAAAAATAATAGAATCAGGTGTGAAACCAAGCTCTAGTGCGAGATTATATTCATCAGAAGAAACTGTTTCCGCCCATGCGCCTTTCTTTTTCATATAACTAATAATCCAAGGCATATTATTTGTTTTAAATGAGTATCCTATTATGGCATCCTTCCATATATTTCTCAGTTCATATGCCATGTCATCATACAACTCATCAATTTGCTTTGTATTTATACAAAAATATGGTGTTTGCATATCAATCCTATCTTCTTTCATAATTTTTATTTACCTGACGATAATCGTCGAGATTACCTAAATCTCCCATCTCTATTCCAGTATGATGAAAAACAATCTTTACAGTGTCTGCAAGTATTTTACAATCCAAACCAAACGAAACATTTTCCACATAATATAAATCATATTTGAATCTTTCATCCCAGGTAAGAGAATTTCTTCCATTTGCCTGCGCATATCCTGTCAAACCTGGACGTACATCATGTCTATGTCTTTCCTCATCTGTGTAGTATGGTAAGTAACGTACCATCAATGGCCGAGGACCTACAAAAGACATATCACCTATAAAAATATTTATTAATTCTGGTAACTCGTCCAAAGAAGTTTTTCTTAAAAATCGACCATATTTATTTAGTCTAACATCATCTGGAAGAAGCTTCCCATTTTTATCTTTTCTATTATCCATTGTTCTAAACTTGATAAGCTTAAAAATACGCTCATCCTTACCAGGACGTTCTTGAAAGAAAAAAGGATTTCCTCCCATAAATATAGCTCCTACAATTGCTAAAACCACAATCAAAGGGGACAAGATTATAATGCATAATCCAGATGACAATAAATCTATTAGTCTTTTAATATATTTCGAATACACTGTATTACTCCCATTTCAGATAATTATTCTCTCAAAAAAGAAGGATGAATAATTCATCCTTCTACTTTGTTTACCATGGCATATTATACCACAATATTTACTTATACTAAAATATTTAAGTTGAATACTAAGCAATACTCTCTTTATTTTTCATAGTTATAGTGAGCCCCAAGTCAACTTACTTCTATATTCTTTCATCAATCTTTCAGTCTCTATCTATGAGATATTGTTCACCATCTATATTACTTACTTGTTATCCAAATACTCCCCAATCTGCCTATCCATAACCTCGGCCACATCATCCCCATTCATATATGTCACAGACCACTCAACAATCTTTTCCATAGCAGTCTCTACATTCCAAACGGGCTTCCAGCCAAATGTATTTTTGAGCTTACTGCAATCGAGCTTAAGGAAGTTTGCCTCATGTGGTCCACCGTCATGTTTATTAATCCATGATGCCTCACCAAAAGATTTGTCTTCTGCAGCTACATTCCATTTATCACAGAACAACTGCACCAACTCACCTGTAGTCCAGCAATCAACATCATCAGGTCCTACATTGTAGCTTCCAGCCAAAGATTTGTCTTTGTACTGAGCCTCCGCAATCATAAGATATGCCATTACAGGCTCCAGCACATGTTGATAAGGACGTGTAGAATATGGATTACGAACTACAATTTCCTGTCCAGAAGAGACAGCTCTAATACAATCAGGAATAATTCTGTCATTAGCAAAGTCTCCGCCGCCAATAACATTGCCAGCACGGCATGTAGACACAGCTGGTGCATCGCAACCATATACCTTCTGATATTCCTCATCAGTAAAGAATGAATTCCTGTAACTTGATGTTACTAACTCTGAGCATGACTTTGAGTTTGAATAAGGATCAAATCCATTAAGTTCCTCATTTTCTCGATAACCCCACTGCCACTCTTTGTTAAGATATACTTTATCTGTTGTTACATTGACAAATGAACGAACGCTTGGTGTCTGACGAACAGCTTCACATATATTAACCGTTCCCATAACGTTAGTCTCATATGTGTACACTGGATTCTTGTATGAATCTCGCACTATTGGCTGAGCGGCCATATGGATCACTATCTCAGGCTGAATCTCTTTGAACACCTTTAACAA
>JAEEGL015075474.1_pt1 | contig 12552 bp, 14 predicted proteins | sample 9134231 | NCBI WGS metagenome assembly JAEEGL01 (sample SAMN16246548, study PRJNA631951) | gut metagenome | biome: gut microbiome; feature: rumen; material: fiber-attached | host: Bos | place: Iran: Karaj | collected 2018-10
GCGGGAATGGGAGATTGATTTGCCGAAGGTTGACAGTCCGGCGGATGTCGGCGGGGGGGACGGCGCGGATGTCGGTGGGGAGGCAACATATATTGTCGAAGTGACATGCGGCAGCGAAGACGAACAGCGGCGCATTTACGAACAGCTGATGAACGAGGGGTTGACATGCCGACTTTTGACATTGTAAAGCAAAGCAACGTGGGCAAGACGTACCGCACAGAAATGGTGCGCGGCTCCTTTGACTTGAAGGACGAGAAGATTACAGAGCATTTCACCGGCAACATTGCCATTGAAGGCAGGCCGTGGCGGATTGGATTGATTTGCGGCGGCAGCGGGACGGGCAAGACAACCATTGCCAGGGATGTGTTTGGACAGGATGCGTTCACTGCATACGATTACGGCGGGCAGGCCGTGATTGACGAAATGCCAGGAGATGCCAGTTTCAGCGATGTGACAAAGGTTTTCACGGCGGTTGGATTTGCCACCGTGCCAAGTTGGCTTAAGCCCTACGGCGTGCTTTCCAACGGGGAAAAGATGCGCGTTGACCTTGCAAGGATGCTGCTTGAGCATAAGGCCCTTTCGGTTGTGGATGAGTTTACAAGTGTCGTTGACCGCCGTGTTGCGCAGACGGCCAGCGCCGCGATGGCAAAAGCCATACGGCGCAATTCGGGGGGGTATAAGTATGTTTTCCTTTCCTGCCATAAGGACATTGTGGAATGGTTGCAGCCTGATTGGATTTATGACACTGACGAACAGAATTTTTTTTTTGCGATGTCGGACAGCGACCGCCAATCACAATCGAAATACACGAACTGCATGGCGGCACAAATGCAAAGGCGGCGTTTTGGCAGCGCTTTAAGCGTTATCACTATCTAGCGGGTGACTTCCACCAGAGCGCAAGGCTGTTTTTCGGCACCGTGGACGGGGAACCAGTCTGCATGACCGGCGTGATGCAGCAGATGTGCAAGGCTGGCATAAAGCGGGCGCACAGGTTTGTTGTCCTGCCGGAATGGCAGGGGCTTGGCATTGGGATGGCGTTCATTGAAAAGGTGGCGGCCATGATTAAGCGTGAGGGTTTTGCCTTCCGCATAATCACCACAACGCCGCAGCTTGTGCCAGCACTGCACCGTCACAAGGATAAATGGCAATGCGTTTTCAGTGGCCGACAAGTCAGCGCATTCAAGGCGCTTGCCAGGAAGGATGCAAAATTGGCGCGGACAAGCACCAGTGAACACAGATTGACAGCAATATTCGTTTACATAGGGGGTGCCGCCGATGGCTAACAAATGCAAATGCACAAAGGCGCAGTTGATTGAAGCCTGCAAGGGCAGCATGGGGATTTGCGAGAGCGCAAGGAAGCGCCTTGGCATTTCCCGGCGTGCTTTCTACAATTACAGAAAACGCTACCCTGATGTTCAACAAGCATTGGACGATGAGCTTGAACGGGGGCTTGACTACGCCGAAAGCCAGTTGATGCAGCTGATACAGGCAAAGGATTTCCGCGCAATAGCCTTTTACCTTGAGCGCAAGGGCCGTGAACGTGGATGGGGCCAGCAACAGCAGGTGAATGTGCATAACGACACGCCTTTGCAGCCAATTATCTGCTTTGAGCAATCGCATGGCGATGAATCAGGGGATGGTGACAATGGCGGCGGCGCGTGAAAGGCGGCTGGTTTTCAACAAGAAATATGCGCCGCTGTTTGATGCGTCATGTCCGTGCCGATACTACATAATCACCGGTGGCCGTGGCTCCGGCAAGTCCTATGCGATTTCAACAGCTGTGACGGTTGACCACTGCAAGGCTGACTACAACACCCTTTATCTGCGGCAGACGCTTGTTTCGGCGCACATATCAATCATGCCGGAGTTCTTTGAAAAGCTGGTGCTGATGGGCCTACAGGATGCCGTCATAAGGAACAACACCGACATGCGGAACCTTGACACCGGATGGCGCATTTTCTTTCGTGGAATCCAAACGTCCAGGGGCAGCAACGTTGCGCAGCTTAAGTCAATCAAGCGCGTTGGGCTGGTGCTGGTGGACGAGGCGCAGGAGCTTGTTGACGAGGTGGAGTTTGACCGCATTGACTTGTCATTGCGTGACAAGGGGGTGCGCAACCGGGTGTGGCTGTCGCTTAACCCGCCTGACAAGGGCCATTGGATCTACAACAGGTTTTTCAAGGAACGCAACGTGCCGGATGACTTCAACGGCATTGTTGATGATACTTGCTACATCCACACCACATATCTTGACAACTTGGCGAACCTGGATGCCGATTTCGTCCGGCTTGCGGAGCAGTGCAAGCGGGACAACCCGGCAAAGTACAGGAACATCTTTTTGGGGTATTGGGCGGGGGACAATGAAGGTGCCCTGTGGACGGCGGAGATGATTGACCCTTACAGGGTGGCGGCTGTTGGCGAACTAGACCGCATTGTTGTCGGCGTTGACCCTGCTGTTACAAGCACCGACAAAAGCGATGAAACAGGCATTGTGGTGGTTGGCTGCAAACATATCCAGGGGGAGCGTCATTTCTTTGTGCTGGCAGACCGGAGCATGCAGGCAAGCCCCGCAACGTGGGCGGCAGCGGTGCGGAACGCCTACAATGAGTTCCATTGCGACAGGGTAATTGCCGAGACGAACAATGGCGGTGACCTTGTTGAGCAGATGCTGCGCCAGCATGACCAGCGGATGCCATACAAGGCGGTGCATGCCAGCCGTGGGAAAATCACACGTGCGGAGCCGGTGGCGGCGCTATACGAAAAGGGGCTTGTGCACCATGTCGGTACATTTGGACAGCTTGAAGACCAGATGCGAAACTACTGCGGCTATACCGCAAGCTATTCGCCTGACCGCATGGATGCCCTTGTTTGGGCTATTACCGAACTGACTGGAAAGGGACGCAGCGGAGCCATTGCATGACCGGCTATTATTTGCATTTGTAAACCAAAGCAAATTCCCCTTTATGCGTGTGGCCAATGATTATTTTTTAATAAAATTAACCTTTGCCGTTTGCATTTACAAAATGAACTGCTATATTTCCTGTAGTTTTGATAATTAAGTAAATAAAACCACATCCAAAACCACAAATCACAAGGAGCAAAAAGATGGTTGAAGGCAAGCAATTTGAAAGTCTGTACGCTGAAAACAGGGACGAGGCATGGAAGATGGCGCAGCAGGTGTTTGGCTGCGATTGGGAGGAGGATGCCGGTGCAAGCAATGGCGCGGGTTATCCTATCTACCGTGGCACAAGTGACGCACGATGCTGGATAAGCGACCTTGGCAGCAGGCTGGAACTGAACATGGCGGATGGCAGCACCATTAACATTTGGCTTGAGGATGCAAAGACCTACACGGCTGCCGAGGTAAAGGGAATCATAATCAACGCCAGGAGCGAACTTAAGGCAATCGAAAAGATTTTGGCGTTTGTCTATGAACAGGAATGCACACTGGCTAGCGTGGAAGTTGAAGGATTGCTACGCAGAAAGCAGGATGAATACAACAGGCAGCTTGAGGCGTTTGGCCTGCTGTAAGAAAACCACAAGGGGCCGCAAGGCCCCGCAAAACACAAGGAGCACACCATGGGAATACTGGACAGCAAAGTTACGAAGTTGAACAACAGGATGGCTAACAAGTTTGCAAAAAGCTATGGGCTGATGCTAAAGGCAAAGGCAAAGGAATCTGCGGCTGCAATGTGGATGAACGAAAAGCAAAACAAGGTACACGATGAAATAATGGCAAGGACGCTTGTTGCTTTGCCTGACGGGAAATGGTCAGGAAAAGGGCCGGTGCCGAAGATTGGCGATGTCGTTAATGTTGCCGTCAATGGCATTGGTAAAAGCCAGGTGCTTGGCTACTGGCTTGAATACGGCTGGACGGGGCTTGTTGTCTTGCCGATGGATCCGCCGGAATGGTTTTTGAAGCAAAACGGAAAAGGCAATGTGGCGGTGGTATATGGGGCGGAGCTAAATGATGGTGACATGGCATAAACGTGCGTTTTATGTGTTAAACGTAACAAACAAAAGCATAACAAACAAAGGGGTACAACGAATGGAAATCAACATCCAACACTTTGGAAATCTACAGGGCAAACCAAAAGAACTTGTTGAATTCTGTAAACAGTTTAGAACGGATTGTGTGCGGCTGCCAATTGCAAAAGACATATACCATGACTACAAGGCTGTTGCAGAGATTTGCAATGCACACAAGGCACAGGACTACTACAAGCCTGGTGACATAATGTTCACAAAGCACCCGATGGGATGGCTTGAGGGGCAGATTACATGGCGGATAATTAAGGTTCTGCCGGGGAAAATCTATCTGCTTGCGACACGTCCGGTATGCTATATGCCGTTTGACTACGATGAGTTAAGCAAGGATAAAGACGGGAACCCAAATCCGCACAAATATGCTATTGACTATGGGTTGAACAGGTGGGATCAATCAGCAGCACGCCAATGGCTGAACAGCAAAGCACCAAAGGGGGAATGGTGGAAGCAACAGCATCCATGGGACGCAAAAACGGACGATGCGGACAAATGCGATAGTTTCATGCTTGGTATGCAGGATGACTTTATGGAACTTGTCACACCATATAGAGCTGTAACGCTATGCACGGATGGTGGAAGCACTGTGACTACTGACATGTTCTGGCTGCCTAGCATTACTGAAATGACAGGCGAATGCAATGGCGATGTCATGGAGGGCAAACGCCTTTTTTATGACAAGCTTCCAACTGGTTTTTCTTTGCGCTTGCGCTCCCCGAATCCTTCGTATTCGAATTACGTTTACTACGTTCATACGAGCGGCTTTTTGAACGACTACCACGCTTATAGCACGGGCAACGGGCTGGCCCCGGCTTGTGTAATCGGTGATAATCAATAAAATCACCGCACGAATGTGCGGACGGGAGTGTACAGATGGCACACAATGCAAAGGCAGGCGGGGAAATCGGCGCGAATGGTGAGTTTTACAAGGGCGGTCAGTTTGTCGCTGACAGCGACCACCCGAAGGGATGCGCAGCGCCGCATGGCAGGCACAAGATTATGACTGCGCCGTATTATTGGATTGTGGCCGACTGGAACACCGTTGCGCTATATGAAAAGCTGGAGCCAAGGCTCCTTTGCACGACAACCATGGATGGCGGCAGGATTGTCCGGGGAAACTGGCGGCTTAATGATGACTTTGGGGAAAGCGGCTTTTACCGTGAACTGTTGGACAGGTGGCTGAACGGGCAGCAGACCATGACGGTGCAGGAGTTTTGCGACCTTGCGAAATGGCACGGCGAAAGGAATGCTTGGGTAAAGGTGGCACCAGGCAACAGGAATGTGCACCGGGCAATTGACTTGGCGCAGGGCTAGCGCTGGCAACTATTGACATTATAGGCACGTGTGGGGTACTACCTTGCACGTGCCTTTTTTATTCCATGGAGCAAAACATGCAGATTAGATTCAAGAAACTGAAACCGCAGGCAAAAGCGCCAATGCGGGGGAGTGCCAAGGCCGCTGGATGGGATGTGTACGCCTGCGGCGGCGGCAGATATGATGCGGAGCATGGCGTTACGGAATACGGGACGGGCCTTGCGCTTGAGATTCCGGATGGTTTTGTAGGGCTGCTGATTTGCCGGAGCAGCCGCTACAGGACGAAGACGCAGCTGCCGGTTGGCGTGATTGACAGCGACTACCGGGGCGAGGTCATGGCAAAGTTCAAGGGCCGCAGATTCCCCTATGCTGACGGTGAGCGCATTGCGCAGCTTGTCGTGGTGCCGGTGCCGGAGGTGGAATACGTGGAGACCGATGCGCTAACTGAAACGCAGCGTGGCGCTAACGGGTATGGCAGCACGGGCAAATGATTTGTAATAGGATTGCACATTGTTTTGGATGATTTGCAAATCCTATTACAGATATTGACAACGCAGGCGATTGTAAAAGCCAAAAGCAAAGGGGTAATATGCCGAACATTGACACAAACATCATTTTTAGCCGCAAACACCCTTTTTATACGGAAAATGAAGGGGTATGGCAGCGCTGCAAGGCAGCCTACGGCGGCGGTGGCAAGTACATAAAACAGGCGCTTGTAAGGCACATTTCGGAAATTGGGCCGGAATTCACTGAACGCATGGCACGGGCGTATTACCACAATTACCCGCGCAGCATTAGCCGGATGATTGTGCAGTGCGTCCTTTCGAACAGGCCATGCCGGGAGGGCGCGGATGCGGAAATTGAGGAGGATTTCTCCCGGACTGGCCTGCGGGTTGACGAGGTTATGCGCCAGTTCTGCGCGTTCCTTAACGTGTATGGCTGCGCCTGGCTTGCCGTGGACATGCCGTCATTTGACGGGTACAAGACAAAGATGGACGAGATTGCGGAGCGCCTGCGCCCGTATTGCGTTGCGCTGAATCCATTGCAGGTGGTTGACTGGTGCTATGGCAGTGACGGGCAGCTGCTTTGGGTGATTGTGCGCGAGGACAGGCTGGACAACAGCGACCCGTTCGCCACGGCGGCAAACATAGAGGTGCGGAAACTTTGGACAAGGGCGGACGTTACAACCATTGCATACAATCAGAAGACCGGCGTTAAGACGGTGACAACAGTGCAGCACGGTTTGGGCGCTGTGCCGTTTGTGCGTCATGTGGAAATTGACGGATACGGCATTGGCGAAAACCACTGGTTTGAAGACGTTGTGCGCATTAGCGATGCCATTTTGAACGCAGGCAGCGAAGCGCAGATGAACACCGTCAAGCAGATGTTTGGGCTGCTGGTGATTCCGGAGGACTTCATGGACAACGTGCGCCAGCAAAAGCAGATGCAGGACAAAAAGCCTGGCGGCGAGTCCGAGGAGCCGCTGTCATATACCCTTGCGCGTTCGGCTGCCCTGTACGAAAGCGCCGAGGCAAAGGGGTGCTGCCGCTACATTTCCCCAAGCGGCACCGAGACGGCAACCATACGCAGCGAGATTGATGCGATGCGGAAGGAGCTTTACAACGTTGTCGGCCTTGCGACAAGCAAGGACACCCGTCTTGTCGAAAGCGCCGAGGCGAAGGCATGGGACTATCAGAACATGGAGCACTACATGGCAACCCGTGCGGACGTGCTGGAGCAGTGCGAAATCAGGGCGTGGCAGCTGCTTAACAAATGGATGCCGACAATCCCGGTGCCGAAGGTGTCGTACAACCGGAACTTTGCAATATTGGATTTAAAGGAAAGCGTTGCGGCGCTGCTGGAGCTGTCCGGATTCAACCAGCAGAACGATGACTACCAGCGGGAGATTGGAAAGACGGCGCTGATGATGCTTAACAGACTGCGCCAGCTGCCGCAGGCGGTGCAGGAGCGCATTATTGAAGCCATTGAAAAATCAACACCTGGTGCTGATGCGGCGGAGATTGCGGCGATGGTGCGGGAGATGCGCAACATGCCAAGCGGGCAGGATGACGGCGGACAGAACGCGAATGTTGACAACTCCGGCAATGATGAGTAATGCGTGCGCGAGCACGTTAAACACCGTAATAAACATTACAAGGGGCAACTGATGAACATTATTGACATTTTGGCGAAGATTGCAAAGGGCGAAAGCCTGACGGATGCGGAAAAGAAGTTTGCGGCTGAATACAAGGAACCGGAGGGCGGCGAGGGCCGCATTCCAAAGGAGCGCTTGGATCAGGAAATCAGCAAGCGGAAAGCCGCAGAAGACCAGGTGGCGCAGCTTACCAGCAAGGTTGATGAATTGACCGGAAAGGTTGAGGAACTGACAACCAGCGGCATGAGCGAGGCCGACAAGGCCAAGGCGGAGGCGGCCAAGCAGCTTAAGACCCTGCAAGCGCAGGTGGAAAAGCTGACAAAGGAACGTGACGAGGCGGCCAAGAAGGCAGCGGACATGGAGTTTTCCGGCGGCGTGCGCGACTTGGCGGCAAAGCATAACTTCGTTGATGCCGAATATTTGGGATACAAGTTGCAGGCTGCTGGCATTAAGCTGGATGATGCGGCGGGCGTTGCGGCCTTCATGAAGGGCCTTGAAAAAGATTCGCCTAACATGTTCAAATCATCCGCGAAGCCAGGCGGGGGAACGTCCACGGACGGAAACGGCGATGCAGGCAGGAACAATGCGCAGATGCGGCTTGATGAACTTGGCAAGAAAACCGAGCTGTCCAGCCGCGAGGTGGCGGAGGTGATTGAATTGCAGGCGCAAATCAAGGCCGGGGATGCTAGTAACGGCGGTGCTGCCGCAGCCAACAATGGCGGCGCAAACAACAACTGACAGGAGATTTAACTATGCCTTTCGAATTTGGACAATTCAATGAATACAGTGATTCCGTGACCTTTGCCGATCCCGTCATTGCGGCGGTGGCGAAGGCAATCAACCTTGGCCCGTGGGTTGGACAGTTTTACGAGGCAATGGCGGCGCTGCCCGTCACCCTTACCACTAAGGAATACGAGGTTTACAACCGTTCCAAGACCAGCAGAAACGGCGTTGTCGGTGCCGGTGGCTGGGATGATGACGATACAACCGACCTGACGGTTCCGGCAGCCTTCGCAAAGGGCGTTACCAAGGGCCATGTGATCCAGGTTGGTGACGAGATTATGGTCATTGCGTCCGTTGACCGCACGAACAATCAGATTGACGTGCTGAAGCGCGGCGATGCGGGCACCAATGCGGCTGCGCACAGCGCCAATGATGTGATTGAAGTCATTGGATTCGCTGGCAGCGACACCGACCTTAAGGACGTTGAGGGCGTGACCGAAACCACCAGCAAATACGTCAATTGCATTCAGACCGTTTTCGAGGTGCTGGACTGGACGAAGCATGGCGAGCTGGTACGCAAAGGCATGACGGACGCGCAGGCGCAGTCAACCCTTATCACGGAAGCTGAAATCCGTGTTGCGGAAATGCTTGCAATCATGTCTATCAAGGGCCACAAGAACATTCCGGCCAACTCCGATGGCCGCTACATGTCCGCTGGCCTGTTGCAGCAGCTGACCGACACCAACGGCGGCACCCGTGCCCCGCTGACCTACAGCGTTGGCGGTGCGCTTACCGAAGCCAAGATGCTTGCTGCGCTTAAGGGCATTTTCGATGCAGGCGGCAGCCCGAACACAATCTGGTGCAACCCGACTGTCAAGGGCTATATCAACAGCTTCAACATTGCCAATTCCAGCCTGGCTATCAACGCCAACAAGAGTGACCACGGCGCGGGCGGCCAGTACATTGACCACATTGACTACGAAGGCAACATCCTCCAGGTTCGCGTTGACCGTGACATGCCGACCGGCAGCATTGCCATTGTGAACCAGGCGCTGTGCCGCAAGGGATGGCTTGCCAACGACGGGCTGCGGATGGTTGACGAACCGGCTGCTTCAAGCCGTGAAAATCGCAAGTCCTTGCAGGGTTCCGTTGGATTCCTGATTGAGGGCGTTGGCAGCCAGCACTGCCTTATGACCGGAATCACCGGCGGCACCGTTGACAGGATCCACAAGGTTGTCATGGCTGGCGGCCTTGACGTTGCGGAGGTTGGCGCTCCCGTTGCCACCTATGCGCAGATCATTGTCAATTCCGACAGCGATGTTCCCGCTGCCGCTGCGGCCAACATTGGCCTGCGCGTGAAGATTGGAACCGGCTGGACAAGCGGAACCAAGATTGCAACGGCGGTGGCAGATGAGGTTTGGGCGAGCAACGGCGCTGCGTGGGTTAAGCAGGGCTGAACGCCAATAGCTGATTAAGGCCAAAAGGCAACCCAAAGGGGCGGCGGCTATAACAGCCCCGCCCCGTTTTTTTTAGGAGAGCAAACCATGACGAAACAGGAGCTTTATGCTGCGTTGAAGGATGCCGGTGCGGATGTCCCGGACTATCGGCACACCACACGCGAACAGATGGAGGCGCTGTACGCCGAATGGCAGGCGCGGCAGGCGGGACAGGCGGCGGATGCGGTGCAGATGCCTGCGCCGGTGACGCAGGCGCAGCCGGAAGGCAATCCGCCGATGATGTTTTTCACGCACAGCGGATGGTGCGAGGAATTGCAATGCAGTTATTTCATGGGCTACTACAGGCCAGCGTCATGGCGTGAGTACAATGCGCTTAAGCCGTTTGCGCAGGGGGTGCCGAATGACTGACGCAGAACTTGCAACGGCGATTGACACGGCGATGGCCGAGCACCTGGATGCCGCCTATTGGGGCGGGACGGCAGCGGCGCAGAAGACGGCGGCATGGCGGATGGCGAAAAGGGACGTTATGGCACGGCTGCCGGGGCAAAGCCTTGATGCCATTGGGACGGATGGCGCGGGGGAAAATCCCGTTGTGCTGGCCATTATGGAGCAGGCAATCTATCTGTCCAGGAACTATGCGGAGCAAACGGGCGGGAAGGTTGTCACCGGCGAGGGCGTGGAGGGCCTGAGCGTCAGCTACACGCTGATTGGCGATGCCGCGAAAATTGGTTTTTCCGCACGGGCGGAGGCATATATTGCCATGGCAAGGCGCAGTGCGCTGGCGCGTGGCTTGCGTTTTACACGGGGGTAGATGATGGCAGGACACAGCCACAAGCCAGGAAGCGGGCCTGTCAAATCGGTATTGGCCACGGAGGCGGAGATTGACCAAATCTGCAACAATGCGGTGCAGCAGATACAGCAGAAGGTGCAGAAGCACGTGCAGAAACATCCTGGCGATGCCTTTTCGGGGCATTACCTTGTCGAACTTGAGCAGTCCATGAAGGCGCTGTACCGGATGACCGGCAACAAGGTTGCTGGCGCGTTCAAGAAAAACCTGCCGCTTGTGATGCAGCAGTATTATGCGCAGGCGGCGGCGGACATGAAGACGAAGGGCACCCGCAACGCCATTTTGGGCAAGGTTGACGAGCGCAGGATAAACGACCAGCTGAACAGCGCATTTGAACAGGTGGCCATGCGAACGGACAAGATGACGTTCCAGCACATACAGCAGCTGCGCAGCATAAGCGCCGAGGTGTTCCGGACGGCAACGCTTACGGGTGCGACAAGGCAGGAGGTCACACGGCAGCTGCTGGACAAGGCGCAGCAGATACCGGGCTTTAAGTTTGTGGCGAACAACAACGTGGTTTGGGACAACCAGGTTTATTTCAAGATGCTGGCACGCACGGAGCTGATGCAGGCGGGGCGGCGAAGCTATGACGATAAGTGCGCGGAGGAAGGCTATGACATTGTGATGTTGGACTATGGCGGTGACTGCTGCGATGCCTGCGGCAGATGGGAGGGCAAGCTCTTTTCCCTTACTGGCGCAACGCCCGGCCTGCCGACAAAGGCGGATTTGGAGGCGGATGGTGTCTTCCACCCGAACTGCACGCACAGCTACAGCGCCGTTACTGATTTTGAACTGGCCGAGATGGGGCTTGAATTGCGCCAGCCTGGCACCGAGGACGAGGACTTGGCGGACACTGCGCCAGTGGATGTACCGACAGATGAAGCCAGGGCCTTTGCGGATGAAACGGAAAGGCGGCGGGCCGCATGGCCGGATGACCCGGAAAGCCTTAAGGTTGTGAAGTCCCTTGGCGGCAGCACGGGCGCGGAGCTGGTGGCGGATGCGGACGGCAACAAGTATGTGCGAAAGCATGGCGGCAGCGCTGGCGGCGATGCTGCGGCGCATTTGCGCAACGAGTGCGCAGCCGACAACTTCTATAGGGCAATGGGCGTTGACGTGCCGGAAAACCGGCTGTACGAGACGGACAAAGGCCCCGTCAAGCTGGCAAAGTTCGTGGATGGCGGCGAGGATTTGGGCAGCTGGTGGAGCACGGCAAGCGCTGACGAGCGCAAGGCCATGCTGGAAAAGCTGCGCCCCGGCTTTGACTTGGATGTTGTGACCGGCAATTGGGATGTGGTTGGCATGAGCGCTGACAACATCCTGGTTGACAAGGACGGCAAGCCATGGCGCATTGACAATGGCGGTGCCTTTGGCTTCCGGGCACAGGGTGCCCCGAAGAAGCCGGAGGATTGGGCGGCTGGCATGCCGGATGATGTTTGGTCAATGCGGACAAGCGGCAACAACAGCCCGTATTTCGGGAAGGTTGACACGCTGGACTTGTGCCAGTCCATAAGCGGCAGGGATTACACCGAGGCATTGAACGGGCTGAACGATGCGGACAGGGGCGTGATTGAACACCGCCTGCGGGAAATCAAGCAGCTTGCAGACCGTGGCACGCCGTTCAGGGCGGACGGGTACACGCCGGACAGCATAGACGCGATGCTGCGCGGCAGCTACGATTTGAGCAAGGGCGGGCTGCGCGAGAAGATGCAGTTTGACGTGTCGCTTGGGAGCGACCATTTGCCAACGTCATACGGGCCGTTCCGTTCCGGAAACATAAGCAGCAGCGCAGATCCAAACGTCATTAAGAATCAGGATGTGCAAAGCAAGGTGCTGGCAGCCGTCAAGACGGTGCAGCTGCACAACGGGCAGCCAAACGGGAAAAGCGGCAGCGGAGACCATAAGCCGAACCAGGGCAGCATTGATGCGGCTGTGGCCCTTAAGCCGGAACTTGAGAAGCTGGCGGCGCAGGGGAACACCGGCGCGACATACTACCTGCGCAAAATAGAGCAGATGGA
>JAEEGL017005410.1_pt1 | contig 12552 bp, 11 predicted proteins | sample 9134231 | NCBI WGS metagenome assembly JAEEGL01 (sample SAMN16246548, study PRJNA631951) | gut metagenome | biome: gut microbiome; feature: rumen; material: fiber-attached | host: Bos | place: Iran: Karaj | collected 2018-10
AGCTGAATGCTGACCAGGTGACGCTGCTGGCGTGGGACGTGCTGCACCAGGAGGTGATGGACGGCGGCTTCGTCCAGCTGATACACAACGGCTACGGGCCTTTTATCTTCAAGAACCCCTTTGCCAAGGCCGTCAAGCAGCTCTGGGGCATGCGTGACCTGTCGAAGTTGGTGTATGAAGCACATACTTTGTACGTGCGCCACGGCGAGGCTCTGGAGCGTGACTGTACGGACGATGAGTTTATGGCACTGTTTGAGCAGTTCCCCGAGTTCGATGACCTGGACGACCAGTTCGTGGAGCAGGAAGAGGCGTGGACGGCACAGATAGCGCACCATATCGATGAACACCTGGAGCGCTTTGCCAGAGTTATAGAGTAATGAACTTTTGGAGCAGCGAAAGCAAACAGGCTTGCATGATTTGCTGAGTCGCGACAAAAGTCATTTTGAGTTATGAATAACGAAAGATGAACAAGGAAGAAGAGCTGATCAGGAAGAAGAGTCCTGTGAATATCAAGAACAAGAAGGCCTCGTTTGAGTACTTCTTCATAGAGACGTTCACGGCAGGCATCGTGCTCACTGGTACGGAGATCAAGAGTATCCGGCTGGGCAAGGCGTCGCTGGTGGACACCTACTGCACCATCATCAACGGCGAGCTGTGGGTGAAGGGCATGAACGTGTCGCCCTATTTCTACGGGTCGTACAACAACCATGAGATGAAGCGCGACCGTAAGCTGCTGCTCACCAAGCGCGAGATACAGAAGCTGGCGTCGGCCACCAAGCAGACGGGCTACACCATCGTGCCGCTGCTGGTATTTATTGATCCCAAGGGCCGTGCGAAGATGGACATTGCATTGTGCAAGGGTAAGAAGGAGTTCGACAAGCGGCAGACGCTGAAGGAGAAGGAGGACCGGCGCGAGATGGACCGTGCCATGAAGGTCTATAAATAGGCGCTAAGAAGTAAGCGGTAAAGAGGTAAAAGGTAAGAAGGAATGAAGAAGATTATCCAGGAGCGCATACTGTTGCTTGACGGGGCGATGGGCACCATGATTGGCGACGTGCTCGGCAAGACGGGCAACTCGGACGAGCTGAATCTTTCGAGGCCCGACGTCGTTGAGGACATCCATCGCCAGTACCTGGCAGCAGGGGCGGACATCATTAGCACGAATACATTCAGTGCACAGCGCATCTCTCAGGCAGACTACCATCAAGAGGAGGCAGCCCGGAAGATGGCGCTGGCAGGTGCCCGGCTGGCCCGGCGCTGTGCCGATGCCTTCAGCACACCTGATAAACCCCGTTTCGTGGCAGGGTCGATAGGTCCGACGAACAAGACCTGCTCGATGTCGCCAGACGTCAGCAATCCGGCTCTGCGTGAACTCGACTACGACACGCTCTATGCTGCCTACTACGAAGAGGCCGACGCACTCCTGGAGGGTGGGGTGGACGCCCTGCTCATTGAGACCATCTTCGACACGCTGAATGCGAAGGTGGCTATGGATGCCTCCATACATGCCATGGCAGCCAGGGGCAGGGAGGTGCCGCTCATGCTGAGCATGACCGTCAGCGACCTGGCAGGCCGCACGCTCAGCGGCCAGACCATCGATGCCTTCCTGGCAAGCATTTCCACATATCCTGTCTTCTCGGTGGGACTGAACTGTTCCTTTGGAGCCACGCAGATGCTGCCCTACCTGCGGCAGATGGCTGCCAAGGCGCCATACTATATCAGCGCATACCCCAATGCGGGTCTGCCCAACGCCTTGGGGCTCTATGACGAGACGGCCGAGAGCATGGCGCCGAAGATGGGGCAGATGGTGGACGAGGGTCTGGTGAACATCATCGGCGGCTGCTGTGGTACCACGCCTGAGTTTATTGCCCGTTACACTCCTCTTGTGGCTGGCAAAGCACCGCATGTGCCTGCCCCCCAGCCGCAGTATATGCAGCTGAGCGGTTTGAACGCACTTGAGGTGCGTACGTTCACGAACGTGGGTGAGCGCTGTAATGTGGCTGGGTCGCGCAAGTTCCTCAGGCTCATCAAGGAGCGGCAGTATGAGGAGGCGCTGGCCATTGCCCGCCGACAGGTTGACGATGGCGCGCTGGTGATAGATGTGAACATGGACGACGGTCTGCTCGACGCCCGGAAGGAGATAGTAAATTTCCTTAACATGATAGCTTCTGAGCCCGATATTGCCTCTGTGCCTGTCATGATAGACTCCAGTAACTGGGATGTCATCACTGCTGGGCTGAAGTGTCTGCAGGGAAAAGGCATCGTGAACAGCATCTCGCTGAAGGAGGGTGAGGAGGTCTTTGTACGCCATGCCCAGGATGTCAAGCGCTATGGTGCTGCCGTGGTTGTGATGTGCTTCGACGAGGAAGGACAGGCTACCAGCTACGAGCGTCGAATTGAAATAGCCAAGCGTTCTTATCGTATTCTAACCCAGCAGGTTGGAATGAATCCGTTAGATATTATCTTTGACCCAAATATTCTGGCCGTGGCGACAGGTATGGAGGAGCATGACAGCTATGCTGCTGACTTCATTCGAGCCACACGCTGGATACGCGAGAACCTGCCTGGCGCCCATGTCAGCGGGGGCGTCTCAAACTTGTCGTTCTCGTTCAGGGGGAACAACTACATCAGGGAGGCCATGCATGCCGTCTTCCTCTACCATGCCATACAGGCTGGCATGGACTTCGCCATCGTGAATCCGGCGATGAAGGTACTTTATTCTGACATTCCACAAAACCAACTTGAGGTTATAGAGAACGTCATACTGAACCGTCGTCCTGGGGCTGGCGAACGCCTGACGGCCCTGGCTGCCACTCTGGCAGCGGCTCAGGATAGTGCCGTCCAGGGGCAAGCCAAAGCTCCCACAGCTTCTCCTTCTGACGATCCTTTAGTCTCCCTCCCCCTTGAGGCGCGTCTCGAGCAAGCTTTGGTGAAGGGTATTGGCGATAACCTTCAGGCTGACCTGCAGGAAGCACTGACGAAGTATCCGCGTGCAGTGGACATCATCGAGGGGCCGCTGATGGCTGGCATGAACAAAGTCGGTGAGCTCTTCGGCTCTGGCAAGATGTTTCTGCCTCAGGTGGTGAAGACGGCACGCACCATGAAGCAGGCCGTGGCTATCCTGCAGCCGTACATCGACCAGGAGCGCACAGGCGTCTCGGGCATGGCAGGCAAGGTACTGCTGGCCACGGTGAAGGGCGACGTACACGACATCGGCAAGAATATCGTGGGCGTCATCATGGCGTGCAACGGCTATGAGGTCATCGATATGGGCGTCATGGTGCCTGCTGAGCAGATTGTGCGCAAGGCCGTCGAGGAGCAAGTTGACATGATAGGTCTGTCGGGACTCATCACGCCGTCGCTCGAGGAGATGGTGAACGTCTGCCGTGAGATGCAGCGTGCCGGACTGGACATCCCTGTGATGATAGGCGGTGCGACGACCAGCGAGCTGCATGTGGCGCTGAAGATTGCGCCTGTCTATGGCGGCCCTGTAGTGTGGATGAAGGACGCCTCGCAGAATGCGCTGGTGGCAGCACGCCTGATGAACCGTGAGGAGGAGCAGAAGATGGAGCACGAGCTGGACGCGAAGTACGAACAGCTGCGTGAGCACTATAGCCAGGAACAGCAGCAGCTGCTGTCGCTGGAAGAAGCAAGAAAAAGAAAACCAAAGATATGGGAAGAATAATATTGTTATTATCATTGTTGCTGACATCTGCCTGTATGCAGGGTCAGCTGAAGCGAGAGTTCCGTGGCGCATGGATTCAGTGTGTCAACGGACAGTTCAAGGGCATGCCCACGGAGGAGATGCAGCGCACGCTGAGCTACCAGCTGGATGAGCTGAAGAAGGACGGATGCAACGCCATCATCTTCCAGGTACGGCCCGAATGTGACGCCCTCTATCAGAGTGACCTCGAGCCGTGGAGCTACTACCTCACGGGCGAGCAAGGCGTGGCACCGTATCCCTACTGGGACCCCCTGCAGTGGATGGTGACGGAGTGTCATCGCCGGGGCATGGAGCTGCACGCGTGGATCAACCCCTATAGGGCCAAGACGAAGGCGGCCCATACGAATGCCTTGAACCATGTCGTCGTGCAGCATCCGTCATGGACGTTTGAGTACGACGGGCTGACGCTGCTCAACCCCGCCTTGCCTGAGTGCAGGGACTACATCTGCCAGGTTGTGCGCGACATTGTGGGGCGCTACGACGTCGACGGCCTGCACATTGACGACTATTTCTATCCCTATCCTGTGCCAGGCGTGAAGATTCCCGACGATGCCCAGTACCGTGCCGACAACCAAGGCATTGCCGACCGTGGCGACTGGCGGCGCCAGAACGTCAACCTCTTTATCGAGCAGCTGTACAAGACCGTGCACGACGTGAAGCCGTGGGTCAAGGTGGGCATCTCGCCCTTTGGCATCTACCGTAACAAGAAGAGCGACCCTGAGGGCAGCCGCACGAACGGCCTGCAGAACTACGACGACCTGTATGCTGACGTCCTGCTGTGGGACCGCAAGGGATGGATGGACTACTGCGTGCCCCAGATATACTGGGAGATAGGCAACAAGGCCGCTGACTATGACGAGCTGATACGCTGGTGGGACGCCAATCTGACCAAGACGGCGCTCTTCATCGGCGAGGACGTGGAGCGCACGGTGAAGCATCGCGACCTGAAGGACAGACAGCGCCATCAGCTGGCTGCCAAGATGGCCTTACACCAGCAGCTGCCACGCATCCAGGGTACCGTGCTATGGTATGCCAAGGCTGCCGTCGACAATGTCGGCAACTATGGTACGTCGCTGCGCAGCAACTACTGGCGCCAGCCTGCCCTGCAGCCTGTCATGAAACATATCGACCACAAGGCGCCCAAGAAGCCTCGCAAGGTAAAGGTGTTCAACGTCGAGGGGCAACGGGTCATCTTCTGGACGGCGCCCAAGGGCAGCGGGTGGGAGAGTGCCGCCGCGCTCTATGGCGTCTACCGCTTCAACAAGGGTGAGCGCATTGACCTTGACGATAACAGCCACCTGCTTCTGCTGACGCCTGAGACGTTCTATGAGCTGCCTGCCACTGAGGCTGGCAACAGCGTCTATGTGGTGACGGCGCTCGACCGCATGCAGAATGAGAGCAAGGGGGCGAAGGTGAAGGTAAAAAGATAATAAGGTAGCAAGCGATGTGGACTGTTAAGCGATTCATGTGTAACCCGTTGCAGGAGAACTGCTACGTGGTGAGCGACGAGAGCCGCGAGTGCGTCATCATAGACTGTGGCGCGTACTACCAGGAAGAGAAGGACGCTGTGGTGGCGTATATCCGTGACGGGGGACTGCACCCTGTCCACCTGCTGGCCACGCATGGCCATCTCGACCATAACTTCGGCAATGCCGTCGTCTTGCGCGAGTTCGGACTGAAGGCCGAGGTCTGTGCCGACGACCGTCAGATGCTGGAGCAGCTGAGCCTACAGGCCAGCAGTCTGTTTGGCATGACGCTTGAGGACGATGACCCTCCCGTGGGCCATCTGCTTACCGACGGCGAGGTGGTGACCTTCGGCGGGCATGTGCTGACGGTGCTGCGCACACCTGGCCATACCCACGGCTCGTGTCTGTTCTACTGCGAGGACGAGAAGACGGCGTTCACTGGCGACACGTTGTTCCGCATGAGCATCGGCCGTACTGACTTTGCTGAGGGTAGCTGGGCCGAGATGACGCAGAGTCTGCGCACGGTAGTGGCTAAGCTGCCAAGTGAGACGCTCGTGCTGAGCGGTCATGGTCCGCAGAGCACCATAGGCGACGAGTTGCAGTATAATCCTTATTTGACTCAACTTTAGTGGATGGTCTGCAAAGCAGAAATGAGGAATGAGTTATTTGGTGGTTTCAAAAGAAATGCGTACCTTTGCAGCCGCAAATGGAAAAGATGACTGAAATGAGGGCTGCCCTGTTCGATCTGGACGGCGTGGTGTTCGACACGGAACCGCAGTATACGGTATTCTGGGGCGCACAGTGCCGTGAGTTCCATCCTGAGCATCCAGGACTGGAGCAGGAGATTAAGGGCCAGACTCTGGTACAGATATACGATGCATGGTTCTCTGGGCCCTTGGCAGCGAAGCAGGCTATTATCACTGAGCGTCTGAACGACTACGAGCGTCAGATGCACTACGACTACCTGGCAGGCTTCGAGACGTATATCGCCGCCTTGCGCCGTCAGGGCGTCAGGACGGCTGTGGTTACCAGCTCAAACCATGCGAAGATGCTGGCGGTATATGCCATCCATCCTGAGTTCCAGGGACTCTTCGACGCCATCCTCACCTCTGAGGACTTCTCAGCGTCGAAACCCGACCCTGACTGCTATCTGAAGGCTGCCGCCCGTCTGGGCGTTGACCGTGAGTACTGTGTGGTGTTCGAGGACTCGTTCAACGGTCTGAAGTCGGGCCGTGCCGCTGGCATGTATGTCGTTGGCCTGGCCACGACGAACCCTGCCGATGCCATCCGTCCCCTCTGTGACCGCGTCATCAGTGATTACGTAGAAACATTAAACATGAAAGATTAAGCATTAGGGATTAAACTGTATCTCTGTGTCTCGGTCTTGAGAATAATCAAAGTTCAAAGAATAAAAGTATGTCTTATTTGGTAAGTGACAATCGTAAGGTGACGACACACCGTTTTATTGAGATGAAGCAGAAAGGTGAGAAGATATCCATGCTCACCTCGTACGACTATACCATGGCAGGCCTTGTCGACAAGGCTGGCGTCGATGCCATACTGGTTGGCGACTCGGCGTCGAACGTCATGGCAGGTAATGTGACCACGCTGCCCATCACCGTCGACCAGATGATTTACCATGCCCAGGGTGTGATGCGCGCCGTGCAGCGTGCCCTCGTGGTGTGCGACATGCCGTTCGGTTCCTATCAGGTCAATGCCGCCGAGGGTGTCACCAACGCCATCCGAATCATGAAGGAGAGCGGCTGCGATGCCTTGAAGCTTGAGGGTGGCGTCGAGATCATCGACACCGTCAAGCGCATCCTCGATGCTGGCATTCCCGTCATGGGCCATCTGGGACTGACGCCCCAGTCCATCAACAAGTTCGGCACCTATGCCGTGCGTGCCAAGGAGGAGGCTGAGGCTGAGAAGCTTGTCAGCGACGCCAAGTTGCTGGCCGACACGGGCTGCTTTGCTATCGTTCTCGAGAAGGTGCCTGCCCAGCTTGCCACCCGTGTCACCAACGAGATTTCGTGCCCCACTATCGGCATCGGTGCTGGTAGTGGCTGCGACGGACAGGTGCTCGTCATTGCCGACATGCTGGGCATGACACAGGGTTTCTCGCCCCGTTTCCTGCGCCGCTATGCTGACCTCAACAGCGTCATCACCGATGCTGTGGGCCACTATGTCGAAGACGTCAAGAACAGCGACTTCCCCAACGCGAGCGAGTCTTATTAATATCTTCTTTCGGCCCTGCCGACCTTGTCAACGCAATGAATTCGCAGAATACGCCCGTACATATCAAGCTGTGGCACCGTGACTTCTGGTTGCTGCTGCTGGCTGACCTCCTGCTGACGATGTCGGTCTATGTCGTCTTGCCCGTGTTGCCGCAGTGGCTTATGCTGGTGCAGCGCTTCACGCCAGAGGAGACGGGAATCTCCATGGGTGCCTTTGGTCTCGGACTCTACCTGCTTGGGTCGCAGTGCTCGTGGCTTGTGCAGCGCTTCCGCCGCAACCAGGTGTGTATGTGGGCTGTTCTAATCATGGCACTCGACATGTCGCTGCTGTGGTATATCGATGGTCTGCGCTCCCAGTTTGCCGGATTTTGGATCATTGTGCTCCACCGCCTGGTGCTGGGTGCCGCTTTCGGACTGGCACAGATGGTGCTCTCGTCGACGCTCATCATCGACACCTGTGAGTCGTACCAACGTACCGAGGCCAATCACAGTGCCGCCTGGTTCGCCCGCTTTGCCCTGTCGTTAGGACCGCTGGCAGGCCTGCTTACCTTTGCCTATCTGGGCTTCGACCGTGTCGTCCTCGCCTCTATGGGCTGTGCCCTGCTCGCTGTGTTCTTCATCCGCAACGTTACCTTCCCCTTCCGCGCACCTGAGGAGGGTGTCCATGTGGCCTCGCTCGACCGTTTCCTGCTGCCCCACGGACATGTGCTCTTCTTCAACCTTCTGCTGGTCAGCCTCGTCATGGGACTGCTGCTGTCGCTGCCACTTACGCCCCTGTTCTACGGACTGATGATGGCAGGTTTCCTGCTTGCCCTGCTTGCCCAGCGCTTCGTATTCAGCGATGCTGAGCTGAAGAGCGAGGTGATGAGCGGACTCATCCTTCTCGTCGCAGCTCTCTTCATCCTGCTTGCCTATGCCAATAGTCCTGTGGCGCCTGTGCTCGTCGGACTCGGTATGGGCATCGTCAGCGCCCGCTTCCTGCTCTTCTTCATCAAGCTCAGCCGCCACTGCAAGCGCGGCACCTCGCAGAGCACCTTCTTCCTGGGGTGGGAGACAGGTCTTGCCTTGGGACTCGCCATGGGCTATACCCTGTTCTTAGGCCAGCGCGACGTCCTGCTCTACGTCGCCCTTGCCCTCATCGCTGCCGCCCTGTTCATGTATCACTGCTACACCCACGCCTGGTTCATCCGCAACAAAAACCGATAAAGTTGACATTGTTGTCAGAATAAGAGATGGTGGGCTCTAAAGGGGGAGTTTACCTAAAGCAAAAGGTGAGTTTACCTAAAGCAAAGGGGGAGTTTACCTTAGGTAAAACAGTAGTTTGCCTTAGGTAAAAGTTGAGTTTGCTTCAGGTAAAGACAGAGTGACAGATAACAGAGGCTTTTCGTGTTAGAAATAATCTTGTCCTCGCTCTTGCAGGTGCGGATTTTTTTTTGTACTTTTGCACCGTAATAATAAAAAACGTAGAGCTATGCGGACATCAACGCTGGTTCTTATAGTAAGTTTCACAATATAAATAACAATAAAACAATGAACAAGAACGAGAAATTTGTCATCACCATCAACCGCGAAGTCGGAACGGGTGGACGTACCGTAGGTCGTAAGTTGGCCGAGAAGTTATGCGTGAAGTACTGCGACAAGGCCGTCATCGACGGACTGACACAGAAGTTCGGCCTCACACCAGAGCGCATCGAGGAAATTAAGGCGCAGAAGAAATCGTGGTGGAACGACATCAACAACTACTACAAGACTCTGGTCAACAGTGCCAGCATGCCTATGGAGGCCGAGGTGAAACTCGACAATGCCACTATGTATGAGACTGAGAAGCACATCCTGCAAGACTTAGCCTCACATACTTCGTGCGTCGTGGCAGGACGTACTGGCTTTATGGTATTCCGTGAATGGCCTAACCACCTGAGCGTCTTCATCCAAGCCTCGATGGAGCATCGCATCAAGCGTGTCATGCGCCGCCAGGACGTTACAGAACAAGAGGCACGCGACATCATTGAGAAGATGGACGCTAGCCGTGAGGCTTACATCAAGAAATATGAGGATACCTCTCGTTACGACACCCGCAACTACCAGCTTGTCATCTCGATGGATGACCTAAGCGAGAACGATGCAGCAGAAATCATTCTGGACTATATCAACCGCACGAGCAAATAGGCAATGGCCGAAGAAGTACAGAGAATCGATCTGGATGACTACATCCAGACAGGCGAGGGCGGCACGGCGCTCACCTATAACCACAAGGACGGCAAGACGCTGGCCAAGCTGTTTCTGGCCAGTATTGCTGCGGAGAACGCCATCAGGGAGTTCCGTACGAGCCAGGTGGTCTATGACCTCGGAGTGCCTACACCAAAACCTATCCGACTGATTACCGACGGCACACGTTTTGGAGCGGAGTATGAGTTGATTAACAACAAACGCTCCTATACACGAATCATCTCGCAGGAGCCCGACCAGCTGGTGCCGCTGTCTGAGCAATTCGCCGTGTTGGCCAAGCAGATACACCAGACTCCTGCCGACACGACGCGGCTGCCGGACATGCGGGAATTGGCGAGCACATGGATTGACAGGCTTACAGATTTTCCTGATGAACTCAAAAGGCGGTTCCACCGCTTCATTGATACCGTGCCCTCCACACCTACCTGTTTGCATGGCGACCTGCACATTGGTAATATCATCACCGACGGAAGCCGCGACCTCTGGATTGACGTGGGCGACTTTGCCTATGGCGTGCCCGAATGGGACTTGGGCATGATGTACTATTCGTCGCACTTCCTAAGTGCTGAACGTGCCGACAACATCTTCCATTTAGACAACGACACACTGAAGGAGCATTGGGATGCCTTCGCAACAGTTTATTTCGGCACGGACTCTCAGGAAGTACTGGAAGCCGAGATCAGGAAGCTGCAACCTTTCATCGCCACCAAGATAGCCTTTTTTATAAGCAAGTTATCCGATGGGAAACATCCCTTTAGCGGACCACTGCTGCAATTGTTAGACAAATACTTACCAGAATGAAGAATGAAGATTTAGCTACCGCCATTGTATTATTTGCCATGACGTTATCTGCCCAAGTAGCTCACTCGCAACGGGCCATCGCCTTCGAAGAGATAGAAAATGCCCGCGATATGGGCAGCCTCGTCATGCAGGATGGAAAGGTGATACGAAACGGCTTACTCGTCCGCAGCGGAAACTTATCGAAGGCCACCGACAGCGACGTAATGGTGCTGAAGGGAAAGTACCATCTGACGAACGTGTTCGACTTCCGTTTTGAAGCCGAGGCCAATGCTGCCCCAGACCGTATCATTGACGGAGTAAGCTACACCCACCTGTCAACGTTGCCCAAGGCATTCATCCAGGGATTATCTTCCAGCAGGCCCGACACGACCAAGATGGATACCCGGGACATGATGGCAGTGTTGATGAAGTATGCCTTCGACCCAAAGGCGCAGACGATGGGCCGCCAACTCTATCCAGCCATCGTAACCGACTCTGTGGCGCAGCACTATTACGGCATGTTCCTTCGTGGTGTGTTGAATGCCAAGGGTGGTGTGCTCTGGCATTGTTCGCAGGGTAAAGACCGAGCCGGCTGGGCTTCAGCCTTTCTTCTTGCGGCTCTCGGAGCAGACAGGAAGACCATCGTTGAGGACTTTGACCTGTCTAACCAGAGCTACGCCCGTGCCGTGGAGGCGATGACGGCAAAGGTACGTGAGTTGGGTGGTGGCGACGAGGCCGTTGCCTTCATTCGCGCCATGGTCGGCGTGAGCCGCGAGAACTTCGAGACGACACTCGACCTGATAGACCAGCACTACGGCTCACTGTCTGGGTATATTGAAAATCAATTAGGCTTCTCGAAGGAAGAGCAACAACAGTTACGAACGAAATACTTGACTTACAAATAGACAATGGCAAACAAACCTTTAGACACCACATTGCTGGACCGAGCCATCGTGTTCGCCGTCCACGCCCATGCCGGGACTGAGCGTCGCGGCAAGGGTTTCCCTTATATCGTCCACCCAATGGAGGCTGTGGAAATTGTTGCCACGATGACACGCGACCAGGAACTGCTGGCCGCTGCAGCCCTGCACGACACCGTAGAGGACACCGACGTTACGGTAGAACAGATCCGTACCGAGTTTGGCGACCGCATCGCCTCGCTCGTAGCCTCGGAGAGCGACATTGTGCTCGACGGTTGTTCCGTCGAGGAATCCTGGCATGCTCGCAAGCAGGCAGCTATCGACCGGCTGGCCTGTGCCTCGCACGATGCCAAGATTGTAGCCCTGGGCGACAAACTCTCAAATATGCGTGCTATCGCCCGCGACTATGCTGAGCAGGGCGACAAGCTCTGGAACCTTTTCCATGCCAAGGACCCCAAAGAGCACGAGTGGCACTATCGGGGACTGGCCACATCGCTCAGCGAACTCCGTGACACCTTTGCCTATCAGGAGTTCGAGCAACTTATCAATCAAGTATTTCCTCCTAAACCCTCTGTATGATGAACTATCAACTTGACTTGCACGGAGAAATGCTCATGGAACAGTACCTTGAGCGGATACCTGTCTATGAACGGCTGTCACGCCTGGCTGACGAGGCACTACGCAATGCCCTCGATGCCCAGCACGTGAAAGTGACAGCCATGGAACACCGCATTAAGACAGAAACTTCACTTGCGGGAAAACTGGAACTGAAAGGCGGCAAATATCAAACCATCGATGATGTAACTGATATCGTGGGATTGCGTGTGGTGACGTTCTATAGTGCCGATGTGGACAAGGTGGCCGCCATCGTGAACGAGGCTTTCGTCGTAGATAGGCGGAACTCTGTCGATAAGCGCAAACAGCATCGCTTAGACAGCTTCGGCTATAATTCGCTACACTATATCTGTCGCTTGCCGAAAACCATCGTCGACGACCCGGACATGCCGCTGCTTAACGAGCTGCGCTTTGAGATACAGATGCGCACAGCCCTGCAGCACGTATGGAGCACGCTCGACCATGACACCGGCTACAAGGGTGACGTGAAGATTCCCCATGAGTATATGCGACAGTTCAACCGTATGGCCGGTATGCTGGAACTGATGGATGAGGAATTCAGCCGACTGCGCAATGTCTTGGTGGAC
>JAEEGL010418253.1_pt1 | contig 12551 bp, 10 predicted proteins | sample 9134231 | NCBI WGS metagenome assembly JAEEGL01 (sample SAMN16246548, study PRJNA631951) | gut metagenome | biome: gut microbiome; feature: rumen; material: fiber-attached | host: Bos | place: Iran: Karaj | collected 2018-10
AGACGGCCTCCCGAAGAAAGCCGCCAAGGTCGCAGGCTGTGCAAAGCTGTTGCGACTGATATATTCCATGTTCAACAATGGAACGTGCTACTCCGAAAAGGAGTGACACCACTATTTTAGAGCAGTCATTCATTAATTCCAAGTGCCGGAGCTTCGACATATCTTTTGCCATGGCAAAAGATATGGGAATGATATAGACACAATTCAATCAATTAATGCTTGACGAAGCTTATCCAATTTTTTGTGCAATTTTTTCATGATATGCCCGCTCATATTTATTAGGAGTCATATTATTTGTCGCTTTGTGCAAATCATTTTGTTGCAAATCGATTTGCACAAAACTAATCGAGAGTTTGATTTAGTCAAAAAAACAAATACTATGAAGATTTACGATTAAATATCTACATATTTGCAAAAATGCCAAAATATACTAAATTTGGTAGAAATGCAAATAAAGAAAAATAGTGAAAAAATAGTGAAATTTTAATGAAATTATGATATACTATTACTAGGTGATTAACATGATTAAAATAGCAATAAATAATGAATTATTAAAATCTTTAATTGAAATCGAAAAGAATAAAACTATTTTAGAAAATACTAAAGTACCTGTAGAGCTATCTAATAAATTTAGGAAGAATACAAGAAAGAGAAGTTCTTATGCATCAAATGCTATTGAAGGAAATCCTCTTTCATATGAACAAGCTGAAGAAGCGATAGAAAGTAAGAATAGACATTTTCTAAAGCCTGAACAAGAAGTTAGAAATTATTATTTAGCTTTGGAATTGTTATCTAAGAAACTTGAAAACAAAGTGCCTTTTTCAATAGATTTATTATTGGAGGTTCAAAAGCAAATAGTATATGGTGAGTCAAAGGAAAAAGTTGGACTAAGAGGTGCTATGCCACCTGGCGTATTATTTGCTGTATATGATAGTAAAACAGGTAGACCTGAATATATACCACCAGAATATTCTGATGTTCCTGGTTTGTTAAAAGAGCTTGAAGATTATATTAATAATTCTGATGATCATCCAATCATTAAAGCTGCTATTTTACATTATCAATTAGTTACTATTCACCCATTTGAAGATGGAAATGGAAGAACATCAAGAATAATGTCTAATTATGTTTTATCTTATTATGGTTATGGATTTAAAGAAATAGGATCATTAGAAGAATATTTCTCTTATGATTTAGAAGAATATTATTCATCACTTCAAATGGGACTTCCCGCATTATATTATGAAGGAAGAAATAATCCTCCTCATCCTGAAATTTGGATTAATTATTGTATTAAAGTTTTTTGTCTATATGCAAATAAAGTTACTGAGATTGCTACAAGCACTGTAAATGATAATGAAAAAGAAAGATTTAACAGACTTTCAATAAAAGCTAAGAAACTATTAAAATATTTAAAAGAAGAAAAAATGGCTGAGTTTACTCCAATAGAAGTAGCTAATGCATTTAATGTATCAAATAGAACCATTATTAATTGGTGTATTGAATTATGTGATAATGGATATTTGAAACCTAATATTGTTAATAAAAGAATTAGAACATATTCATTACTAAAATAAAAGTGTTCGAATACACAAGCCTGTCGCTCCGCCACGATTCAAAAACTACCCTTGCTACAAGGTTATTTCTAAAACAGAGTTCTTGCAATACCTACATAAACATGTAAGTACTACAAGAACTCTTTTTTTATTCACTAGAATCTACTAACGAGAAAACATGTTCTTCTTTACGCTAGAAATACCATAATGCTTCGTTACGATTTTCGATACCCATCTCAACATAGCATCAAAGATAAACGCTAAGAACAAGACAAACATCACATAAGCCATCATTCTAAGATAATCCACATCGATATAAGCTTGCTGAATTAAAGGACCTAGACCTCTAAAGCGAGAATTCTGAGCAAGAATCTCAGCCATGATTTCTACTTTTAGACCAAGTCCAACACCCTGGATCAAGCCTAGGAAAATATATCCCGTAGAGAGAGGAAACACTACTCTAGTGATATTGTTGATATGATGTTTACCAATCAAAAGAAAATCATTTTCGTATCTGGAATAAACGTTTCTTGATCCTTCTAAGACAGCTTCATAAATGATAGGAAAGACAACCAGTGAAACGACATAATAAGAGAAATTAGGAACATAGACGATAAGTAGAAGCACTAAGGCAATCGTCGGTATCGTACGAAGAATGGTGATAAGAGGAAATAGGATATGTGCTAAAGGATCATAATATCCGGCTAAAATGCCTAGAACAATTGCCAACAAGGAAGAAATCAATACGGAGATCAGCATACGAAGAATCGTATAGCCTAAAGAGATCATGGTAAAGGCATTTCCAAACAAAGAAAAAGTCTTACCCAAGCACATAAAGAACTCGGGTAAGAACAAATGATCGGTAGAAAAAGATACCACTTCCCAAAGAACAATCAAAAGCATGATACCAAGGATGACATAGACGATGTTCTTGAATTGTTTTTGGAAGTTATCTTTCATTATTCACCATAGACGGCTTTGAATGCTAAGTCGGGAACTAAGTTTTCACCATAGCTGACGACATAATCGTCATTGCTCAAGGTATTATCTTCATCATTGCCAGTAGAGACGATGTAAAGATTACCAAAGGTTACCATACGAACTAGCTTATACGCATTCTGATTGGCCTTGGATAATTTTACACCATTGACTGAGTCAAAGACGATAAAATCGCTATTTTTTGTGCTGAATGCACCTTTGACATTATCTGGAGTAGTAAGATTCAAATCATCACCAGCAGCAAAACTAGCAAAGGCAGCAGCTGGAGCACCTTTTGGACAAGTGACCTTGAATTCTAAAGATTCAGCCTTGGTATTAAAGACCTTGGTTGGATCATATAAGGAAGTGGCTAAATCCGATTCCTGAATACTGATGCTTAACGGAGTAGAGAATTTCTCTAAACCGGCAACATCAGGATTCTTTTCATGTTCAAGGAAGGCTAAGCCATTATCCTTCTGAACATTCTTGATGACACCAGCAGCAAAACCAAAGCGGGTTTTTTGCTCTTCCACATCAGAAGAATAAGAATTTAAAGCAGCAACAGCCTGAGTACCACCAGTTGCCAAATCCTTACAAGCGGCATCAAAAGAACCTAGGAAGGAATCGACTTTGGTAACGGTAGATTCATCATGAGAAACATACTGATTATAGAGTTCCGTCTTGATGAATAAACCAGCCTGAGGGAAACCTTCAGTAGCAAACTTCTGAGAAAATTTTTCCGCCACAGAAGCATAGATAGAAAGATTGGTCTTCTTATTTTCATTGCTCATGGCAGAGAAGATGACAGGATGAGAAGAGATGACATAGTCAACCTTCTTATCGCCATCCATACCAGCGACCATGAAAGGAGCCGTAGAAGCGACGTCGCTGACATAACGGTCAACGACTATCGCCTGACTTGGTTCTTTACTAGAAGAGCTAGAAGCATTGCTCGAAGTACCCTCGCCATTGCAAGAAGCAAGAAGCAAAGGTAGGAGTAGAAGTAAAATGTGTTTTTTCATTATGGTTAATTAATTATTCTCGTGATCAGATTTGACATCTGGATATTGTTCTCTATTGGCGTTATAAGAGGTATGAAGCAACTTTTCCGCGATTGGAGAACCTGGGATACCAAGGAATTCCTTGTAAAGCTGTTGAACATCAGGGTTGAGATGAGAACGTCTAAGTGGCTTCTTCTTGTCCTCTTCATAAAGGACAGCCGCTCTCTTCTCACGATAGGTGTACCAGATATCATGATCTTCATTTGGTAACATCTGTGGGAAGACATATGGTTGACCACCGCCGTTGATACATCCACCAGGACAGCCCATGATTTCGACGAAATCATATTTGAGGTTGCCAGCTTCAATTTCATCAAGAAGCTTCTTGGCGTTGATCATACCAGAAGTGACGGCTAAGCGAACCTTAGTGCCCTGGATATCAACGTTGGCTTCCTTGATGGCTTCAAGACCTCTGACTGGAGTGAAATCGACTGGTTCCATCTCTGCGCCAGTAAGGATATGATAAGCGGTTCTGATAGCGGCTTCCATAACACCACCAGTGACACCAAAGATGACACCAGCACCAGTATTTTCACCGACGATATCGTGGTCGAAGTCTTCTTCTGGCAAACGGTTCCAGACAATACCAGAACGACGAATGAGTTGGGCTAATTCTCTGGTAGTCAAAGCAAGATCGACATCCTTTAAGCCATCAGTGACCATTTCTGGACGCTGGACTTCATATTTCTTGGCAGTGCATGGGATGATAGAGACAACAAAGAGGTTGGCTCTGTCAATGCCGTGCTTCTGAGCATAATAGGACTTGAGCAAGGCGCCAAACATCTGTTGTGGAGACTTACAGGTGGAAAGGTGTGGAAGAAGTTTTGGATAATTCAATTCGATGTAGTTAATCCATCCTGGAGAACAGGAGGTGATCATTGGAGATGGAGCATGCTGGGAGAAGCGTCTGACAAATTCGTTGGCTTCTTCCATGATGGTGACATCCGCAGCAAAGTTAAGGTCGAAGACTTTATCAAAGCCAAGTCTTCTCATGGCAGCGGCTAACTTGCCAGTGGAATTGGTACCGATCTTGGCACCGAATTCTTCACCGATGGCAGCACGAACAGCAGGAGCAGCAAAAGCGATGATGGTCTTGCCTTCCTTCTTGGCATGATCGAGTTCAGGAATGTTGTTGTGTTCCATCAAGGCGCCAGTTGGGCAGACGAGCGTACACTGACCGCACTGGATGCAAGGAACATTGTTAAAGGATCTGTTTTCGGTTGGACCGACGATGGTATTAAAGCCTCTGTTCTGGAAACCAAGGATACCAATACCTTGGGTCTTCTTACAGGCCTCAACGCATCTACCGCAAAGAATACACTTGGAAGTATCGCGGATAATGCCAGGAGCAACTTCATCTAAAGTAACAGGAGTTTTTGCAACCTGGTACTGTTCTGGACGAGCGCCGACCTGACGAGAGACTTCCAATAATTCACAGATACCATTCTTGCGGCAGGACTGGCAGTTCATGGAGTGGTTGGATAAAAGCAGTTCGACACTGGTACGTCTAGCGGCAACGGCATCAGGATCATTGATGGAGATATGCATACCTTCCTTGATGTTATATGCACAAGAAGGAATCAATCTTCTTTCGCCTTCCACTTTGACAAGGCAGACACGGCAACTGGCCAAAGAGCAATCATGGTCTCTCCAGTTACATAAGGATGGAATATAGAAACCGACAGTACGGCAAGTTTCCAAGACAGTCAAGCCTTCATCGACGAGATAAGGCTTGTTTTCAATATATATGGTAATTTTGTTAGCCATGGTCATTACTCCTTGTGAACAGCACCAAAGCGGCAGACGCTGATACAGGTACCGCACTTGATACATTTAGTGGCATCGATCTTATATGGCTCTTTACCTGGGACACCAGTGATAGCACCAGTTGGACAGTTGCGAGCACACATCGAGCACTTCTTACATTTTTCTGGGTCAATCTTGTATTCCAACAAGTCTTTGCAGACACCAGCATCGCACTTCTTATCAACGATATGTCTTAAATAGACATCTCTGAATTTATGAAGTGTGGACAAGACCGGGTTACCGGCTGTCTGACCTAAACCACAAAGAGCACCGACAGTGATGTAGTGAGCTAGTTCTTCTAAGTTATCCAAATCCTTCAAGGTACCATTACCAGAAGTGATTTTCTCTAAGATTTCTAACAATCTCTTAGTACCGATACGGCACTGAGAACATTTACCGCAGGATTCATCGCAGATAAACTGCATATAGAACTTGGCGACATCGACCATACAGTTATCTTCATCCATGACGATAGCACCACCGCTACCCATCATAGAACCAGCCTTGACTAAGGAATCATAGTCAATCGGAACATCGAGTTCAGAAATGGTAAGACAACCGCCGGAAGGACCGCCAGTCTGAATGGCCTGGAACTTCTTGTTGTTGGTGATACCACCACCGATATCATAGATAAGAGTACGAAGAGTGGTACCCATTGGAACTTCGACTAAACCGACGTTCTTGACTTTACCACCTAAAGCGAAAACCTTAGTACCCTTACTTCCTTCGGTACCGATCTTGGCATATTCTTCCGCGCCAACTCTCATGATATAAGGAATGTTCGCCAAGGTCTCAACGTTGTTGATGACGGTTGGTTTACCAAACAAACCGGCAACAGCAGGGAACGGTGGCTTTGGACGTGGCATACCACGCTTACCTTCGATGGAGTTGAGCAAGGCGGTTTCTTCACCGCAGACGAAGGCACCAGCACCATATCTCAAGCCGAGACGGAAGGAGAAGTCCGTGCCTAAGATGTGGTCACCAAGCAATCCTCTTTCTTCCATTTCCTTGATGGCGATCTTGATACGTTCACAAGCGATTGGATATTCAGCACGGATATAGAAATAACCCTGAGATGCACCGATGGCATAACCGGCAATCATCATACCTTCGATGACAGCAACAGGATTACCTTCCAAAATGGAACGGTCCATGAAGGCACCTGGGTCACCTTCATCACCATTACAGATGATGTATTTGACATCGCTCTTCTGAGCAGCGGCAAAGGCCCATTTCTTGGCGGTTGGGAAACCGGCACCACCTCTACCTCTCAAACCGGATTTCATCATCTCATCGATGACTTCTTCTGGTTTCATGCTCAAAGCTCTCTTTAAGGCTTTCAAGCCATCATAACCTAAGGATTCATCTAAATCTTCTGGGTTGATGGTACCGCAGCCATAAAGGGCGATACGTTTCTGCTTCTTGTAGAAGTTGATATCATCCTGACGGGCGATTTTTTCATGGGTGTTTGGATCTTCGTATAAAAGGTCTTCGATGACCTTACCTTCCATGATGTCTTCCTTGATGATTCTTTCACAATCCTTGACTTTGACAAGGCGATAGAGAGTATCTTCAGGGAAAATCTTGACGAAAGGACCCTGAGAACAGAAGCCAAAGCAACCGACCATATTGGCGGTGACCTTATCTTCTAATTTGTTTTCCTTGATTAAGGATAACAAGGTTTCATAGATAACCTTGGAATCAGAAGACATACAGCCAGTACCACCGCAGATAACGATGTGTCTCTTGCCGTCCTTACCAGAAAACTTGTCTTCTAACTTCTTGCCACAGACTTCGTGGGCTTTTTCTAAACTCTCAACAGTACGGATGAGATTATCATTGAATTTCGCACTAGCTTTCATGGTTAGGCCTCCATCGCTTTCTTTTCTAAGTCGTAATATTCCTGAATGATGCTACCGACCTTAGATAATTCGACCTTTGGATAAACCTTGCCATTGATCGAAACAGCGGGAGCGATACCACAAGCGCCAAGACAACGAACGTTGTCGATGGAGAAAAGTCCATCCGTTGTGGTTTGACCAGGCTTGATCTTCAAGAGTTCGCAGAATTTGTCCAAAACATTCTGACCGCCCTTGACATAACAAGCCGTACCGACACAGACACCGATGACATATTTTCCTTTTGGTTCAAGGGAGAAGAAATTGTAGAAGGTAACAACGCCATAGATTTCGGAAACAGGGATACCTGTTTTTGCAGAAATGATCTGTTGAACTTCCATCGGAATGTAACCGTATTCTTTTTGGACATCCGAAAGAATCAACATCAAAGGTGAAGGTTCATGTTTGTAACGATCACAAATTTGAATCACCATTTGAATAGCTTCTTCACGAAGTTTCATAGTTTGACCTCCAAGTCTTTAAACTTCCAAAAACTATATAGTATTGTACATATAAAAAAGCGCTTTTCAATTTAAAAATGAGAAAAAACGGCTGATTTTGGTTAGCGCTTTCTAACTTTCGTTTTCATGTATACAAGTAGGGTTGTTTTCCTATGGAACTATGGCGTTTTTGGCTTATTGAAAAATGAAATTTTCCTAAAAATGCATGTTTGCACAAAGCCGCTTTTGTAAGGGTTTTCTTTCCATTTTGACAGATGTACAAACGGAACAAACCCACTGTCTAATAAAATTTGGTTATTAAATCAATGTAAATTATTGTTACTAGAAAACAAACATTGTTGTTGTACATATGTTTATCTTTTCTTTCTTATAGATTTATTTTATATATAATATATGGAGGAATTTTTATGCCTAAGTTTGATACCCGAGTTCAAGAATTGAGATATTCAGTCTTAAAAGAAATCATCTCTCATTTAAGAAAGGATGACTTGAACGAATCATTTTATGATATCCCAAAAGCGATTGTGAAAGGCCCTAAGCCTTCCATGAGATGCTGTATCTATAAAGAAAGAGCCATCGTCGAAGAAAGAGTCTCCGTGGCTACTAAATTCAAGATCAGAGGTGATGAAAACGTCATCCAGGTTTTATCTATCGCCTGTGATGAATGTCCACTTGGTGGTTATACCGTCTCTGATGCCTGTAGAGGTTGTATCGCTCACAGATGTCATGAAGCCTGTCCAAGAAAGTGCATCTCCTTTGATGACAAATTGCAGGCTCATATCGATAAGAGCAAATGTGTCAACTGCGGTCTTTGTGCCCAGGCTTGTCCATATCAGGCGATTGAAAATAGAGTCAGACCTTGTGAAAGAGCCTGTAAGCAGAAGGCCATCTCTCCTGATAGTGAAACCAATGCCGCATCCATCAACGATGAAAAATGTGTCCATTGTGGTGCTTGTGTCTACACTTGCCCATTTGGTGCCATTGTCGATATTTCCTATTGCAAGGAGATTATCCAGATTCTCAAAGACAGCAAAGAGAATCAGGCCTATCATGTCTATGCCATCGTTGCTCCATCAATCGGTGGTAACTTCATCGAAGTCAAGAATGGTCAGGTTATCGCTGCCCTAAAGAAGGTGGGCTTCTATGATGTTGTAGAAGCCGCCCTTGGTGCAGATATGGTCGCCTTAAATGAGGCCAAGGAATTAGCTAAGAGAGGCAAACTGACTTCCTCTTGTTGTCCAGGTTTTGTCACCTATATCCAGAAGTTCTATCCTGAACTGACTCCTTATATTTCTTCTTCTCTTTCCCCAATGGCCACAGTAGCCAAGTTCCTAAAAGAAAAAGATCCAACGGCCAAGACTATCTTTATCGGTCCTTGCACAGCCAAGAAGGATGAAATCAAAAAAGAACAGGTTGCTCCTTATGTCGATGGTGTTATGACCTTTGAGGAATTACAGGCCTTCATCGACGCATTTGAAATCGATATGACTAAGCTGGAAGAAGAAACGTATGGTAATTATGGCGGTTCTGTCTATGGCAGAGGCTTTGCTAAATGCGGTGGTCTATCGGCTGCCGTAAATGAAGTCCTTAAGGAAGAAAATATTGACTTTGAGGTAAAAGGTATTGCTGTAGATGGTCCAGAAAACATCAAGAAAGCTCTCAACGAATTCAAGAAGAACGATTCTCAGTACAACTTCATCGAAGGTATGATGTGTGTTGGCGGATGTATCGGTGGTCCTTGTAACTTACAGCATTCTATCAGAACCAAGATTGCTGTGGAAAAATATTCCATCGCCTCCAGCGAAAAGACAATCAAGGAAACAGTCGAAAAGACCAAAGAATAAGATAAAAGTTCAGTGCTCCGCGGCACTGAACTTTTTTCCTTTTAGATGTCGATTTTTTCTTGATAGACATGCATGTAGAAGGTGTTTCCATCCGTCTGATCTTGGAAGATGATGACCGTTTTTAACAACTCTGATATCGCCTTGCTATAGGCAGTCTGATTAGCATAAGTCATAATATCTCCATCGATAACAAATTGATAGTCTTTCAGTTTTTCCTGATAGAGTGCTGCTTCTTTATAGTTAGATCCATAGATAGCAAGAATCTTTGTTACACCACTTCCATCATATTCAAACTCAACTTTTTCCCCCTCGTAAACTGGTACACCCATGGTAATCAGTTCCTTAGGAAAAGAGGTTTCTTCACCTGTATCCTTAGCGGGAATTTCACCGCTATAATAGAAATCAAAAGTACCGAATATAGCATTTTCGTCTTTGAAGAGTAATTGGCACTCATTGGTGATAGATGAGATATCTTGTCTTACTTCATAAAGTTTAAGATAAGCATCAGAGATGGTCTCATCAAGAGATACGGCAACTGCAAGATCGTTATCACGTAAGCGGAAAAAGAACGCAAGAGAAGCGTAATTCTTGATTTCATTTTTTATCCCGCCATGTTTATCGACATAGACAAGCGAGATTTTTTCCTGTTGGCCACCCATGTTTTGATATCCGCTAAAAAATTGACCAAACGGAACATCAGGTATGTTGTAATGTTCAGCCCCGCCCGATAAATCAGAATTCATAGCACGAATAGATGCAACAGAACCACTCTCTTGATTATCTTTGTGGTCACTTGTTGTCAAAATAGAATAAATGATGTCTTCTTTAGCAATCGTAGAAAACTCCTGATAACAAGTCTTGATGACATTGTTTTGAATTCCTGTCTTATTTATGAATTCATCACTTTTCATCTCAGTAGCATTTAAGCCAAGATCTTCAAAAAGGACCTGAACGAATGTTTTCTGTTTCTCTGGCGTTAACTGATTATTCTTTTTAAAAACCTTATCCTTAAACCAAGCAAAGGTAACTCGACCACAAGCGATTTGCTCATCAAGATAATTCTGGAAGGTAGCGTGAGAAGAATCCTTAACTAGTCTACGATCACTTTCAAAGCAGAACTTTTGCCATTCTTTGATCTCGTTATCCTTGACTTCAACAGAATCATATTCATAGATAAAACAATTTCGATATGGCAAGGCTCTTTCATCATTCTCACTTCTCATGGTCATGGTGTAATTTGGATCAGACTTGTTCATATCATAATCAAGAAGAATAGAAACAAACCATTGGATGGAATAAGTTTCATTTCCTCTTGCTAGCTCGATATCAAAAGATACATCAGCCGTGATCAAGTCCGACTGATCAAGACTAATTTCCATAGATAACAAGAAGTTATAATTGAATTTATTTTCTTCTCCCTGGCTCTTCTTTCCAGACTGGATATCGAGATAGACTTCACCTTGAATCGTATCATAATACTTGCTACCTAAAGAATAGTTTTCTCCTACCTTCTCAAAGACTTTCTTGAGATACTGGAACTGAATCATCGGAGGTTGGTCATATTCTAATTTTTCGATACCATCTTCTTTGATATCATCATCCGTAAATAACGAATACAACGTAGATAAGCCAGTTTCCTTATTTGCTAAGTAATGATGCTGGGCTTTCTTGTTGGCTGACTTATTACTAGTCTTTCCTTCAAGGAAGGATTTTTCTACCCCATCAAAAGCAAACTTGACTTTTTGATAGTCATTATTAGGAAGAGTGTTTCTTCTGAAACATCCCGTAGTAGAAAGCAATAAAGAAGAAAAGAACATCAATTTCAATAATTTTTTCATAAATCCCTCACCTTGCATCCCTTTTCTTACCTATATGATACCATACATTTGAATAATATCTCGAATTAGCAAGTGACAAAGCATGCCAAAAAGAGACAATACCACGATGAAATCTAATGATTTCATGTTGTAGGGTACAAAATATACGGGATTGACACAGGATAAATTCTCACCACAAAAACTTCAATAAAGTTAAAGTTGACTTTAACATTATTTAAATTTATAATCGAGATGTATGAAAGACCTGTTACCAAACTGGATGAAAGGACTCAATCAGGAAGACCTGGAATTCATCAAGACATTCATCGTGCAATCCGGATCATTAAAAGAAATGGCCACGATTTATGACGTATCCTATCCGACCATCCGAATGAGGTTAGATAAGGTGATTGAAAAAATCCAACTTTCCGACAATAAAAAGGATGACTCTTACATCATTCAAGTCAAGGCAATGGCCCTAGACAACAAGATTTCCATAGAAGCTGCTCGTGAGTTGATTGAAAACTACCGCTTACTCAAGGAGGATTAACGATGTTTAATTTTACTGTAATCGCCAGCATTCTGACGTTAGTTGCTATCAGTTTCTTAAGTATTTTTCTCCCCTGCCGTCTGATTCAGAACAAAGTCAAACACTATATCTCGATTGCCATCTGCAGCATTAGTTTCATCTTAATGATTACCTTTCTATTCCTAGATAACCAACCAGGGCAGACTTCTATCAACAATCCAGGATTCTTAATCTTTTTCCTCACCTCTTTCTTAACCTATGTCATTTATCTCATCATCACCAATTCCAAAAAAGGGACGAGTAAAAACAAGACCTCAAAAGAAGAATCAGAAAAAATCGATATCAAAAATCTCTAAAAGAAAGCCTCAGAATCCAAAGCCGGATTCTGAGGTATTTTCATTACAGTTTCTTAGAAGTCAATAGAATATTCTTATGATTGATGCGGTTATAGGAGATAGAATCCATCGTGTTCTTGACGATGAATAAGCCAAGACCGCCTTCCTTCATCTCCATGACATCACCGGCGACCTTATCTTCTTTGACATCCAAAGGATTGAACTTCTTACCGCGATCGACAAAGGTGATATAGATAGAATCCTTG
>JAEEGL012155132.1_pt1 | contig 12551 bp, 9 predicted proteins | sample 9134231 | NCBI WGS metagenome assembly JAEEGL01 (sample SAMN16246548, study PRJNA631951) | gut metagenome | biome: gut microbiome; feature: rumen; material: fiber-attached | host: Bos | place: Iran: Karaj | collected 2018-10
GATAATCCATAGCAAATATAGCTGTTTCGTGCCCATGTTTCTTGAGTAATGATTCTAAATTAATCGTGTAAATGCAATCACCACCACGAGGATAATAGAATTTATTAACAAGTAATATTCTCATTTCTTTAAAATGTTAATTTTGAAATAAGCCCACATAGGACGAAGATAATGATAAATAAGCCAACAAATGGGATAAGAGAATTTGTATACCTTATATAATAAACCACCATCATACCCCGAAAACTTTTCGTGAATGAAGCAGGTTAAATCTTTCATCATGAGCTTGCATTCTTGATAAGGCAATAAAAAGAGTTCTACAATGAGCATCTTTATGCGGTAATTCAAGATGTAGCGCAATTCCTTATCTTTTGTTTGCGACTTAACGGGATGGGAATGGTAAAAGTCTATCATCGCTTTCTCTGATTTTACCAAGAAACCGAGATTCTTTCCGCGCACTTTATTGTTGACAGATTGTCCTTCTCTGCCTAAGAGATAATTATATAAAACCTGATTCACATAAGTAAAGGTCTCGGAAACGCATAATGGCATTACCATCAGGATTTCATCATCATAAAAGATCTTTTCAAGAAAGAGTGGGGAATGTGCCTTTAGCAAAGATGTTTTATATGTGCATGCATGGAAATTCGTATAATTACTTCCGCGGTATAAAGGTCTTACACTTTGCCAATCAAATGTGTTGGTATTATACTCTTTCATGGGTGATAATTTCGTGTTGCGAAAAAAAACACTCTTTTTGGTGTCTTCATGATAACAATGTACATCAGTCAAAATGAAATCACTATTGCATGACTCTATTTTGTACATAAATTCTGAGAGGTTTGACAACCAATCGTCACTATCAAGAAATCGCAGATATTTTCCCGTTGCTTCCTGTACCCCTCGGTTCCATGCAGAACCATGTCCTCCGTTCTCCTTATCAATCACTCGAAACGTATTAGGATACTTCCTTTCGTATTCTTTAGCCATGATGGCGGAGTTGTCAGGAGTTCCATCGTTAACCAGGATTATTTCCAATAAGTTCATTTGCTCATCAGAAACAATCAAAGAATCGAGACACTTATTGATGTATTTCTCGACTTTGTATACGGGTACAACGACTGATAGTAGTTTATTCTGCATCTTCTAAAAATGTTCTTTTTTCCTTTTTCTCAACCATCAATTTGTATAAGATTTTATATATCCAATATGGTAATGATTGGTAATATTTTATAACTTTTGGTTCCGTGTAATAAGGGAAGTTCTTCTTAACATAAGGAAACCATGTTGATTCCATGGCTTCTTTGAGTTGTGATTTGGGGAGAGCATTTAACCAGATAAAAGTATTTCTGATATAAACATTAATACGCATGTTAACAAATTGCTTTATGTTAGCATCGTTGTATTCATGTTTATTAGCAAAGTCAATCATAGATTTGTTCACTTTTGTATAGTCTTTGGCGTGGGCTACCTGTGACTTGAAATTCATGGTTTGTCCTTCTCTTCCAATAAGATAATGATAAATAGTTAAGTCATAAAATACGAAAGTGTTACCGATAATCATTGGCGCGATGAAAAGGATGGCATCGTCATAGAAAATCTTTTCTAAGAACAAAGGGTGAACGCTTTTGAGCATGCTTGTACGATATGTGCAAAACCAAAAGTCGAAGACTTTGGATTCATTTTTCCATTCAGGCCAATTGAAATCTGCTATCTTAGTAACGATTCCATCTTTCATTGGCTCCAATGTCTTTCGTTTAACAATCCCCTTATTTACGTAGTGTTTGTCAATATTGCAAAAGATTATATCAGCATCAGAAGATTTTAATTTGCTGATTAACTTGGGAAAGTCAGAATCATCAAACCAATCGTCACTATCAAGAAATCGCAGATATTTACCTGTTGCTTCCTGCACTCCCCTGTTCCAAGCAGAACCATGTCCTCCGTTTTCCTTATCAATCACTCGAAACGTATTAGGATATTTCCTTTCGTATTCTTTTGCCATGATAGCGGAGTTGTCAGGAGTTCCATCGTTAACCACGATAACTTCCAATAAGTTCATTTGTTCATCAGAAACAATCAAAGAATCGAGACACTTATTGATGTATTTCTCGACTTTATATACAGGAACTACTACAGTTAACAACTTTTCCATATTAATTAAATAATTTGAATACGTTTTCAATAATAGGAGCCATATCGTAATACTTGTATTCAGCCAATCTACCGCCAAAAATGACGTGCTCTTCTTGACTTGCTATGGCTCGATATTTGTCTGCTAATGAGTTGTTAATATTGTCGTTAATAGGATAATATGGTTCCATGTCATCTGTCCATTCCGTACTATATTCCTTGGAAATGACAGTTTTGGGACACTGTTCCACTTCATTGCCAAACATTTCGAAGTGCTTGTGCTCGATGATTCTTGTATAAGGAATCTCAGCCTCTGTATAATTGATTACGGCATTTCCTTGGAAGTTTGGCACATCAAGGATTTCTTCTTCAAACTTAACGGTTCGGTAATTTAACTTGCCAAATCGATAATCATAGAATTCGTCTATTTTTCCAGTAAAAACAATGGTATTTGCAATGCTTTCCCAATGTTTTCTGTCTTCGAAGAAGTTCATGTTTGTACGTGTTTCTATACCTTCGAGCAGACCATCTATGAGCTTGTTGTATCCTCCAATGGGTATCCCTTGATATTTGTCGTTAAAGTAATTATTGTCGAAGACCATCCTGACGGGCAATCGCTTGATAATGAAAGCAGGTAAGTCGCAACACTTTCTTCCCCATTGTTTCTCGGTATAGCCCTTAATTAGTTTTTCGTAAATGTCTTTACCAATAAGCATAAGGGCTTGTTCTTCCAAGTTTCGTGGTTCTTCCACTCCCATTTCTTGGAGTTTCTTCGCTGTATCAGCTTTCTGTTGGTCAATAATCCTTCTTGCTTCTTCTGGTGTCGTTACTCCCCACATTTGGTAGAAGGTATTCATGTTGAATGGCAAATTATATAGTTTTCCTTGATAATTCGCCACTGGCGAGTTCGTATATCTGTTGAATTCCACGATGGAATTAACAAAATCCCATACTTGTTTGTTAGAAGTATGAAATATATGAGCTCCATATTTGTGAACGTGAATGCCTTCGATGTCTTCACAGTATACGTTTCCGCCTAAATGTGGACGTTTGTCAATCACCAAACATTTTTTACCTAACTGTTTGGCTTTGAATGCGAACGTTGCACCAAATAATCCAGAACCTACTATTAAATAATCGTATTTATCCATGTTCTTGTGTGGGATGTTATAATTCAAAACTACTCTTGTTTGGTAAGATTCTCTCGAAGGCATCATTGATTTCTACTTTTGCCTTATCGAAATCATTCAACAAAGGACTGTCATTAACCACTATAATGTCCTTTTTCTGTAATTTGATGCAATTAGCAACATCTTCAACCTTATGTATGTTGTCTAACAAAAAATATTTGCTGTCGTTAGAAAGATTATAAGGGTGAAAGTTTCCTTTCACTAATTGCCAATATCTCATCACCCAGATGCATACGTCTTCCTTATCCCTAAATCTGTGTGTACAAGTATCGTCGAATTGCATTTCATTATGTTTCCAAGCATCCACGAAAGTATCTTTTAAGAAACTTTGCGGAAGATGGTGGTCATAAAAACCAGTAAAGTATGAATAACCATAATCAAATAGATTCCTAATCAAATAACTTTTATATTTGGGATGAAACCATTGAATGGGATGGCTATTGATGACTTCTCTCTTATTGAAGAAATGGTTAATGATGTCAAGGGCATTATACACCGTATGTCCATGCATTCCCCCGATAAACATAGGTGAAAGGATAGACATATCACAAGGTTTTCCTCGGTGGAAAAAACGAGAGGGCTTTATGGTATTGGTGATAAACATATCGTCATTAAAATAGACGAAATGCTCAGAAAGTCCTTCGATTCTGTGTATACAAAATTCTATGGGATGAGAGCTAAATGTAGGCAAATATCTCTCATCCATATAATCGCTATGCTTGACGATATTCAGTTTTTCTGCCTGGGAATTCAACCATTTTGGAAGATGTCCACAAGTAATAAAGTGAACTTTGTTAACCCATGGAGCAAATGTCTCGACACCTCTAAACCAATATCTCAAATTGTCCCAGTCCCTGTATCTTTCGGAACTGATTGTTATGGAGCGCCCTTCTTCCTTGGCGTATCTTAGGCATCTTTCTCTCCATTCAGGGTCGCTGTTGTCTACCCAGGTAATGACAAAATCTATCTTGTGCTCCATTAGTTGACAAATACAAATTCCCACGAAGGGATGTTTTATGGGCACAAAGATACAAATAATATTTTAATTATTGTCTTTTTGCCGTTATATTTGTCAATATCTATGCGAATATTGTATCCAAGTCGTATCAACTTGAAAGTGTATGTTTAGGTCTCCTTCACTTGACGTAGAGTCAAAGAATGTGCCTGAGTATTGTGTGATGTAATTCTTTTTGACGGGTATACTTGTAAAGCTTCGCTCCTTGATGGTAACGTCGGTGGAAGACAGAGCCGTGATTGTCATTTTCAACGTGTCTTCTTCTGCATGCGGAAAGGTAAATAAGTCGAATTGTTTCTCATTATTTCCCATTTCATCGTTGATTTCACGGTATTCCGTTTGTTTGGAATTAACACATCCATATCCAGTTGTAGCGTCAAATGTACTACTTCCACCCGTATAATAGAATTTCATTTGATGGATATTTTCTGGGAATGTATCTTCTACTACGAAACGAAACATCGCTACCGCCCGTTTTAGGGTGAGGTCAAATTCTGAGTTGTCTGATACGGAGAAATCCTCGCAGATATAAAATGTATCCGTACATTTATTGTTTGGGAAAGTTATTTTGTCTGGAGAACTGATGGTTGCCGCTCCCGTTCCGTTATGCGCTATAGCCACTAATCGGTAATTTCCTTTTGGTAAGACTAAAGACAATGTTCCGAAATCATTGCTTCCTTTGGTTTGGTTTACAGATTTCACTTTCGTACTTCCGTCGTATATCGCAAAGCTCAAGCGGGAACATGCCTCGTCGATGCGAACGGGCACTTGTCGTACATTAGATGTCGTGAGTGGCGTTTGAGAAAACGATACTACATGAAACACGACTCTAACTTCATCTGCGGAAATCTTCTCGTTGATGATGGGTTTCTCACAAGAAGTTGATAAATAGGTACATAAAAGACCTATTATGAATAATAAGCTAACGTTTTTCATAATTATTAGATTTGAATGATTATCTGTTGCAAAGATATAGTATATTTTTGATTCTTGAATGATTTTCGTGAGTTTTTTATGATGAATGATTGTTTTTTTCTTCTTTTCCTTGGAACTTATATAAAGTATCATTACTTTTGTGGAAACGATATGTTTGTTTCACCTAAACATGGTCTTTATGAACGCTAAAGTTATTGTTTGGCTCATGCTTTTGGGCTCTTTGTTTCCGCAAGTCATGCAAGCGCAATTGCAATGGGGTGACCAAGGCAATGGTACATATATCAATCCCGTATTGAATGCCGATTATTCCGATCCTGATGTGATTAGGGTGGGGGATAAGTATTATATGGTTGCCTCGGATTTCCATTATATGGGAATGCAGGTTTTGGAATCAATAGATATGGTTAATTGGCAAATTGTCAGTCAGATATATGACCGATTGGACTATCCAGGATGGGATTCTAATAGGCATTTTGGTGGTGGTTCTTGGGCTCCAAGCATACGTTGGCATGATGGTAGGTTCTATGTGTTTTTCTGTACATACGATGAAGGCTTGTTTATGAGTTATGCTACTGATGCTAAAGGACCATGGTCGCCTTTGCATTGTGTACGGGAAATTCCCAGATGGGAAGATCCATGTCCTTTCTGGGATGATGATGGTCAGGCTTACTTAGGTCGAAGTCGTCATCGTGCAGGTCCTATTATTGTTCATAAGATGTCGCCAGATGGAAAGGAATTATTGGATGATGGCGTTACGGTTTATACTGGTCCCGTAGCGGAAGGCACGAAATTCTTGAAACGTAATGGCTATTATTACTTAATCATTCCTGAAGGTGGGGTAGGACAAGGCTGGCAAACTGTTTTAAGGGCTAAAAACATCTACGGACCATACGAGAAACGGGTGGTGTTGGAACAAGGTAGTACGAATATCAATGGTCCTCATCAAGGAGCATTGGTAGATACGCCCGATGGAGAGTGGTGGTTTTATCATTTCCAAGAGGCTTCTCCACGCGGTCGTGTGGTTCATCTTCAACCAGTAAGATGGAAAGACGATTGGCCGATGATGGGTGTGGATATTGACGGAAACGGTATTGGCGAACCCGTCTATGTTTGGAAGAATCCACATTCGTCAACTCCTTTTATTCCGCAAACATCTGATGAGTTCGACTCGCATGAATTATATTGGGTGGGACAACATCAAAGAACTTTGGGAGTGCAATGGCAATGGAACCACAATCTCGTTGATGAAGCATGGAATGTTGATGAACGCAAAGGATGGTTGACTTTAATGGCTTTGCCAGCACAAACGATGAAGGATAGTCGTAACATGCTGACGCAGAAGACGATGGGTTTCGTGAGCGAAGCAACCGTTAAGATGGATTGTTCCCAATTAGTTGAGTCTTCTCATGCTGGCATTCTCTGTACGGGAAAGCAGTTTATGGGAGTCGGCATTTGCAAGGATAAAGGCAAGTTGTGGTTGTATTTGGAGAAAGATGGTGAACGAGAACGCGTGAAATCATATCATAAGAAGATGGTGTATTTGCGCATTCAAGTTGATAGTAGGAATAATGCTCATCGTTTCTTCGCAAGTGCTGATGGTAAAGAATATTTTCCCGTTGGCGAAACATTCCCTATGCAAATGGGTGGATGGAAAGGAACGCGCATAGGATTATATTGCTATAATCTGAATGGAAATGGCGGGAAAGCGCAATATGATTACTTCCATTATCAAGTTCTTGAATAATGGCTGTCCAACAATGCTTATCCTCACGAAAGAGTTTATTCCCGATGGTTCCCTTGCATTAGGAAAAATGGAAATGAATCTTTCGTTACGAAAAATATCCATGTAAGATTATGGAAGAGTATCGAGTTTAACGAAAACGGGACGTTCGTCTTTCTCAATGGTATTCACTTCAATGTTGTTAAGCACTACGTGGCGGGCGTGATTGATAAAGAAACCCGTAGCGGGAAGTATTCCCCACATCGTGGCTTCGGGATATTCCTTTTCCATTTCATCTATTGGGGCAGCCGTTTTCTTACATCCGCCTTTTTGCGTGATGGTGATATTGCTCAAGTAGATGTTTTTGACGGGGTGTCCCGGTAATCCCGTGATGCTACAACCAGTTGGTCCAGCGTTGTTTATGGTGATGTTATTGAGGTGTATACCATTAATTTCGCCAACCTTTTCAACGGGAATACCCTCTGCATAACCACGTGCTCTATTGCCTAAACGAATGAATATAGGTGATTCAGTACCTTCTACCATGATGTCGGAAACGTTGACGTTCTCCATCGTTCCACCATCCGTGATTTCCAAGGAGATGGCTGAAGTTCCTCGTTTGTCAGGATGGCCAAAGAATTGAGTACTTTGATCAGCAGAAGGTTTGACGATACAATCACTAATGTTGATGTTCTTGAATCCTCCATTGGTTTCCGTTCCCAGTTTAATACCATTACAATGACTGCTAACCACGCAATTTTGAATGGTTATGTTTTCACATAGTCGCGGAGAAGTACTTTTCAATGTGATTCCATCATCGTCGCTATCGGCAATCAAGTTGCTTACCGTAACGTCGTGACAACCATCCAAGTCGAGTGCATCGTTGTTATAGTTGTTGCGGTTGAATATCTTGATTCCGTGAATGTGTACTCTATCGCAAGCCAAATAGTGTTGCATCCAACATCCTGAGTTTTTTAACGTTATGTCTTTCAACACGATATCCCTGCTATTGATGAAACGTAAGAGATGTGGACGTGTAATTCCCTCGTCGTTCCATGAAAGTTTCTTGAACGCAGAACCTCTTCCGTCAATCGTCCCATATCCATCTATGCTCACGTTCTCAACGTTGTCGGCATAAATCAATTGTATTGTGGTAGTCTGGGTACGCAAGGAAACATAATCAGATTTCATCTTCTTGTAGTCTTTCAATTGGGTACTGCCAAAGAGAGTAGCTCCCATCTCAAGATAAAGGTGAACGTTGCTACGCAAGATGAGAGTTCCCGTCTTGTAATTTCCAGTAGGAATGACTACCCTTCCACCTTTTTCCGAACATCGGTCGATAGCTTTCTGTATGGCATCAGTACTTAGGAAAGTCGTATCGTTCTTGGCTCCGAAGTCCAAGATGTTATAATCCAATGCGTGAATGGAATTCGCGTAAATGATGGAAAGTAGGAATAAAAACGTTCTCATGATGTTGTGTCTTTTTGCGAGTACAAAAGTAACGATTTCATTGGCTTTTTCCAAATATTCTTAGATGATTTTTCCTTTCAAAATGACATGTTTGATGATAGGCGACGTATATGCGTAAGGAATGAAGTTGATAGACGGGATGGGTTCCGTAATGATGAGGTTGGCTATCTTGCCTTTTGAGATGCTTCCCAACCTATCCGACAATCCCATAGCTGCCGCACTATTGAGCGTTGCAGCATTGATGGCCTCTTCGGGAATCATCTTCATCTTGATGCAAGCTAATGAAATGACAAACTTCATATCGCCTGAAGGAGTAGAACCTGGATTGTAATCGCTGGCAATAGCTAATGGAAGATTGTTGTCTATGATTCGCCTTGCGGGAGCGTATGGCATGTTTAAGAAAAACGAAGTTCCTGGTAATGCCGTGGGAACGATATGTTTATCACTCGTAAACGTATCGTTTAGGGAGGCTAAACGATATGTTTGCTTGATGCATTCGATATCTTTATCAGTCATACTTTCTAAATGGTCAACTGACAAAGCATGATGTTTGATGGCTACTTCCACGCCTCCTGAATCAGCCAACTCTTGTCCGTGTATTTTCGGACGCATTCCCCATTTGGCTCCAGCTTCAAGTATGCGACTTGTTTCTTCGGGTGTGAAGAATCCCTTATCGCAGAATACGTCGATGAAATCAGCTAAATGTTGACGTCCAACTTCAGGAATCATCTCGTTAATCACAAGGTCTACGTATTCGCTTTGCCTTCCTACGTATTCCCGTCCAACGGCATGAGCACCTAAAAACGTACTGACTACCGTAAGCGGAGAGATTTCCTTGATGCGACGAATCACGCGTAGCATCTTGATTTCGTCAGCAGTATTCAATCCATAACCACTTTTTATCTCTACCGCACCAGTACCTTTTCGCATGATTTCATGAACCCTTCTCATGGCTTGTTGATAGAGTGTTTCTTCATCAAGAGCATGTAGACGATCGGCAGAGTTCAATATCCCACCACCTCTACGAGCTATTTCCGCATAACTAAGACCATTGATTTTATCAACAAACTCTTGTTCTCGGCTATCGGCATATACCAAATGCGTGTGACTATCACAAAATGCGGGAAGTACGGTTCCGTTCTCTGCATCTATCTCACAATCAACGGATTCAATCGAAAGTAAAGTCGTTCCCCAATCCTTGATGATTCCATCCTCAATGAGCAACCATGCTTGAGGAATACGATGTAAAACAGACATTTCCTTTCCACGTAAAACGGTTTTGTTTTGCTCTTGTATTCCAGCCAGCAAACCTATATGGTGAATGAGTGTTCTCATGATACGTGAATTAAAAAGTCCCCCGACTCCCGTGAGAGAGTGGGGGATGGTCATTATATATCGAAGTTTTCTTTTCGCAAGAATTCCACGGATTTGGCAATGTAAGGATACATGACTTCATCGTTCTTGATAAAAGGTACAACTTGACGATAGTCTTTGTGTATCTTTTCTATTTTCGGCGAAGATTTCAATGGTCTGCGGAAATCCAATGCTTGTGCGGCATTAAACAATTCAATGGCAAGCACTCGCTCGGTATTCTGTATCACCTTGTAAAGCTTTGTTCCAGCATTAGCACCCATTGATACATGATCTTCCTGACCTTGTGAGGTGGGGATGGAATCTGCAGATGAAGGCATACAAAGTGTCTTGTTTTGGCTAACGATAGATGCTGCCGTGTATTGGGGAATCATAAAACCACTATTCAAGCCTGGTTCTGCCACCAAGAAATTAGGTAAACCTCTCGTTCCAGATACCAATTTGTACGTCCTGCGTTCAGATATGTTGCTCAATTCACTCATGGCAATGGCCAGAAAATCCATTGGCAAAGCAATAGGTTCACCATGGAAATTGCCGGCAGAGATAATTAAGTCCTCATCGGGACATACGGTAGGATTGTCAGTTGTTGCGTTAATCTCAATGTCAATCACAGATTTCACGTAAGACAATGTATCCTTGCATGCTCCATGTACTTGCGGAATGCATCGGAATGAATAAGGATCTTGCACGTTTACCTTGGGTTGCTCGGCAATTTCACTTCCCTTTAGTAAATCCAACATGTGAGCGGCGGTAGCAATCTGTCCCTTATGCGGTCTTACGAGATGAACGGCTAAGTTGAATGGGTCTTTCCTTCCGTCGAAAGCCTCAAACGACATGGCTGCAATCACGTCAGCGGTATAGGATAATCGTTTGGCGTGAATGGCTGCCCATACGGCAAAAGCACTCATGTTTTGCGTTCCGTTGAGTAATGCCAATCCTTCCTTAGAACCTAATCGAATGGGAGTCCAACCCATTTTTGCGTGGATTTCATCACCAGTATACATTTCTCCCCGATACTCTACTTCGCCTAATCCAACGATGGGTAAGCATAGGTGGGCGAGTGGAACTAAATCTCCAGATGCGCCAACCGAACCTTGCGTATAAACAATGGGGTAAATGTCGTTGTTGAAAAAGTCGATTAATCGTTTTACCGTGTCAAGTTTACAACCACTATAACCGTAACTAAGTGATTGTATCTTGAGCAATATCATAATCTTGACGATGTCGTTGGGAACCCTTTCGCCTATTCCGCAAGCATGCGACATCATTAAGTTGATTTGTAGTTGCGAAAGTTGTTCGTCTCCGATGGAAATCTTACACAAAGAACCGAATCCTGTAGTTACTCCATAGATGGGATGATCGCTATTGGCAACTTTCTCATCCAAGTATTGCCTACAATGAATGATACGTTCTCGCGTCTCCTCGCTTAATTCAAGCGTATATCCGTTGAGGATAATTTCCTCTATCTTGTCTTGGGTTAGATGCCCTGCACTTATCTTATGAACCATCTCTTACTTAATTATATTAATAATGTCATCATCCACCAGATGAGGCAAGGTTACTTGAAGATTAGGCGTGCGTTCCATTTCGCGCTTAATAGCATCAATACTTCCATGATTACGTGCCCAAGAACGACGAGCAATACCGTTGTTGACATCCCAGAAGAGCATCTCTCGAATCTTATGGTCGCTTTCTTCGCTTCCGTCTATCACCATTCCAAATCCTCCGTTGATGACTTCTCCCCATCCAACGCCTCCTCCATTGTGAATACTAACCCAAGTAGCTCCCCTGAATGAGTCACCTATGACATTTTGAACGGCCATATCCGCACAGAATTGTGAACCATCGTAAATGTTGGAAGTCTCGCGGAATGGCGAATCCGTACCACTCACGTCATGGTGATCTCTTCCCAAAACGACGGGAGCGGAGATTTCACCTTTTCTAATAGCATCATTGAAGGCAAGTGCAATCTTGGTTCTTCCTTCTGCATCTGCATAGAGAATGCGCGCTTGAGAACCTACGACAAGATGATTCTTTCCTGCTTCACGAATCCAATGTAAGTTGTCTTCCAATTGCCCGCGAATGTCATCAGTTACGTGGTTGCGCATTTCCTCCAACACCTCTGCCGCTAAACGGTCGGTGGTTGCCAAGTCATCGGGATTACATGAGGTACATACCCAACGGAAAGGACCAAAACCATAATCGAAGAATAATGGTCCCATGATATCTTGCACGTATGACGGATAACGGAATTTTCCGTCTTCTCGTAATATATCGGCCTTAGCACGACTCGCTTGAAGCAGGAAAGCATTCCCATAATCGAAGAAATACATGCCCTTTTCAGCCAGTTTGTTAATAGCTGCAACATGTCGACGTAATGATGCTTGTACCTTTTCCTTAAACTTGTCAGGTTCTTCAGCCATCATTTGCTTGCTTTCTTCCAATGTAAGACCAACGGGATAATATCCTCCCGCCCATGGATTGTGCAAAGATGTTTGGTCACTACCTAAGTCTACGTGAATGTCTTCTTCCACCAAACGCTCCCATAAGTCAACTACATTACCAACATAAGCCATACTGACAACACGCTTTTCATCAATGGCTTTGCGAATGGCGGGGATGAGTTCATCAAGATTGGTGTGCAATTCGTCAACCCATCCTTGTTCGTATCTCTTTCCTGCTGCTAACGGATTGATTTCAGCCGTTACGCTAACCA
>JAEEGL015552032.1_pt1 | contig 12551 bp, 8 predicted proteins | sample 9134231 | NCBI WGS metagenome assembly JAEEGL01 (sample SAMN16246548, study PRJNA631951) | gut metagenome | biome: gut microbiome; feature: rumen; material: fiber-attached | host: Bos | place: Iran: Karaj | collected 2018-10
CGCGACACCCTTGTAATCGACCGCCCGCTCACGAACCTTATTGTCATGAGCACCTCCCATGTCGGTTTCCTCGACGCCCTCAACGCCCTCGACTGCATCTCCGGCGTCTCAGGTAAAGATTTCGTCTTCACAAGTCATAAGGTATTGGTGAGTGAGGACATTGCTGACGTAGGATATGATGCGGCGCCGGACTACGAGAAGATCGTTTCACTCAAGCCGGACTTGCTGCTGACTTATACGGTATCCGGAGCGAAATCTCCATTCATCAAGAAGCTTGAGCAACTTGGGATAGCCGTCTTCATAGTCAACGAACACCTTGAGAGCCACCCCCTTGCACGCGCCTCCTATATCCGGCTATTCGGCGCCCTGACCGGCAGGATGCCTCAGGCCGACTCGATCTTCAACGCAGTCAAAGAATCATACTCATTAATTGCCGACTGTATTGCCACCGCCCAAGTGCCAAGACGGAAGGTGCTACTGAATATTCCCTACAACGACCAATGGTTCGTTCCATCCAGTCAGAGCTATCTGACATCCCTGATCCGGAATGCAGGTGGTGAGGTCCTGGGATGCGAGGAAGGAAGGGCGGCATCTTCCGTGATGCCGGTCGAGAAGGCATATTCATTGAGCAAGGAAGCGGATTGCTGGCTGAATGTCGGCTGGTGCACTACCCTGAGCCAACTTCTCTCCGTCAATCCGGTATTCGAAGACATGGTTGACAACATCCAGGACAATGCCCTGAAAGAAGGATACGGAAGTTTCCCTGCAATCTGGAATGACAATAAGAGGGTAAACGCCAAAGGTGGCAACGATATCTGGCAGAGCGGAGTGGCCAGGCCGGACCTGCTCCTGAAGGACCTAGTTACTGTGCTGCATCCTGACAATCAGGGAGATGCGGCCAACACGATCTACTACAGACCGATTGAATAATATTTATTTGAGAATATGGGAAAATACAATTTCGATGAAATGACCGAAAGACGCGGAACGAACTGCGTCAAATGGGATGCGGAAAGCCCCGCAGGACCTATCGGGGAGGACGTCATCCCGCTATGGGTCGCCGACATGGATTTCAAGGTGGCTCCCGAGATTACCAAGGCGCTGAGGGACAGGGTTGAGCAGGGAATATTCGGATACACCCACATTCCGGACAGTTACTATGAATCAGCCATCAGGTGGTGGGAGCGCCGCCGCGGCTGGCACACTGAGAAAGACTGGTATCTTCCTGTGGCAGGTATAGTTCCAGCCATGTCGATAGTCATCAAAGCTTTGACCCAGTACGACATCGGTCCGGAAGGAAACGTAATCGAAAAGCAGGAGCACGGCAGGGACTCCGAAGGTCATCTTCCGAAGGTCATCATCCAGACTCCTGCCTACAATTGTTTCTTCTCCTCGGTACGCAACGACCTTTGTGAACTTGCAGCCAATCCCCTTGTCTATGACACCGAGGGTGACCAGGCCACCTGGTACATCAATTTCGATGACCTGGAGAAGAAAGCAGCCGATCCCATGACAAAGGTCCTTCTCTTCTGCAACCCCCACAACCCGTGCGGACGCATCTGGCCGAAGGAAGACCTCGAAAAGGTGGCTGAAATCTGCCGTAGGAACGGCGTTATCGTCGTCAGTGACGAGATCCATTGCGAATTGGAAATGCCGGGCTACCACTTCACTCCGATGGCAACGATCGACCAGGACAACACCATCACGATGAATTCTCCCAGCAAGTCATTCAACATCGCCGGATTGGGAATATCGAATATCATCACCAACAATACCGAATGGAGGAAACTTATAGACAAAGTCATCAACCTCTGGGAGCATTGCGACCTCAATCCGTTCGGAGTGCTGGCCCTGCAGGCAGCATACGACGAAGGAGAGCCCTGGCTTGATGAACTGAAGGTATATCTTCACGGCAATTACAGGTTCCTACTGGATTACTTCGAGAACCAGCTTCCACAGTTCCCGGTCAGCAAACTTGAAGGGACCTACCTCGTTTGGGTGGATGTCAGCGCACTCGGAATGCCGTCAGATGAGATTGAGAAAAGCCTTATCAAAAATGAAAAGGTTTGGATCAACGGCGGAACCATGTATGGCCGCGACGGCTTTGTCAGGATCAACATAGCCTGTCCAAGGGCGAGGCTCGAAGAAGGGCTCCACCGTATCGGAAATGGATTCAAGAGACTGTTGGACAAATAATTGAATATCATGAAAAGAATTACCCTCCTGTTGGTTTTATCAGCACTGGCACTCTGTACGGCTTTCAGTGCTAATGTCCGGGAAGAAGTGTCTTCTCCCCTGGACCTTGAGAGGACTCTCCGACTGAATTATATTTTCAGCGGGACCAACAAGACTCAGGATATCGCTCTCGCCGAGCTTTGCTCCATCGACGGATGGGCAGGGCGAAGGGTCAATATGGACAAGCTGCCGCTTCGCGGCAACGGGCAGATCATCATGGAGGTCCGTAGCACGGAGGAGGGAGACTTTGACAAGGTGGTCTATATGACCTCATTTTCCACCCTTTTCCAGGAGTGGCAGGCCACCGAAGAGGCCACGACAACCAGAAAGGCTTTCGAAAATGTATTCCTTGTCCCGATGCCTTCAGTGGAGGCCAGGATAACCGTCAGGCTTTTCGATTTCCATGGCAATGTCTCCTCCGAGATGAAGCACGTTGTCAAACCAGGCGACATCCTCATCAGGCCTGTGGGAAGTGAGACTACTCCGCATGAATGGATTTGGAAAGGAGGGGAAAACTTTGAGAATGAACTGGATCCTGAGCACAGGATAGATATCGCCATAGTAGCCGAGGGTTACACGGAAGAAGAGATGGATCTCTTCATGGCCGATGCCCGCGAAGCGATGTCCAGCCTATGGGCACACGAACCTTTCGGTTCCCTCAAGGAGAAGTTCAACATAGTCTGTGTCAAGTCTCCCTCCATGGAGACCAATGTAAGCGTTCCGCGCAGGAAGCTATGGAAGGATACCGCCGTGGGATCACATTTTGACACCTTCTATTCAGACAGGTACCTTACTACCCTGAACCTGTTCAGGTTGCACGACATCCTGGCTGGAATTCCTTACGAGCACATTATCATACTGGCGAATACAAACACGTACGGCGGTGGCGGAATCTACAATTCCTACACTCTGACAACCGCCCATCATCCTGGGTTCAGGCCTGTGGTAGTCCATGAATTCGGGCACAGCTTCGCCGGGCTTGCCGACGAGTACTACTATGACGACCAGTACGAGGAGCAATACTACCCCGACACTGAACCCTGGGAGCAGAACATCACCACAATGAAGGATTTCTCCTCCAAGTGGGAGGACATGGTAGGAAAGCAGTTTTCAAACCAGGAAACCGGGATTGACTGGAGGGGAAAGAAAGCGAATCCCGGCACTGTCACTGTCGGGACGTACGAAGGCGGTGGCTACCAAAGCAAGGGTGTATGGAGAGGCAGTCTAGACTGCCGGATGAACACAAACAGTTATCCGGCCTTCTGCCCCGTATGTCAGAGAGCAATAGACCGGATGATAGAATTCTATACTGTCGAAATTGACTAGTAGAGTTTGGAACTTACTACAGTGCTCACAAAGTTCATGCTCACAGTAGGTTCAAAGCGAGCAACGACTTCGCCCTTTGAATCGACCAGGAACTTCGTGAAATTCCACTTGATGTCAGGTTTGCTGGCGTAATCCGGATCCTGTTTCTTCAGCATCTCATCCATGAACTTGGCCTGCTGACCGTTGCCAAAGCCCTTGAAAGCCTGCTTTGACTTCAGGAATGCGAAAAGCGGGCTCTGTTCATTACCATTAACATCAACCTTGTCGAATTGAGGAAAGGTGGTGTTGTACTTGGAGGTACAGAACTCATGGATGCTGGCGATGTCCCCGGGGGCCTGTCCGCCGAACTGGTTGCAGGGAAAATCGAGGATCACAAGGCCCTTGTCCTTATATTTCTCATAGAGTGCCTGAAGCTCTTCGTACTGAGGGGTGAAGCCGCACTTGGTGGCAGTGTTTACAATAAGAAGCACCTTTCCCTTGTATTCTGAAAGGGAGACTTCCTTCCCATCCATATCCTTCACCTTGAAGTCATAGATGCCCTGGGCATTCAGTGAGAAGCCAAGCAGGAAGGCAGCAATCGCTGCAACAAATAATTTCAATTTCATTTTATGTTCGTATTATTACATTACAACTTACTGCAAATCAGATACCATCGTTTGAAGTGCCGTTACTGATAGTTATTCGGAAATATAGTGATAAAAATCGTAAATGCAAGAAGGCGTTGACCGCGGAAGGGTCTGGAGATTAGTAATATCCTTCGCTGTCAATCCCCCATCAGCCTTTATGGAGCGCAATGCCGATGCTGTGGCCTCGAATGCCAGGGAGGGAGTGTTGTTGTTCTCGCTCAGATGGCACAGGAATATATTCCTTAATCCGGGATGCCACATCTTGCGTACGGCCTCGGCACATTCTTCGTTGCTCAGGTGGCCGTTTCCCTTGCAAATCCTCATCTTGAGTTGATGGGTATATGGTCCCCCTATCAGCATCCCCATGTCATAGTTGGACTCTATGACCACGGCATCTGCTTTGCCGGCCAGCTCCAATGCTTCATCGGTCACCCTTCCTGCATCAGTCATGAGGAAGAACCTGAACCCGTGCCATTCAATTGAATATCCGACCGTTTGGGTGGCATCGTGAGGTACTATGAAAGGATGTACAGAAGGTCGGTCTTCAGGCGGCATGCCAGGCTGAAGTTCAAGCAGATTGTATCCTCCGTCAAGAACGCGCCTGCACGGCGCAATCCAGTCTCTCGTGAAACTATGGAAGGCCAGTGCATCATGAAGCACCTGTGTAGCATAGACAGGCTTTCCCAAATGCTTGCACCAAGCCCCCAGATGACGGATATGGTCCAGATGATCGTGTGTAACCAGAATAGCCTGGAAAGAATCCAGGCTAAATCCCCTGTCTTGAAGAGTCTTCTTAAGCCTTCTGAGACTGACTCCAGCATCTATGACGAGGCCTGACTTTCCGTCCGTAAGGAAATAGCAGTTGCCGCAGCTTCCGCTGGAGAGACTCATGAACTTTAGCATCAGTTGGTCTCCTCCTCGCAGTACTTGGCAATGACACTGTAGGCATCACCTACTCCCAATTCTCCTGCACGGGAGAGGTCTATACATCCTTTCTCCTTGTCTTTCAAATAGATGAGGACAAGTCCCCTGTTGTAATAGGCATCTCCCATGTACGGGAAGACATCGATTGCCTTGGTGTAGTTGTCAACCGATTCGACAAAACGTGACGACAGGCAATAAAGATTACCGAGGTTGAAATAAATATAAGGGACTCCTGGCAGGAGTTTGTCGGCTGCGAGCATGTCGTCTATGGCCTCTGAATAGTCATATGTCCTGCTCACCTGGTCCCTTACCCTTGCCCTGGTAGTTCCCTGGTCATCCATTGTCAGGGTCTGTACACTGTTCTCTATCGAAGAGATAAAGTCGATCATTTCAGCCCTGAGAACGCCCCGGTTGATATGGTAGAAGGCCTTGTAGTACTCGGAGTATCTTCCCTCCGGATCTGCATTCACAGCTGCATCGAACTGCGACAGGGCTGTGTTGAACTGCTTGGACTGCACGCTGTAAAGTCCTCTGATAAACTGCCTGTCCGCTTCTGTCAAGCTCTTGGGGTCTCCCGCGGAAAGATATGAGTCACCATAGATTGAAGCATCTATACCCCTTTCAAACTTGGGCCTGACCAGGGAATCCGAATTGGAGATGGTCATCACTATGGGAGAATCCGAAATGAATTTGTCTATCAGGAGGTTCTCGTATCGGTGACGAAGAGCCACGTTCTGGTTGTCACGTGTCTGGGAAAGGCTGAACTTGTAAAGAGGCTTCAGGCGGATGTTGATGTCCCGGTTCTGAAGGAGTTCGTTCTCGAAGCCCTTCTTTGCGAAATCGGCATCAAGGGCAATGAGGGAACTGTATTTCTTCGTGGTGTCGGCGAAGGAGCCCTCATCTGTCTTGTTCTTGTCCCGGTACTCACGGACCTTCTTCTGGGCAGTGTCATAATCCTGCTTGGATGAGTTGGTACGGCCAAGCATGATCTTGACATATGATCTGTTGAGATAGGCCTTTGCAAAATCCGGATAGAGTTCAATGGCCTTGTCGTAATCATCAAGGGCATCCATCCAACGCCCCATCTGAACGAAGTAGGAGGCCCTGTTATAGTAAGCCAGGACGTTGTCCGGATTGATGTTGATTACATGGTCCATATCCGCCAGGGCATCTTCGAAATTACCGACCTGTGCACTGATCAAACTCCTGTTGTACAGGGTAAGGGCATTGCCGGGTTCATCACGCAAGACCCTGTTGAGATCGGCCATGGCGGCGTTGTAGTTATTCTGGTCGTAGTACATCAGCGCCCTGTTGAAATACGCAAAGGTGTTGGTAGTGTCGATGGATATTGCCTTGTCCATGTCTGCTATACCCTCTTTGTAATCTTTTCTCAAGGCATGCACACGTCCTCGTCTTATGTAACCTTCAGGATCGAATCGGTCAAGGGCTATGGCCTTGTTGTAGTCTGCCAGTGCCTTGGTGGTGTCAGCAAGGAAGAGATAAGTAGCCCCGCGGTTCAGATAGGCGGAAGGATCATCCGGCTCTTTCTTTATGTACTTGTCGAAGTCTTCAACTGCCTTGTCAAACTGTTGGGCCAGGAAATACGTGACTCCCCGGCTATAATATAAGCCAATAAGACCGGGACGAAGCATCATGGCTGTCTCAAGGTCCTTCAAAGCCTCATCGTATTTGCCTGAACGGCTTAGTGTGATGGCCCTGAAATGATAGCCGTTGGTAAAGACAGGATTGATACTTACTGACGAATCAAAATCTCCCAGTGCACCACGTATGTCACCAAGGTTGTACTTTGCGATTCCCCTGTAGAAATAGACCCAGCAGTCTGATGTGTCCAGACGGGCCAGGATATTGAATTGGCTGATGGCATCGGAATACCTTCCCTCTGAAAGGGCCTGGCGTCCACGGAACATGAAGACATCCTTGTCGTACTGCGCCCGGACAGCCGATACGCAGCACAAAAGGAGCATCAAGGACAACACAAACCTTTTCACTTCAATAATATTTTATAATAAAGGGTAAAATTCCTATTTTTGTCAATTGCAAAGATAAACATTTATCGTGCCTTGAAGACGATTTCACGCTTTTTTTTAATATATATACTCCTCTGCAGCCACGCTGCGGGACTGCTTTCGCAGAACAAGGAAGTCAAGATGGTCCCTTCAGCCAGGAATGCTGAAAGGGTTGTTTCTACAGAGTTACTCCAGGGGCAGGTCGAATTCCTCACAGACACTCTCATAAAGGGAAGGGCTACCGGTAGTTATGGTGCAAATGAAACCGCTTTCTGGATCGCCCGCAGGTTCAGCCAGGCCGGGCTCCGTCAGTTCGGAGACAGTTGGAGCCGAACCTTCAACGTAGGAGAGACCACCGGTCACAACATAATGGGTTTCATGCCCGGGAAGCGCGATGGAGGCAAGGAAATGTATGTGCTGGTGACAGCACATTACGACAGTCACGGTATGATTGACGGGAAACTCTACCCGGGTGCAGACAGCAATGCCTCGGGGGTAGTGGCCATGGTCAATATTGCCAAGATGTTCGCCCGGATGAAGGAACTGGGCAGGTCATACGGAAAGAATCTCATTTTCGTCGGCCTTGACGCAAGGGAAAGGAACTCGGTTGGAGCTGAAGTGCTTTGGAACGACATCGAGAACGGAAGGCTGAGGGACCCTGGTACGGGAGAGGTAATCACTCCTTCCAAAATTCACTCGGTAATTGTACTCGACATCCTCGGAAGCACCCTCTCCCCGATCAACAAGGGTCGCAAGGACTATCTCATCATGCTTAGCGGAGGCCAGTACAAATATGACCTCCAGAGGGCGAATGAGAATCCAGGCCTCGGTCTCGACCTTGGCTATGACTATTATGGAAGTGATGGTTTCACTGACATGTTCCGCGCAAGGGTCGGAGACCAGAAGATCTTCAGCCAGAAAGGCTCGTACTGTGTTGTTTTCACATCGGGCATAACGATGAAGACCAACAAGGTCGAGGACGACGCCCTGAGCCTCAACTATGAGATATTCAAGAGAAGGGTCTTCCTTATCTTCCACTGGCTCACCAAAGTACTCTGACGATGAGAGAGTTCATGAAAATGATGAGGCGCTACATCTCGCCTTTCAGGAAATACCTCTGGGGATCGGTTGTTCTGAACATACTTTCGGCGGTGTTCAACATCTTCTCATTCGCCATGATCGTCCCGATGCTGAGGATCCTTTTCAGGATGACGGACAAAACATACGTCTTCACTCCCTGGAACGAAGTGTGGCATATGCCGTTCAAGGACATGGGGAACTCCCTCATGCAGAATGTCTATTACAGTCTTGAAACCAACATCGCCCAATATGGTGAAATAAAGGTTCTCCTTGCACTCTGCATTTTCCTGATCATTATGACTGCCCTCAAGACCGCCTGCTACTTCGGCTCTTCAGCAGTCATGATACCTATAAGGACAGGAATTGTCAAGAACCTCAGGATGAAGATCTACGACAAGATCCTGTCCCTGCCCCTCGGGTTTTTCTCAGAAGAGAAGAAAGGTGACATAATCGCCAGGATGAGCGGAGACGTCCAGGAAGTGGAAACCTCTGTCGCAGGTTCTCTGGAGATGCTGATAAAGAATCCGATCCTGATCCTCATCTACTTCGTAGCCCTCGTGTTCATCAGTTGGCAGATGACGGCATTCACCATCCTGTTCGCGCCGCTGATGATCTGGGTCATGGGTGTCATCGGAAGGAATCTCAAGCGTAAATCCCTGGATGTACAAAGCCTGTGGAGTGATGTGATGTCGCAGGTTGAGGAGACACTCGGAGGACTCAGGATAGTCAAGGCCTTCATCGCCGAAAAGAAAATGTCCGGAAGGTTCGAATCTGTTACCGAGGCAATGAGGAAGAAGACCAGCCGGGTAACCATGCGCCAGGCTCTCGCCCACCCAGTAAGTGAATTCCTCGGGACTCTCCTGATCACCATTGCCCTCTTCTTCGGTGGAACTCTGATCCTGAAAGGCCATTCGATGATTGACGCCCCGATATTCATCTACTACATGGTAATCCTGTACAGCATTATCAATCCCGTCAAGGATTTCGCGAAGGCAGGTTACGCCATTCCAAAGGGCATGGCATCCATGGAGAGGATCAACCGGATCCTGGATGCAGAAAACAATATCCAAGAAAGCGAGCATCCTGTTCCTCTCGACCGTTTCGCTGAAAAAATCTCGTTTGAAAAAGTATCCTTCCGCTATCCCAATGGTTCGAAGAAGGTCCTGGATGGAATAAGCCTCGACATCCCCAAGGGTAAGATGATTGCGATCGTCGGTGCTTCCGGAGCTGGCAAGACTACACTGGTTGACCTGATTCCAAGGTTCTACGACCCTGATGATGGCCTTATTAAGATAGATGGGGTTCCTGTCAAGGATGTTAAGATAGCCGAGTTGAGAAACCTTATCGGCAATGTAAATCAGGAATCCATTCTGTTCAATGACACCATATTCAACAACATAGCTTTCGGAGTCGAGAATGCGACAATGGAGCAGGTCGTCGAGGCTGCCAAGATAGCCAATGCCCATGATTTCATCATGGAAAAGGAAGGTGGCTACCAGTTCAACATCGGGGACCGTGGAGTTAAACTTTCCGGAGGTCAGAGGCAGAGGATAAGCATAGCCAGGGCCATACTGAAGAATCCTCCTATCCTGATCCTGGATGAAGCTACTGCCTCTCTTGATACCGAATCCGAGAAAACAGTGCAGGAAGCACTTGACAGGCTGATGTCCACCAGAACCACCATTGCCATCGCCCACCGCCTTTCTACCATAAAGGGTGCAGACGAGATTATAGTCATGGACGAAGGAAAGATAGTGGAACGCGGGAAACATGAGGAACTCCTGTCCTTGGATGGCCACTACCGCAAACTGTACGACATGCAGGCTTTATAAGAGATTGATACATGCCCAGACGCAGCATCATAGGTTCTATATTACTCCTGGTTTACCTCGGAGTACTTGCCTGGTGTTGCTTCGGCAATTTCGAGAGTCTCCCCAGCGTCCAAAAGAGCTTTTTCGGAATTCCTACTGACAAGGTGGTACATTTTGTCATGTTCCTGCCTTTCCCAATGCTCTGCTTTTGGTCATTCAACTTCCTTTCGATGAAGCCATTGAAGATGATCCTGGCCGTCCTGGTAGTATTGCTGATTGGTTGTGCAATAGCAGCCGGAACGGAAATCGTTCAATCGTACACATCCTACCGTACCGCAGATCCCAAGGATTTCCAATCTGACGTGATTGCCCTGGGAGTGTCCACCCTCATCTTTCTTCTTATCTACCTGGTAAAGCATAAAAGCGTAGCGTAGATGTCCCGGAAATCAATTGTCATCCTTATCTTAATGACGGTTCTTTCTTCCGGCATCCATGCACAGAAGGTAAACGATTTTAAATCCACCGTCGATTCCCTTCAAGCCCGGCTAAAGGAAAGGACAACCGTTGATGCCGCCCTCAAACTAAAGAAGGTAGTACCACGGGACAATTTGCTCGACTTTTATTTTACGAATACTTTCGGTGACTATCCCTGGAGGAATTCGGACCTGAGGTGGCTTCGATCTACCCTAAAGGAATTACTGCCACAGCAATGGCGTGCCCGTTCCGTAGGCAATTTCTATGTTGAGAACAACAAGCTGGAATCCTATTTCATGCCCTCGATCGACGGGAGCGGCAAACCCTTATCAGCCATGTTCAGGACAAGGGACCGGCGCAACCACGATCACTTCATCCGTAAGATTGGAGGACAGGTTTTTGAGAAGGGAATGACCGGGCGTACAATCGCCCTCTGGCAAAGCCATGGGAGCTACTTCGATGAAAAGACCCAGAGATGGAGATGGCAACGGGCTCCCCTGTTCCAGACGGTAGAAGACATGTACACCCAGAGTTATGTGCTGCCTTTCCTGATTCCAATGCTGGAAAATGCCGGAGCCTACGTGATGACACCGCGCGAAAGGGACCCCCAGGTCAACGAGGTTATAGTTGACAATGACCCTTCATTTACCAAAGGCAGGGGCGAAGGAGTAAGGACATCCGGGCAGTATTCCGAATCCGGGAATTGGACTTCTGCAGAAAAGGGGTTCATGGATTACAAGGCCTCTTACACGGGAAAGGACAATCCATTCCAGGCCGGAACCACCAGGATAACAGCCTGTCAGCCCGGGGCCAGGAAGGCCGAGGCAAGATGGACTCCCGATATCCCGGAGAGAGGGATTTATTCAGTGTATATTTCTTATAAAACCCTCCCTAAAAGTACCGATTGTGCCCACTATACGGTTAAACACCTGGGAGGAGAAAGTGAGTACCTGGTGAACCAGAAGATGGGTGGAGGGACATGGATCTACCTTGGCACCTTCGAATTCGACAAGGGTACAGAGGGATGTGTCATCCTCGACAACAGTATGCCAGAAGGACATATCGGCCCCGAAAATGAAGTGATCACAGCCGATGCCGTACGTTTCGGAGGAGGAATGGGAAAGATTGCCAGGGGTACCTCAGAACAGGACACTACGGAATTCACTGTCTCAGGCCTCCCTTCGTTCGCCGAGGGAGCCTTCTATTGGATGCAATGGGCAGGAGCTGACACGACTTTGTTGAATCTCCATGAAGATGACTACACCTCCGATTTCGCCGACAGGGGTGCATGGGTAGGATGGATGTCAGGAGGTTCCAGGACTAATCCCAAGCAGGAAGGTCTTGGAATTCCGGTTGACTTGTCATTTGCCTTCCATTCCGATGCAGGAGTCACGCCTGATGACTCGATAGTAGGAACCCTCTCCATCTACACATTGCTCTGTGAAGGAAGCGACAAGCTTCCAAATGGGGAAAGCCGGTGGCAGAACAGGATGTACGCAGACTTCGTACAAAGCCAGGTAGTGGATGACATCAGGACCTGCTTCAACCCTTCCTGGAGCCGCAGGGGCCTGTGGGACAGGTCGTACAGCGAGGCCAGGACTACCACTGTCCCCGGGATGATTCTGGAACTGCTTTCCCACCAGAATTTCGGCGACATGAAGTATGGACACGATCCGTCGTTCAGGTTCGTTGTGAGCCGGGCAGTTTACAAAGGAATGCTGAAATACCTGAGCAGCCGTTACGGTTGCGAGTATGAAGTCCAACCCCTTCCTGTAAGCTCATTTGCAACATCTTTCAGGACTGCTCCGGTCCCGGGTAATGCTGCCCAGGTCAGGTTGAGTTGGACTCCGGTCCTGGACTCCTTGGAAAGGACTGCCACGCCAAAGGGATATATCCTTCAGACACGGGTTGACGACGGTGCCTTCGACAATGGAGAGATCATCGAAGTCAAGAGTAACGGAGGAAGATGCTTCCACGACCTTACCATAAAGCCGGGAAGGATCTACAGTTTCAGGATTATCGCCTTTAACGACGGTGGAAGGAGTTTC
>JAEEGL015662131.1_pt1 | contig 12551 bp, 11 predicted proteins | sample 9134231 | NCBI WGS metagenome assembly JAEEGL01 (sample SAMN16246548, study PRJNA631951) | gut metagenome | biome: gut microbiome; feature: rumen; material: fiber-attached | host: Bos | place: Iran: Karaj | collected 2018-10
CTCTGGCTGATTACAAGGGGATCCTGCCCTTTGCGGACATGCGGGATTTCGCGGAGGGAGATTTCCGGCTGACCGGGTCGGATATGCTTAACAGCTCCGTGACCGACGAGTCCAATGCCTTTGTCCGCCGGTATGTGGACCTCAAGGAGCATGCCCGCATCCTCCGCCCGGACGGGACGGCCCTGGACGGTGGCCTCTACGTCACCTACTTCGAAGCCCGGTGGGAGTGGCTGGCCAGAGCCCTGGCCGGGGAGTTTTTGCGGGTAGACCGCCGGAAAAACGGGCGGGGCTGGCGGGAGTCGCTGGAATACCCGGACCTCGGTCTGGACGAGGCGACGGCTTATCGAGACAATGTGCATTTCCCCTGCGTGGTGCTGCGGCAGGGCAAGGTCGTGCTCCGGGCCATGTTTTATCAGATCGGGCCCGGAGAGGAGAAGATGCCCCCGGAGGAATGGGCGGGGATCCTGGCCGACTCCATACGATGACAACAATAAACGGGACCGCCGGGTGACCGGCGGTCCCTCTGTTTCGATCTTCTTCGATCTTTGATCTGTTCGATTGGACTATCTGGACAGGTAGCGGTAGAGCATCACGGCCAGCTCCTGGCGGGTAGCGCCGGCGGAAGGCCGGAAGGCGCCGTTCCGGTCGCCCTGCACCACGCCCAGGCCCTTGGCGATGGCCACAAAGCCCAGGTCCTCCTCGGGGATCTGATCCTCGTCGGAGAAGCCGCAGCGGAAGATGCCCTTCAGCATGGCGGCCTCCTGCATGCCGCTGAGGCTCACGAAGCAGCGGCAAAGCTCCGTGCGGGTCACCATCCGGGTCGGGTTCTGCTCCCGGGTGGCGATGAAGCCCTGGTAATAGGCGGCGGAATAGATGCTCTCCAGCTCCTCGGGAGAGGCGTTCGCATAAGTCTCGTAATCCGGCTGCCAGCCCACGGCGGAGAGCATCAGCAGCAGCATATCCAGCTCCGTCACCTGTTCCTGGGGCTTGAACTCCCGAACGCCGTACCAGCCCACGCCGTACCTGGCCAGGGTCTCGATCTCCTTTTGGGCGTAGCTGTCCGCCAGATCGTCGTATTCGGGCCGGGGCGTTTCATAGCTCCAGACGCTGAAATCCGCCTCGCCGGTGACGGCGTCGACGCCGTCGACCCAGCCTTCGGCGGCGGGGACATAGACCAGCAGCCAGTTCCGGGCGGACTGCCAGTCGTCCGGGTCCTCGGGGACGGTAACATAGCAGAGCTTCGCCTCATAGCAGCCGAGGAAAGCGTCCTTGGCGGCCTCTTCTCCCACCACGGGGCCGGAGGGGCCGAAGCTCATCTCCTCATCCCACCAGGCGGAGAAGGAATCCACGAAGCCGGTTTCCGCATTGACCTGCAGGTTGACGGTGTTCATGGGGCAGGGATAGCCCGCCTCCATGCGGGTATAGGTGAAGGAATCCACCGGCACGCCCCAGCTGCTCCGGCAGGCCGAGGTCTGCTCGCACAGGGGCAGCCAATCGCCGTAGCGCTTTTCCAGGAAGCGGAGGGCGATATCGGAGACGACGGGGGCCGGCTGGTCCTTCCGCTCCTGCCAGCCGAAGCCGCTGTAGTAGGTGTTGAGGCCCTGGATCTCGCCGGTGCGGGCGTCGGCGGTGAACTGCTTCCACACCGTGGGCACGCAGCCGGACTCCACCAGCTCGTCGTATTCCTCCTGGCTGAGGCCGAATTCCGGCCCCGTCAGGGTGCGGCTCAGGCTGAAATAGGCGGTGACCGTGTCGTCCGGCTCCTCCCCCTCCGCCAGCAGGCCGGGATCCATGCTGGGCTGGGCGGCCCGGTAGGCGACGTTGCCCGATACGAAGTCGGCGGTGATGCCGAAGGCCTCCTCCGCCATGGCGGCGGCCTTCAGGGCTTCCCCGTCCAGCACGTTTTCATATTTCTCCGCAGCGGCGATCTCCTGGGGCGTCAGGCCCTTTTCGTCGTTCGCAGCCGCCGGGGCCTCCTCCGGCTCGGCGGCGCCCCAGGCGCTGCCGCCGCGCTCGCCGTTCCAGCGGTCCACCAGCTCGCCGGTCCGGGCGTCCACCATGACGGAATGATCCAGATCCACATGGTAGGTCAGACGGACCTCGTGGCTGTCATAGTCGGAATACGCCCAGCTCAGCTCGCTGCTGAGGGCGCCCCGCAGGGCCTGCAGGGCCTGGGCCGGGGTAAGACTGGGCTCCGGGGAGGGGACGCCGCCGGTGATGAAGGTCCCCGCATCGGAACGGGAGAAGGAGACCAGCAGCCCGTCGGAGGTGCGGAAGTTGAGATAGATGCCCACTTCCGTTTCCACCCCGTTGAGGGTGAGGGTGCCGCTGAGGGAATAGCGGCCGTAGTCCTGCAGCCGGTCCTGCTGCTCTGTGATGACGAAGCCCTCGTTTTCCCCCAGGACCTTGCGCAGGAAGGCGTCCGCCCGGGCCCTGGCGTCCGCAAAGCCGAAGGCGGGGAAATGGAGGCCGGAGGACCGGTTATAGTCTTCATCGTAGTAATAATGGTCCATGGAGAAGACCTTGCCGTTATCGTCGCAGGTAACGTACAGGCTCTCGTTTTCCTTCTCCCAGCACAGCCACCACCAGGCGGCGTCGCCGTTGGTGTAGCTGTCGCCGTTGAAGGAGGTGTAGTCGTCCCCGATGTCCAGGGTGGTCTTGACCTGCAGGGTCACCCGCTTCAGCTGTTCGTCCGCCGACTCGGCGGCGGCGGGCACGCCCAGGGCCAGGAGCATCCCCAGGGCCAGGACAAGGCACAGGATCCGTTTCATATGCAAAACTCCTTTCGTTTTCCGCTTTTTGCCGTTTAGACGATGGGGCCGGCAAAAAAGTTCCCCATTCCGCAGTGTGAATGGGGAGCTTTTCATTGATTCGGTTTACGGCGCAAGACAGCCCGTCAGGTACCGCCGGATCAGGTCGAAGGCGAAGGAGGCGGCGTAGACCCGGGCCCAGTCCCGGTCCTTCCCCATCTGGATGGGCTTCACCAGGGTCCCCTCCGGGGAGGCGAAGCCCACGAAGCCGGTGCCCACGGGAGTGCCCCGCTCGTCGCTGTCCGGCCCGGCGCAGCCGGTGACGGAAACGGCCAGGTCCGACCCGCAGACCCGGCGGACCCCTTCCGCCATGGCGGCGGCGGTCTGCGCGCTGACGGCCCCGAATTCATCCAGCGTCTCCTGCGGCACGCCCAGTACATGGTGCTTCACGTAGTTCGTGTAGCACACCACGCCCCCCATGAAGGCGCTGCTGGCCCCGGGCTGGTCGGTGAAGCGCTTGGCGATGAGGCCGCCGGTGCAGCTTTCGGCGGCGGCGAAGGTCATGCCCCGCTCCTTCAGCAGCCGGAGGCAGAGGGCCTCCAGGCTGGGCTCGTCCACGGCGTAGATCAGATCCCCCAGCTCGCCGCGCACCTTCTCCAGCACGGGCTCCAGCATGGCTGCGGCGGCAGCCTCGTCCGGCGCCATGGCGGTGGCCCGCAGGCGCTCCTCCGACGTGCCGGCATAGGGAGCCAGGGTGGGGTTCTTCAGACGCTCCATATAGTCGTGGAGCCGGGCCTCCACGCTGCTCTCTCCCAGGCCGAAGATGCGGATATCCCGGCTCAGCAGCACCTCGTCCGTCGCGCCCCGGAGATAGGGGATCACCCCGGTCTCCAGCATGAGCCGCATCTCCCGGGGCGGACCGGGCAGCAGGATCACCGTGACGCCCCCGGAAACGAAGGCGCAGCCGGGAGCCGTGCCGTTTCCGTTGGAGAAGACGGTGCAGTCCTCCGGCAGCATGGCCTGGCGCAGGTTGTTTTCCGGCATTTCCCGCCCCTTCTGGGCGAAATAGGCGCGGATCTTTTCCGCCTCCTCCTCCCGCAGCTTCAGGGGAACCCCGAAGGCGGCGCAGATCACATCCTTGGTCAGGTCGTCGTAGGTGGGGCCAAGGCCGCCGGTGGTGATGATGAGGTTGGCCCGGGATGCGGCGGTCTCCACCGCCTGCCGGAGCCGGGCGGGATTGTCCCCCACCACGCTCTGCCAATAGACCCCGATGCCCAGCCCCCGCAGGGCGGCGCTCAGCTCCTTAGCGTTGGTATTGACGATATCCCCTAGCAGCAGCTCCGTGCCTACGCAGAGGATCTCCGCTTTCCAGTTTTCAGCTTTCATGCTTGATCTGCACCCTTTCCGTGCCCGCAAGGGCCTCTTTGATCAGCGCCTCCACGTCCAGGGCGCTCTCCGCCTCCGCCACCTCCTCCGGGGTGGGACGGGTGCGGGGATGCTTCGGGGTGAAGACGGTACAGCAGTCCTCATAGGGGAGGATGCTGGTTTCATACGTGCCCAGCTCCCGGGCCTTTCGGATGATCTCCTCCTTGTCCATGCCGATGAGCGGCCGCAGCACCGGCAGCGTCAGGGGCGCTTCCGTGCACCGCAGGGCCTCCATGGTCTGGCTGGCCACCTGCCCCAGGTTTTCCCCCGTCACCAGAGCGCCGCAGCCGTTGGCCAGGGCCACTTCCTGGCTGAGGCGCATCATGAAGCGGCGCATGATGAGGGTGAAATAAGGCTCCGGGCACTTGTCCCGAATCTCCTCCTGAATATGGGTGAAGGGGATGACCTCCACCGTCAGCCGCCCGCACCAGGGCAGCAGCAGCTTCGCCAGGTCCAGCACCTTCTGTCTGGCAAGCTCGCTGGTATAGGGGAAGGAGAAGAAGTGGACGGGGATGATCTGCACCCCCCGTCGGGCGATCATCCAGGTGGCCACGGGGCTGTCGATGCCGCCGGAAAGGAGGCTTACCGCCCGGCCGCAGGTGCCCACGGGCAGCCCCCCCGCCGCCGGCTCGCCCCCGGCGTGGACATAGGCCGCCTGCTCCCGGATCTCCACATTCACCTCCAGGTCGGGGTCGTGCATACCCGCCGGGAGATCGGGGAAGGCTTCCCCGATGACGGAGCCCACGTACTGGCTCAGCGGGATGTAGGTCATGGGGGAGGGCTTGTCGCGGCGCTTGGGTTCCACCTTGAAGCTCTTTGCCTTTCTCAGCTGGTCCCCCAGGTATTCCACCGCTGTCCGGGCGATGGCCTCCTTCTCCCTGGGACAGGCGGCGGCCCGGCAGACGGCGATGACGCCGAAGATCTGGTGGCAGCGGCGGAAAGCTTCCTCCATGTCGATGCTTTCGGAGAGCGGCTCCACATAGACCGTGGACTGGACGGAGGTGATGCGGAACTCCCCCAGGCTCCGCAGCCGCCGGGCCACGTTGGCCCGCAGCCGGTCCTCAAAGAAATGGCGGTTCAGGCCCTTGAGCACCAGCTCGCCGGGCTTCAGCAGGATCATATCGTTCATCATTGGCGCTCCGTTTTTCCGTATTTCCTCATATTTTATCCCCGGAGCATCTTCCTGTCAACCGAGGCATATTCCTGTTACTGTATCGTGTATATCGCGCCGGCTGCGCCGGGGAAAGGGGAGGTCATCATGAGATTAGGGAAGCGCTGCTGCGCATTTCTGCTGGTTTTGGCGCTGCTGCCCGGGAACATCGCGCGGGCGGAGGCGGAGGAGGTTTTCGACCCGGAGCCCTGGGAGAGCGTGGAAGCCCTCGGCAGCGTGGAGGACGTGGCGGCGCGGGTGGGGGCCGCGGTGCTGATGGAGCGGGAGACGGGGACCTGCCTCTATGCCCACAATCCCCATGAAAGGCTGGAGCCCGCCAGCGTCACCAAGATCATGACCATGCTGCTGGTGTGCGAGGCCCTGGACGGAGGCGGCCTGCGGGAGGATCAGCCCGTGCGCTGCTCCGCTCACGCCGCCTCCATGGGAGGCAGCCAGATCTTCCTCAAGGAAGGGGAAGAAATGCGCCTGGACGACCTGCTGAAAAGCGTGGCGGTGGCCTCGGCCAACGACGCCGCCGTGGCCCTGGCGGAGGAGATCGCCGGGAGCGAAGGGGAATTCGTCCGGCGCATGAACGAGCGGGCAAAAGAGCTGGGCATGGCGGACACGACATTTGCCAACTGCACGGGCCTCCCCACGGAGGAGGAGCACCTGACCAGCGCCTGGGACATCGCCCTCATGAGCCGGGCGCTGCTGGGCCACGACCGCATCCGGGCGTACACCGGCATCTGGACCGACAGCATCCGGGACGGGGCCTTCGGGCTGGCGAACACCAACAAGCTGGTGCGCTACTACGAGGGCTGCACCGGCCTCAAGACCGGCTTCACCCAGGGGGCCATGTACTGTCTGGCCGCCTCCGCATGCCGGGACGGGACGGAATATATCGCTGTCGTCCTGCACGCGGAAACGAGCGCCGAGCGCTTCGAGGCGGCGAAGCTTCTGCTGAACCATGCCTTCGCCGTGTGGCAGCTGGTGGACGCCCTGCCCGACGGGGCCCTGCCGCCGGTGGCCGTGACCCTGGGAAAGGAGAAAACCATCCAGCCGGTCATGAGCGGCGAGACGAAGCTGGTGATGAAAAAGGAGGAGGCCGCCGCTCTGCGCAAGGAGCTGGAGCTGCCGCGGGAGATCGAAGCGCCGGTAGCCGCGGGGCAGCAGCTGGGCTGTCTGCTTCTGCTGGACGGCCGGGGCCGGGAGCTGCTGCGCCTCGCCGTGACGGCCCCGGAGGCGGTGGAGCGCCTGGGCTGGGGCAGGGTCTTCCTCCTTTGTCTGCGTTCCCTGCTGACGGGCCGGACTTCCTGAGATTCCGGGCTTCCGGAGATTTACAAAAAAGAAACAGCTTAGCTGTTGAAGTGCCGCCGGAATGATGCTATACTGCTGGATAAGAACAGGTCGGCGATGCCGATGATCAAACGGACAAAGGAGACGGGACATGGTCAAAGTAATCATGGGCGTGAAGGGCTCGGGCAAGACCAAGCTGCTCATCGAGATGGTGGAAAAAGCGCTGGAGGAATCCCAGGGCGACGTGGTGGTCATCGAAAAGGAGCGCAGCCTCACCTATGACATCCCCCATCAGGCCAGGCTGATCGTGGCCGCGAATTATGATTTCGGCTCCACCGAATTCATGAAGGGCTTCATCAGCGCCATGCATGCCAGCAACTACGACATCACCCATGTGTTCATCGATAACCTCTATAAGATGTTCGAGGACAAATCCGTGGCCGGCGCGGAGGATTTCCTGGAATGGCTGGACACCTTCAGCCAGCGGGAGGGCATCCAGTTCACGCTGACGCTTTCCGCCCCCATCGAATCCGCCACGGAGCGCATCAAAAAATATTTCTGAACCCGCCGGGGGAAACTCGCTACATTTTGTCGCATTTTTCCGGGAGCGCCGCTGTATCCTGCGGCGCTCCCGTTTTTTGTCGAAGCGTGTCGAACGCTTTGGATTGCAGGCCCCGGCGGAAGGGTGGTAAAGTTGCATGCGGGCAGAGGGACAGACCATCGCCCACAGAGGAGGAAGAAGCCATGACCTACCGCGTTTTTTCCCAGCGCTGCCGCACTTCCGACGGGGTGCGCTATACCGGATGGGGCATCGAGGGCTTTGGAGAGGGGGAAGAAACCCTGCGGCTGGAGGATGTGACCGAGGACAAGCATTTTGCCCTGCTGCTGGCCGCCGCCCTGAACCGGGAACAGGCGGAACCGGCCCACGTTTTCGACATCATTTCCGACTTTTTAGCCGATCCGGAGCTGAAAAGGTCTTTACTTGGGCGATAGGTTGGGTTATACTGGGGCGTCATAAAATCGTGGCGGCCCTGGGGCCGCCGGGGAGGAAGCAAGCTTGAGCATTCTCGAACGCCTCAGCGACCCCGAACTGCTGGGCCAGATGACCGTGGGCCAGAAGATCGCCGGGGCCCTGGTCACCGCCGTCATCGGCATGCTGGTCTGTATGGTGGTCCTGGCCATCATCATGCTGGCGATCCGCATCATGCACGCCCTCATGAGCCGCAAGGCCGCCCCCGCGGCGGAAGCCCCCGCGGCTGTCGCCGCGCCGGCCAAGACGCAGCCGTCTTTGCCCGACGGGCAGTGCGGCGTCGCAAGCCCCTGCGCCGGAAAGGTGCAGGCCCTCAACGCCAGGGAAGGCGCCGCCGTCCGCATCGGCGACGTGCTGCTGCTGATGGAAGCGGGCGGCAGCCTGTTCCAGTTTCCCGCCCCCGCGGAGGGCAGGGTTTTGAAGCTCTGCGCCGCCGAGGGCGACAGCGTGGAGGCCGGGCAGGTCCTGGTCATTCTCAAGGAAAAGGAGGGCTCGGCCGATGCTTGACGGACTGATGAGTTTTCTGGGCAACACGGGCGTCGCCCTGTTCGACTGGCGGCAGCTGGTGATGGTGGTCATCGCCTGCGTGCTGCTGTATCTGGCTCTGGTAAAGGAATTTGAACCCCTGCTGCTGGTGCCCATCGCTTTCGGCATGCTGCTGTCGAACCTTTTCGGCAGTACCATTTTCAACGAGGCCAGCGGGACGGAGGCGGCGGGTCTCTTCCGTTATTTCTTCCTGCTGGATGAGATCGGCATCCTGCCGCCCCTGATCTTCCTGGGCGTGGGCGCCATGACCGACTTCGGTCCCCTCATCGCCAACCCCAAATCCCTGCTGCTGGGCGCCGGCGCGCAGCTGGGCATCTTCATCACCTTCATCGGCGCGATCCTGCTGGGCTTCAACGCCCAGGAGGCGGGCTCCATCGCCATCATCGGCGGTGCGGACGGCCCCACCGCCATCCTGACCTGCACCCGCATGGCGAAGCAGATCCTGCCCGCCGTGGCCATCGCCGCCTATTCCTACATGGCACTGGTGCCCGTCATCCAGCCCCCGGTGATGAAGGCCCTCACCACCAAGGAGGAGCGGATGATCACCATGTCCCAGCTCCGCCCCGTGAGCAAGAAGGAAAAGGTCCTGTTCCCCATCGTGGTCACCATCGTGGTGGCCCTCATGGTGCCCGACGCCATTCCCCTGGTGGGCATGCTGATGCTGGGCAACCTCTTTAAGGAAAGCGGCCTCACCAACCGCCTCAGCGACACCGCCTCCAATGCCCTGTGCAACATCGTCACCATCATGCTGGGCCTGGCGGTGGGCGCGTCCGCCAAGGCGGAGACCTTCCTCACCCTCCAGACCATCGAGATCATCATCCTGGGCGTCATCGCCTTCGCCGTGGGCTCCGCCGGCGGCGTCCTGCTGGCGAAGTTCATGAACCTTTTCCTGAAAAAGGAAAACCGCATCAACCCCCTCATCGGCTCCGCCGGCGTCTCCGCCGTACCCATGGCGGCCCGGGTGAGCCAGATGGTGGGCCAGAAGGAAAACCCGAAGAACTTCCTGCTGATGCACGCCATGGGCCCCAATGTGGCCGGCGTCATCGGCTCCGCCGTGGCGGCGGGCATCCTCCTGAGCCTGTTCAACCATTAAGTGCGTCCTTACTCGCCGGAATGGCGGGTATCCGCACAAGCGCGAATACTGCGAGGCTTTACCACCAGCAGTTCCCGCGGGCGGGGTCCGATGGACCCCGCCCGCGGTGTATGCAGCTTGATATTGAATCAGGCATTGACACACGTAATAATACGTATTATACTGTGTTCAACGGCGCGGCATAAGGGAGGCGAGGGGGAAATAAAATATAGTGAATTGGAAAGAATGCTGAGAGATTCGGGTTGTTTCATCATTCGGGAAGGAAAGAACCATACGCTCTGGCGGAGTCCAGCAACGGGAAGGACCTTTACTGTTCCCAGGCACAAGACCCAGGACGTACCGCCCGGAACATACAGGTCGATCGCCAGGAGCGCCGGACTTCCGGCTCCCAAAGGATGAAAAAGCTCAGATAAATATAAACATATTCAGGAAGGAGCAGATCTATGGCGGATAGGCGATACGTTTATCCTGCGATTTTCACGCCGGAAGCCGGCGCATACAGCGTCATTTTCCCGGACCTGGAAATTGCCACCTCCGGCGAAACGCTCGTCGAGGCTATGGATATGGCCCAGGACGCGCTTTGTCTTCAGTTATACGATTTGGAGGAGCACAAAGAGGCGATCCCGGCGGCAAGCAGCATTACAGATTTAGACTGCCCGACCGGCAGCTTTGCAAGCCTGATCGAGTGCGACACGATGGAATATCGCAGGTATTATGACAATAAGGCGGTAAAGAAAACCCTCAGTATCCCTTCATGGCTGAATACCATGGCGGAAAGAGAGGACATCAACTTTTCTGCCGTACTCCAGAAAGCCCTTAAGGCAGAACTCAACCTTTCCTGACATCACGCCGCGTTAAGAGCGGCGGTTTGATCGATTGCAGCGCGTCCCGTTTACGATACAGCAGACGGGGCGCGCTCCTATTTTTCAGTGTGCGGTTTATAAGAACTTTCCCGGCCGGCAGCGGTTGTTCCGCATAGTTCGTCTGAATACTCCTTTCTGCCCAGTTCCCCGAAATCCAGCGGCCCCGGTGCGAAATCCAAGGTCAGCAGCGCTTCCCGCTCCTGCTCCCCTTCCGCCAGCACCCCGCCGGAACGATTGACCAGCATGGTGGGCGCGGACTGGCCGGGACAGGCCGTGTTTACCGACAGCGTACAGCACACGTTTTCCACGGCGCGTGTACGGATATGACCGCGAAGAAGGTCGTAACGACCGGCGCTGTCTCCATCGGCCACATCGTAAAACAGTATCACATTCAAGTCGGTATGCTGTCGGTACAGCTCACGGAAATACTCCGGGAAGCGCACTTCAAAGCAGATGCGGACGCCGATCCGTACCCCGCCGATCTCCACGACGCCCGTTTCGTCTTCGGACACGAAATTGTCCCGATCCCACCCCCACAAGGCGCGTTTATGATACGCCAGCGGCGGCAGGCCGGGTCGGAGGATCAGGGCAGTGTTGCGCACCCCTCCGGCTGCACGGGTCATGGTGCCGACGATCAGATTAATGCCGTGTTTGTCCGAAAGCTCCTGCAATTCCCTGTGGGCTGCTTCCAGACGCACAAAATCGACCACCGCCGAGGATGGAATGTCTCTGGGGGGATATCCGGTCAACGCGCACTCCGGAAACGCCAGCAGCTGCACGCCTTCCGAAGCAGCCCGGACCATTGCCGTTGTGATCTTTTCCATGTTTTTACCGATATCGCCGGACACTGGAAACTGAAAAGCGCCGAGTTTCATCTTTCTTCCCCCGCTCTCTCGGAAGCCATCCAAAAGGCAAACTACATATTGTGCGTTGACAAGTCCTTCAAGGCCGAGGATGCGCCGCTCCATGAGCCGTTGATTCTTTTTACAATCGAATTTGAATCCTGAGTGATCGGTTCTCCCTTTTCAGCGACCCCCAGGAGGTTTTGCATGGGGACGGTTCGCTCGTGAACTCAATGGGACACAGTGTTTTTATACAGAGCACTGATTGGTTTGTCAAGAGAACCGTACCCATAGCGGATTCAGCGGATCCCGAAGATCTCATTCAGCACAGAGACCGTTTCCTCCGGCAGCGGCTCGGTAGCGATGCCGTCGAATTCATAGAAGCTCCCGCTCAGAGCCGAATACTTCCAGCGGTCGATGGATGTGCCGCTTCGGAGTACGACGCGCAGATAACGGTTGGCCCAGGTCTCTTCCCCGCTGTCCTGCTTATTGGCCGCGTCTGTCGAAAAGCTGTAGGTATATCTGTAATCCCGGAACCCGACCTGATTGCTGCGTCCGAAGCAGACCACGGTTGCAGTGGCATCATAGAAACGGGAAATCACCTCCCGATCATTGAAGCGGTGAGTCCCCACTTTTTTCTGGATCTCCAACCCCAGGGGCTGATTGTTGGCGGTGGAGGGCGACGCGACGATATACGCCAGGTCCTCCGCGCTTTCCACGCCGAAAATCAGGCGGTACACGTCGCCGTAGGTATAGGGGGTCAGGTCCGCGTCGGGCCAGCGCTGCCGGATCGCTGCCTCTGCGTCGGCAAGCTCCTGCGCCGTGGCCTCCACTGCCCGCAGCCGTGCAAGCAGGCCGTCCAGCACCACGAAGCTTTGGAACTCCCACAGCTTCAGTTCGCCCTCCCGGTCCCTGCTGATGAGGTATTTCAGTTCCTCCATATCCTTGACGCGATACCAGACCTTTTCCCCGTCGTCCAGATACGGCTGCCCCAGAAAAGCCTCCAGCCTAGCCCCGCTGCCCGGTGGGGGGTCCGTTTCGGGAACATAAGACCCTTGAGGAAAGAGCTGCTCATAGACCGCGACGCGCCTCATCATGGGCAGCTCGGTCAATATTTGCGCATCAATGAGGATACCGTCGGTCCGGATCGCGGCCAGGAGCCGGTCCTGGGGAGCGGCGGAAAGCCCCGTCCGCCAGGGCATAGCCCGAAGGACGGCAAAAGCGGCAGCGGCGACCAGGCAGAGGCAGGCCGCCAGCATCCCCCATTTCCGGCGGACGCTTCCAGTTTTCCTGCCCCGCCCCGGCGCAGATTCTTCGATATATCCGTCGCTGATCCCGCCGAAGACGGTCAGGAGGCGTTCTTCCTTCATATCTCGATCCCCTCCTTCTCCAAGAGCTTTTTCAGTTTGCCGCGAGAACGCAGCAGGGACATTTTGACCTTGCTTTCACTCATTCCATACTCTGCGGCGATCTCCCCGATGGGGCTGAGATACCAATAGCGGCGGACGAAAAGCCGCCTTGCCTCCGGCTCCAGCCGGGAAAGGAAGCGGTCGAAC
>JAEEGL016998608.1_pt1 | contig 12551 bp, 8 predicted proteins | sample 9134231 | NCBI WGS metagenome assembly JAEEGL01 (sample SAMN16246548, study PRJNA631951) | gut metagenome | biome: gut microbiome; feature: rumen; material: fiber-attached | host: Bos | place: Iran: Karaj | collected 2018-10
CGAGTTCGTCGAGATTGACGGGCTGGAGCGCCTGCGGGATGGTCTGGCCCTGGGCCGGGGCGGCGTCATTGCCCTTCCTCACAGCGGCAACTGGGAGCTGATGGGCGGTGCGCTGGCGCAGGCGGGCATTCCCCTCGTCGGCGTCGCCATGCGGCAGAAGGAGGGCGGATTCGACCGCTTCATCAACGAGTACCGACGCTTCGTCGGCATGCACATCACTTATAAGGACAACGTGCGGGAGATGTTCGAGTTCCTGAAACAGGGCTGGCTCATTGGCCTCTTGATGGACCAGGACGTGGGGCTCCGGGACGGCATCATCTTCGACTGGTTTGGGCGGCCCACGAACTTCGTCCAGGGACCGGCGACACTGGCCCGCTACCGCAACGCGCCGATTTTCCCCGGCTACATCCACCGCCTGCCGGACGGCCGCCACCGCATCGTCATCCAGCCGCCGATTTTCGTGGAACGAACGAAGGACAAGGCGGCCGACATCCGCAAGACGATGATCGAGGTGAGCCGCGTCCTGGAGCAGAATATCCGCCAATACCCGGAGGAATGGTTCTGGCTGCACGACCGCTGGAAGTCGGTACGCAACGCCGGGCTGGAGGGATGACGGCCGCGGAAAAGGGCCTGGCACGGGGAAAGGAGCCCTTCATGTACGAATGTTATCTCTTTGATTTCGACTATACGCTGGTGGATTCCGGCGAGGGCATCGTCGGCTGCTTTCAGCGGGTGCTGCGGGATCTGGGGCGGCCGGCGGCGAAGCCCGACGACGTCAGGCGCACCATCGGTCTGCCGATGCCGGTGGCCGTGGGGCGCATCCTGGAGACGGAGGACGAAGCGGTGATCGCAGATTTCATCCGCCGCTATCAGCCCTACGCTGATCAGTTCATGACCGCCGGCACGCATTTCTACCCGGAGACGTTGCCGGCGTTGCGGGCTTTGCGGCGGCAGGGGAAGAAAATCGCCATCATCTCCTCCAAGACAAGCCACCGCATCCGGGAGAAGCTGGATCGGGACAACGTGGCGTCGCTGGTGGATTTCGTCATCGGTTGCCGCGAAGTGGCGGCGCTGAAGCCGGACCCCGAGGGAATCCGGCAGGCGCTTTCCCGCCTCGGGCTCTCCTCCAACTCGGCCATCTACGTCGGCGACAGCGAGGTGGACGCCGCCGCCGCCGAGAACGCTGCCGTCGCCTTCGCCGGCGTTACCACCGGCACGACGCCGGCGGAGGTCCTGGCGCGCTATCCCCACGTCCGCATCATGTCCCGTCTGGACGAGCTGCCGGGACTGTGAGAGAACCACCCGGGCGAAACGGGAATAAACGGTCGCGGTGTCCTGGGGGGCAGGTTGAACCGATGGCGCCGTTTCGGATTTTTCGCCGGAAGCGGGAATCCCGCCGGCCTGACGACGACGCGTTCCGGCGGGGATGGGTCTGCCCGCCGCAAAAAGCCGGTGAGAATACCGGACGAGTACCTTCCAGCTCGTGAAGGTGCTCGTTTTTTATTGCCTGATGACGGCATGGGAATGATATCGCTGACGCCGAAGCGTGTGTTTGGAAGCAGAAAAGTATGCGTTATCCAAAAGCGATACACAATTCAATGCCGTTACGCTTTACGGGAAAACGGCCATGGAAAACGTGCAGCGGCATGATTACGCCGGCGCATTGAAGGGCACCGCGTCGGTCACTTTCTCAGGCGAGGGGCGCGGCGCACTTTGTTTCGCGTAAAACTCAAAAAAGGACGGCTTCTTTGCGGGGCCGCTCTTTTGTTTTCGATTCTCTGCCAGGCAGGAGAATTCCGTTTTTTGTCGAATGCTTGCGCAGAGGCGAAACAACCGGCTGGTGAAGGAAGTGGTTCGTATGCGTAAATGCGTGATGTCTCTGTTCCTCGTCTTCTCGCTCCTGCTGGCGGCAGCGCAGCCGGTGGGCGCCGAAAGCGGCTCCCCCACGATTCGCGTCGGCTATTACGAGAACGGCGCCTTTCAGTCGGGCGCCGAGCCGGGCGCGATACGCCGGGGCTCCGCCTACGAATACTACCGCAAGATTTCCGAATATACGGGTTGGCAGTACGAGTACGTGTACGGCGGGTTCACCGACCTGTACCAAATGCTTCTCAACGGGGAAATCGACCTTTTGGCGGGGCTTGCCAAGACGGAGAGCCGCATCGGCGTCATCGGCTACCCGGAGTTTCCCATGGGCAGCGAAACTTACAACATGGTGAAGCACAGCGATGACGACAGGATCACCACGTCGTACGCGACGCTGAACGGGAAACGGATCGGCGCGCTGGACAGCGCCATCGTGCAGGCGCTTCGCAAATTCCTCGACGAGCACCAAATCGACGCCGAGATAGCCGTCTATCCCGACCACCAGAGCCTGCTGGAAGCCTTCCAATGGCACCGGGTCGATACAATGGTGGCGGAAAGCGACGGCAGCGACGGGCAGGAAGACACTACGCTGCTTTACGCGTTTGGCTCTTCGGATTATTATCTCTGCGTGAGCGCCTCCCGGCCGGATCTCCTGGCCGCGCTGTCGAGCGCCCAGGAGCGGATGATGGTGGAGGAGCCGAATTTCATCAATTCCCTCAAGATCAAGTACGACATAGTAAATCCGAAGCTGTCCGACGTGGAAAAAGCCTGGGTCGAGGGGCACAGCGTTCTGCGCGTCGGCTATCTCAATCATTATCTGCCTTACAGCGATACGGACGACACGGGACAGGCCACGGGCTTCGTCCGCATCCTCGTGCCCCAGATCCTGGAAGAGCTGGGAATCTTGCGCCTGGAGGTTACCTATACCGGCTATGACAATTATGACGACATGATCAGCGCGATGAACGCCGGTGCGATAGACGTGGCGTTTCCCGTGGGCGGCGGCCTCTATTTCTCGGAGGAGAGCGGCATCTACCAGTCCTATCCCGTCATCTCGCTCAACGCGGACCTGGTCTTCAGCGAGAAGAATGGCCGCTATATGCTGCAAACCTTCGCGGTGAACCGGAACAACCGCATGCAGTCTTACTTTGTCACGTCGTATTTCCCCAATGCCATGATCTTCTCCTGTTCTTCCACGGCAGAGTGCCTGACTGCGGTGGCGGATGGGACCGTGTCCTGTACGCTGGTCAACGCGCTCCGGGCCAATGATATCCTCAAGAACCGCAAATATCGCGGGCTTTCCCTGAAACCGCTGAATCATCCCGACAACCATTCCTTCGGGGTGAGCGTCGGCAACGAAGCTCTCCTGAAACTCCTGAACCGGGGCGTGAACGTCATCGGCAAGGATCGGCTGGAAGCCCTTTCCAACCGCCATATCAGCGGGCTCTATTCCCCTTCCCTGTATGATACGCTGATGGACAATCTGTGGCTGCTCGGCCTTCTGATCGCGACGCTGTCGCTTCTGGTGGTGGCGTTTTTCGCCCGGGAGTCCTCGCACGCCAAGCGCCGCATGATGGAAAGGGAGAAGGCCAGCCAGGTGCTGGAGGAGACGAACAAGGAGCTGGACAGGCACAAGCAGGCGCTCATCGCGTCCAACGCACAGCTCGCCGTCTCGGCGCAAAAGGAGCAGGCGGCGAACATGGCGAAGTCGCAGTTCCTCTCGAATATGTCCCACGAGATCCGCACGCCGATCAACGCCATCATGGGCATGGACGAAATGATCCTGCGGGAGACGCGGGACGGGGCGATCCGCGAGTACGCCGAGAATATCCGCACCGCCAGCGCCAGCCTTTTGGGGCTGATCAACGACATCCTCGATTTCTCGAAAATCGAGGCGGGCAAGCTGGAGATCATCCCGGTGGAATACGAGCTCAGCTCCGTGCTGAACAACCTCGTGACCATGGTGCGCATGCGGGCGGAGAAGAAGGGTCTGACGCTTTCCGTCGAGGCGTCGCCGGATTTGCCGTCGCTGCTGTTCGGCGACGAGATCCGGCTGAAACAGGTCGTGACGAATATCCTGACGAACGCCGTCAAATACACGGAAAAGGGCGGCGTGACGCTGCGCGTGTCCTTTGAGAAAGCGGACGGGCAGACTATCCGCCTGCGCTTTTCCGTCCAGGACACGGGCATCGGCATCAAGCCCGAGGATCTCGAGAAGCTGTTCAACGCCTTTGAGCGCATCGAGGAAGAGCGGAATCGCACCATCGAGGGCACCGGCCTCGGCATGAACATCACGAAGCGGCTGCTGGACCTGATGGGCAGCCAGCTCGAAGTCGCCAGCGTTTACGGCGAGGGCTCGACCTTTTCCTTTACCGTGGAGCAGCGCGTGGTGGATTGGGCGCCCATCGGCGATTTTGAGCAGGCGTATCGGAGAACGATTGCCCAGCAGCACGCCTACCATGAGTGCTTTACCGCGCCGGAAGCCCGCGTGCTCGTGGTGGACGATACGAAAATGAACCTGACCGTCATGCGGGGGCTGCTGAAGGCGACGAAGGTGCGGCTCGACGAAGCGGAAAACGGTCAGGAATGTCTCACGCTGACGGAAAAGACAAAGTACGACGTGATTTTCCTCGACCACCGGATGCCGGGCATGGACGGCGTGGAAACGCTGGCGGCGCTGCGGGCGCAGCCCGGCGGCAAGAACGGGGAGACGCCCGTGGTCTGCCTGACGGCCAACGCCATTTCCGGCGCGCGGGAGTGGTACATGGAGCAGGGATTCAACGATTACCTGACAAAGCCGATCAGCGGCGAACAGCTGGAGGCGATGCTGCTCAAGCATCTGCCGCCGGAACGTGTGACGCTGGCCGACGCGGGCGACGCCCGGGAGGAGCGCGAGGGCGCGCTTCCCGCGTGGCTGGCGTCCTCTCCCGAAACAGCCAGCGTGATCGACGCCAAGACGGGGCTGCAATATTGCGGATCGGTGGAGAACTATCTGGCGGTGCTGCGCGCGTTCCGGGAATCGGCGGCGGAAAACGCCGAAGACATCCAGCGTCTCTTCGAGGCGGAAGATTGGCAAAACTATACCACCAAAGTCCACGCTCTGAAAAGCTCGGCCCGCATCATCGGCGCCGCGGAGCTCTCCGAGCGCGCGGCCCGGCTGGAAGACGCGGGCAACCGGCTCTACTTGGAGGAAATCGGGAAAGACACGCCGGCGCTCCTCGCGCTCTATCGCGCCGTCGGCAAAGCCCTCGCGCCGCTGGAAGAGCCGAAGCGGGATGATTCCGACCTGCCGGAGATCGACAAGGCGGCGCTCCATGAGGCATACACGGCCATCAAAGAGATGGCGGCGACCTTCGACTACGACAGCATCCAATTCATCCTGGCGGAGCTCGCCGAAAGCCGCGTGCCGAAAGAGGAAGCGGCGCGCTATGCCCGCCTCGTCGAAGCGGCGAAAAAGCCGGACTGGGACGCGCTGAAAGCGATCCTGGAAGAAGTCTGATTCATGCGGGAACAGCGTTTCGATGCACGGGCAAAAACAAGAACGAGGGGGCGGCGTTGGGCCGTCCCCTCGTTCTTGTTTTTGCTCAGTTCGGCGTTTCATGCAGCTGCTCGTATTTCTTTTTCTCGAAGAAGTCATCCAACGCTTTGAGGAGCGCTGCCTGGTCCATCGACTTCAGGAGGTACCCGTCCGGTTTCAGGGCGAGAACCTTCATCACGCTTTCCCGATCACCCTTGCCGGTCAGGAAAATGACGGGGATGGCCTCCACCTTGGTCTCGCTGCGTATCATTTCCAGCACCTGCGGACCGCTTATCACCGGCATCTCGTAGTCGAGGAGGATCAGGTCGGGCTTGTTGTCCGCGATGTACATCAGCGCCTGCGCTCCCGAGGAGAGAATCGTGACCCGGTATTTGCCGGCGAGCCAGGTCTTGACCGTTTTCTGGAAGGTGTTGTCGTCATCGACGAGCAGGATGTTCTTCTTGCGCGCGTTCTCGTCGTTGACCTGCATCAAACGGGCCAGCGTGTCAAGCAATTTCTTGATGTCCAGCGGGCGCTCGAAGCGGGCCGCGATCAGCGCCGGGGAAATCGTCGTTTCCACCGTCGCCATCTCCGCCGGGGTGCCCAGCAGGATCAGGAGTTTTTCCTCTTCCACGCAGAGGTCTTTGAGGTAAACGAGCAAATCGGAAGCGTCAAATACATAGTCGCCGAGATAGAGCAGGAAAATGTCGGACTCCTTCCGGCCGCCGTTCACCGCCGCGACCGTCGCGTCCACGGGCATAACCGAATACCCGGCCTCTTCCAGATTCTTCACGATGGCGTTGACCATGAAGGACGCGCCGTTTCTGATCATTATCACTTTCTTTTCCACGTCCGGCTTCCTCCTGCTTTTCCAGATACATCATACTGCTTCACTATTATATACGGTGACGGCGGGATGCGCAAGAGACGCGATGGGGGAATCTCATCCCAGATTGTGCCGGAACAGCCAGCCCGCCAGCGGGAAGGTCACGGCGGCCACGGCCAGCATCGGCACGAAGTTCCCGGCGATGGCGGACAGGCCGCAGCCTTCGAGATAGACGCGCCACACCGAGTCCAGCGCGAAGCGCAGGGGGTCGGCGTAGGTCAGGATCTGCAGCGCCTCGGGCATATTCGCTACCGGGGTGGCGATGCCGGACAGGAGGATCATGGGCATCAGCAGCAGGAAGCAATAGACCATGACCTGCTGCATGGTGGAAGAGATGGCGGAGATGGACAGCCCGATGCCGGTGCAGCTCAGCGTGAAGACGAAGAGCACCGTCCAGAGGGTCAGCGGATTGCCGGCCATGGGAATCTGAAACCAGAAGCGGCAGATCAAAAGCACCAGCGTGGACTGGATCATGCCCATCAGGACCGGCACGGCCGCCTTGCCGATCAGGATGATCGCCGGCGACATCGGCGTCACCAGAAGCTGGTCGAAGGTGCCCTGCTCCCGCTCCCGGGCGACGGAAAGGCCGCTGAGGATCAGCACCTGGTTGAAGGCCAGCATGGCGATCAAAGACGGCAGGAACGTCCAGCGGGTGATCAGGTTCGGATTGTACCAGGCGATGTTTTCCAGGGTCACGGCGTTGGCCTTCGGGTTCCGTTCCGCGTTGAAGGCGGCGGCGATGTGCTCGACGTAGCTGCTGGCGGCGGTGGCCGTCATGGTGTTGCGCCCGTCGGTGATGACCTGGATGGGCGAGGCTTCGCCCCGGTTCAGTTTGGTTTCGAAGTCCGGGGGAATGGAGATGGCCAGCATGGCCTCGCCGCTGTCGATGGCTTCCGCGATCTCGTTGGAATTGGCCAGCGTCCGCACGCGCCGGAAGGCCGGGGAGCCGTCGATATCCGTCTCGAAATCCGAGGCCGCCGAGCTGTGGCTCCTGTCCAGCACGACGTAAGGGGCGAGGTCCAGATCGTAGGTCGCCGTGTAGCCGAAAAGCATGGTCTGCACCAGGACCGGCACGATCAGGATGAAGCGCGTCCGGGGGTCGCTGAGGGTCGCCAAAAGCTCCTTGCGCACCATCCAGCGCACTTTCTGCAGAAACGCCTGCCAGGGGTCCAATCACTCCACCTTCTTTCGCGTGGCGAGGAACGCCAGCCCGAGCAGCAGTACGGCGTAGACGGCGAGAATCGCGCAGTTCTTGCCGATCAGCGGCCAGTTGTTGCCCGCGAGGAACAGGGATTTCAAGAGCTCCAGATAATAGGTGGAGGGCAGGGCGTGGCCCACTGCCGCCACCCAGGCGGGGACGCTGCGGAGGTCGAAGAGGAAGCCCGAGAGCATCATGGCGGGCAGCAGGCTCATGACGAGGGAGACCTGACTGGCCAGAAACTGGCTTTTCGTGGCGGCGGAAATCAGGAGCCCCAGCCCCAGCGCCACGAAGAGATACAGCACCGACGAGACGACCAGCATGAGCAGGGAACCGTGCAGCGGCACGCCGTAAATGTAGTGGGAGGCCAGGAGGCAGAGGAAGAAACCCAGCATGGCGATGCAGAAGTAGGGAATCATTTTCGCCAGCAGCAGCTCCTCTTTCCGCACCGGCGTCACGAAAATGGATTCCAGCGTGCCCCTCTCCCATTCCCGGGCCATGACGAGGGAGGTCAGGAAGACGCCGACGATCGTCGTGATCAGCATCATCAGGCCCGGTACGAAGTACCAGGTGCTGGAGTGGGCGTCATTGAACCACATGCGGCTCTCCACCGTCACCATGCCCCGGGGGGCGTAGCCCGCGACGCGGGACGCGTTGAAGGCAGCGACGCCGGCCTCTACGTAGCCGGTGATGGAGGTGGCCGTGGTGGGATCGGCGCCGTAGGAGATGAGCTGGAGCTTCGCCTCCCGCCGCGCCAGCTTCGCCGTGAAGTCAACCGGCACGACGAGGATGGCGTTCACTTCCCGTGCGTCCATCAGGCGGACGGCCTCCCGGCGGGAGGTCACGTAGCGGGGGGAGAAATACGCCGAGCCGGACAGGAAGCTCACCGCGTCCTGGGCGGTGGGAGAAGCGTCCTCGAGCACGACGGCAACGGGCGCGTTCTTCACGTCGAGGGAGATGCCGGAGCCGATCAGCACGATCAGGATGATCGGCAGCACCGTCCCGATCAGCAGGCTGCTGTTGTCCCGCCACAGCTGTACGAATTCCTTGCGGCACAGCGCCCAGAGCCGCCGGAAAAATCCGCTTCCGTTCATCCGGCCGTGCCTCCTTTCTCCCGCGCTTTTTCCACGATGCGGATGAAGACTTCGTTCATCGTCGCGCTCTCATCGCCGTTCTGCGCCCGGAGGTCGGCGGGCGTTCCGAGGGCGCGGAGCTTTCCCTGGTCCTGGATCATGATGCGGTCGCAATACTCCGCTTCTTCCATGAAATGCGTCGTCACGATGATGGTGGTCCCCTTCGCCGCCAGGTCCGTAATCTGCCGCCAGAAGTCGCGCCGCGCCAGGGGGTCGATGCCGCTGGTGGGCTCGTCGAGGAACAGGATGCGTGGTTGATGGAGCAGGGCCGCCGCCATGGAAAGGCGCTGCTTGTAGCCGCCGGGCAGGGACTCCGCCGGCGCGTGGCGGTAAGTCTCCAGATGGAATTCCCGGAGAATCTCCGCCAGCCGCTGTTTGATCCTCTCCCGGGAAAGGCCGTAGGCGCCGCCGAAAAAGGACAGGTTCTGCTCCACGGTGAGATTCCCGTACAGGGAAAACTTCTGGGCCACGTAGCCGATGTTGGCCCGGGCCTCGGTACGGGCGTCGCGCAGGTTCACGCCGGCGACGCTGAGATGGCCGCTGGTCAGCGGCAGGAGGCCGCAGAGCATCCGGAACGTCGTCGTCTTGCCGGCGCCGTTCGGCCCCAGGAGGCCGAAGACTTCTCCGCGGCGCACCTCAAAGGAGGTCTTGTCCACGGCGGTGAAGTCTCCGAATTTCCGCACCAGCTCCCTGACCTCGATGTCGATGTCGTCTCCCGGCGCGTGATTCGCATCGAGGGAAAGGGGCGCGAAAGCAAGAGCCTCCGTTTGGCCGGCGGCGTTTTTTTCCTCGTCCGCGCGGAGCAGGCACATGAAGCCGTCCTCCAGCCGCTCGTCCGCGGCTTCGAAGGGCAGGGGCAGACGGGCGCGCATCGCCTCCTCCGTCGCGCTTTCCCGCCGGATGAAATGAACGGCGCCGCGCTCCGGCACCGCGTCCACGATATTCTCCCGGTCGTCCAGCAACATGCCCTGCAGGACGCGCATCGGCACGCCCGGAGGCGGCGCCATGCGGTAGCAGCGTCCCCGGGCCAGCCCGCGCAGCTCCTCGGGGGAGCCGGAGGCCAGCAGACGGCCGTGGTTCATCACATAGACGCGCCGGCAGAGCTCGGCTTCGTCCATGTAGGCGGTGCTGACGAAAATTGAGAGCTGTTCCTCCTTTGACAGCCGCTGCAGGATGTCCCAAAGCTCCCGCCGGGACAGCGGGTCGACGCCCACCGTCGGCTCGTCCAGCAGCAACAGGTCGGGGGAACGCACCAGCGTGCAGGCCAGCCCCAGTTTCTGCTTCATGCCGCCGGACAGCTTGCCCGCCAGGCGCCCGGTGAAGTTCGCCAGGCCCGTCATGTCGAGCAGATGGGGAAACCGGGTCGCCCGTGTCTCCTGTGGGACGCCGTGCAGATTGGCGTAGAGCGTCATGTTCTCGGCGATGGTCAGGTCCTCGTAGAGGCCGAATTTCTGCGGCATATAGCTGAGCCGGTTCTGGATCTCCTGCTCGTGGCCCTGCACGTCCATGCCGAGGACACGCAGCGTGCCCGCGGTCGGCGTCAGGAGGCCCGCGATCAGCCGCATCAACGTCGTCTTGCCGGCGCCGTCGGGGCCGATGACGGCGGTCAAGCAGCCCGTCTGCAGCGACAGTTCGATGCCGCCCAGAGCCGTGACGGGCGGCGCCCCCTTGGGCGTGAACCGCTTGACGAGTTCCTTCGCCTCGACGATATTCCCGTCCCGCATATCAAAGGGCCACCCGGACGGTGGCGGGCATCCCGAGCCGCAGGCGGTTGTCCGTATCGGTGACGTAAACGCGGATCTCATAGAGAAGCGACGTCCGCAGATCGTCGGTCTGCACCGTTTTCGGCGTGAACTCCGCCGTGCCGGAGATGTAGCCCACCTGTCCCTCAATGGGTTCCTTCGGGAAACTGTCGATGATGACCTGGGCCTTCTGCCCCTCATGCACCTTGCCGAGATCCGTCTCCCGGACGTAGGCCCGCACCCATTTCTGGCCGTTCAGCGACAGCTTGAACACGGCGAGCTGCGGCGACGCCATGTCGCCAACCTCCAGCAAACGGGAGCGAATCACGCCGTCCGACGGCGCGATGAGTTCCGTCTCCGACATCAGGTATTCCTGACGCGCCAGCTCCTGACGCAACGATTCCAGCTTGGCCTCCGCCTGGGCGATTTCCTCGACCCGCGGTCCGGTCACCGCTTCTTCGTACGCTTGCTCGGCGGCCGCCGTCTGCGCCGCCGCCTCCGCCGCCTGGGAGATAGCCCGTTCGAGTTCCTGACGGCTTACGCCTTCCGATTCGTCATAGACCTGCTGCCGGCGGCGCATGACGCTCTCGGCGAACTCGGAGTTGGCCCGGGCCGCGTTGAGCGTCTCTTCCGCCCGGCGGATTTCCTCGGGGCGCGTGCCGTTATGGAGCAGATCGACCAGGCTCTGCTGGGCCGCCACGTCCGCCCGCGTCCTTGCCAGTGTCAGGGCCAGCTCCTTCGTCTCCAGCCGCGCCAGCACCTGGCCTTTCTTCACCGAGTCCCCTTCGGCCACCAGCAGCGCGCCCACGCGGTCGCTGCCCCGGAAGGCCAGCGAAACCTCCCGTACGTCCACGTTGCCCGACAGCTTCAGCTCATGGGCCGACAGCTTTTCGCTCTCGGCGCTCTGATAGAAAAACCAGCCGCCGGCGAGAAGGACCAGGACGGCAATCGCGATTAAAATATTCCGGGGTTTTCCCATACTTCAAACTCCCTTTCCTGTCGATGTGGAAAACAGTATATAATCTATTATATATAATTTGGGGCGGGATTTCAATTGTGCCCGGCAAAAAGCCGGACACCATTTCCCCGTCAAAGGAAACCTGAGCGGGGACCCGGCCGGATAATCGCAAACGGGCATAGAAAAAAGGCTGGCGTGATTTCACGCCAGCCTTTGGCTGCTTCTTGTGGTCGGGATGACAGGGTTCGAACCTGCGGCCTCATCGTCCCGAACGATGCGCGCTACCAAACTGCGCCACATCCCGACGACACAGAAATTATAATACAAGACTTTGAAAAAAGCAAGGGGTTTCGCCAAATAATTTCCCGGGATAGACGGGGCGCGCCTGTTGGCGACGTCTTCCGCGGAGCGGGCGGCGGGCCTTCCGGCTCCGGCCGGAACGCGCCGTCAATGGCGGCGGTGGGCCAGCAGGCGGATGACCTTGGCGCCGGTGTTGTGGATGCGGCGAAGCGGCGCCAGATGCGTCTTGACCTGGGGCTTCATGTCCTGACCGCCCTTGAAATCGCCGCGCTTCAGATAGGTGGTGCGGAATTTCTCGGGGCGGAAATGGTCGCGCAGGCTCTGCAGGATCTTTTCCGGGGCCGCGCCTTCGGCGCAGAGGAAGATGTCCACGGCGACGTAGCGGAGCTGACGGTAGAGGTGGATGACGAAATGGCCCTCCTCCATGAGCAGCAGGAAAGCGGCGTGGTCTTCGCTGACAGTCTGCATATCGGCGGCGCAGAGATGGAAGCCGGCGTTTCCCATGAGGCGGGACAGGAGTTCCTGGAGCGCCGGTTCGTCCGCCAGGGCGCTGGCCTTGCAGGCGTACATGTCGGCGGACATGTGACGGGCAACGATCGTGTTCATGGGTATCTCCTTTGGCAAAAGCGGTTGTATGGTTCCCTTCTATTATAGGGGAGACAACGCGCCGCTGTCAATACGCGCCGGGCTTAGCGGCGGCGGCGCTTCTTCGGCGGGGCCCCGGAAGCGGACGGCGCCAGCGGTTCCTCTGACGCCGGGCAGGGCGTCTCCCCGACCCGCCGCGCCCGGAAAGCCAGCCAGATCCAGACGGCGAGGGCGGCGGCGAAGGCGGCCACGCTGGTCATCTGCGCCGATTTGAACAAGCCGAAGACGAGGCCGGTATAGTCGCCGCGCAGGTTCTCGGGCGCGAAGCGCGCCGCGGAGTAGAGCATGACGTAGAGGGCGAAGGCC
>JAEEGL010961302.1_pt1 | contig 12550 bp, 7 predicted proteins | sample 9134231 | NCBI WGS metagenome assembly JAEEGL01 (sample SAMN16246548, study PRJNA631951) | gut metagenome | biome: gut microbiome; feature: rumen; material: fiber-attached | host: Bos | place: Iran: Karaj | collected 2018-10
AAAATCCGTTACAAGAAGAATGAAAAGGAAGCCATGGCCCAGTTCGGGACCCGGAGCTTTCCGGATGAGGAGAGACGGAAAAAGGAAAGGGAGGAACGGTTCCCTTACATGCCCAGGATCAGCATTCTGGTACCCCTTTACAATACGCCGGAGCCTTTTCTGCGGGAAATGATCGGGTCGGTACTGGATCAGACCTATGAGAACTGGGAACTGTGTCTGGCAGACGGTTCGGACGGATCCCACGGATCCGTGGGACAGACCGTGGCGGAATATCAGGACGATCGCATCGTATATAAGAAACTGTCGGAAAATAAGGGGATCTCCGGGAATACCAATGAATGTCTTTCCCTGGCCACGGGAGATTATATCGGACTTTTCGATCATGACGATATCATTCATCCCTCCGTTCTTTATGAGTATGTCAAGGTGATCAACGAGGAGAATGCCGACTATATCTACTGCGATGAGACCACCTTCCGATCCGGGGACATCAACCGGATGCTCACCATGCATTTTAAGCCGGATTATGCCATCGATAATCTAAGGGCCAATAACTATATCTGTCACTTCAGTGTCTTCAAAAGAACCCTTCTGGACGGTACGGAACTCTTCCGGCCCCAGTTCGACGGGAGCCAGGATCACGACATGATCCTGCGGCTTACGGATCGGGCCAGTCATATCGTGCATGTCCCGAAACTCATGTATTACTGGCGCTGCCATGAAGGCTCCACCGCCTCCAACATCGAGGCGAAGCCCTATGCCATAGCCGCAGCCAGGGGAGCGGTGGCGGATCACTTGAGAAGGCACGGCTACGATCATTTCAAGATCACCTCCACCAGGGCCTTTGAGACCATCTTCAAGATCCGGTACGAGATCAAGGGGAACCCGAAGATCTCCGTGATCATCCCCAATAAGGATCATTATGAAGACTTAAGGCGCTGTATCGATTCCATCAGGGAAAAGTCCACCTATGACAATTATGAGATCATCGTGGTGGAAAACGGCAGCACGGATCCGAAGATCTTCGATTATTACAAGACTCTGGATCAACAGGACAGGATCCGGATCCTGACCTACCGTCCCGCAGACGGGGAAGGCTTCAATTATTCCAAAGTCAACAATTTCGGTGCAAAGGAAGCATCCGGTGACTATATCCTGCTTTTGAACAACGATACCGAAGTGATCACCGTGAACTGGCTGGAAGAGATGCTGATGTACGCCCAGAGAGAGGACGTGGCCTGTGTGGGTGCCAAGCTCTATTATCCGGACAAGACCATCCAGCACGCCGGTGTGGTGCTGGGACTGGGAGCCCACAGGACAGCCGGACACTCCCATTATATGCAGCACCGGGAGAACCTGGGATATATGGGACGGCTCTGCTATGCCCAGGATGTGTCCGCCGTGACCGGAGCCTGCCTTATGGTGAAAAAAGAGCTGTATGACAGGGTGGAAGGCCTGGGAGAGGACTTTGCGGTCTCTCTGAACGATGTGGATCTGTGCCTGCGCCTGCGGATGCTGGGCTATCTGAACGTTTTTACCCCCTTTGCGGAGCTCTATCATTATGAATCCGCATCCCGGGGCTCGGATATGACCGGGAAGAATGCGGAACGTTACGAGAAAGAGTCCGCCTATTTCCGGGAAAAGTGGAAAGATGTACTGGCAAAAGGGGATCCTTACTACAATCCCAATTTTTCTCTGGACAGGAGTGATTTTTCCCTGAGGACCGATGTCCTTCAGGACAGTTGATGCTGTCTTTAAAGGCGGATTTATGCTATGATAGAAAACAGGGGCACAAGCCCCGAAATCAGGGTAGACTAAAGCGGATTATGAAAACGAAAGCGTCCTGAGGAATCCACCGCAAGCGGTACCCCCTTAGGACCGGAACAGGAGGGATTAAAATGGGCTATCGCGAACAATATGATTTTTGGCTGAATGACCCGTATTTTGACGAAGAGACCAAAGCAGAACTTCGTTCGATCGCGGATGATGAAAAGGAGATCGAGGACCGGTTCTACAAGGAACTGGAATTCGGGACCGGCGGTCTGCGCGGCGTGCTCGGCGCCGGCCTGAACCGGATGAATGTCTATACCGTACGCAAGGCCACTCAGGGACTTGCAAACTATATCATAAAGCAGAAGACGCAGGATATGGGAGTTGCCATTGCCTATGACTCCCGCCGGATGAGCCCGGAATTTGCGGATGTTGCCGCATTGTGCCTGAATGCCAACGGCATCAGAGCCTATGTGTTTGACGCACTCCGTCCCACGCCGGAACTTTCCTTTGCGCTCCGGACCCTGCACTGTACCGCGGGGATCGTGGTGACCGCATCCCATAATCCGCCTGAATACAACGGATATAAGGTTTACTGGGAGGACGGTGCCCAGGTAACCTCTCCCACGGCTGATGATATCATTTCCGAGGTCCGGGCCGTTGCAAACATCAACGAAGCAAAGACCATGGACCGCGCTGAAGCGGAAGAAAAGGGACTTTACAAGGTGATCGGGAAAGAGATCGACGATCTGTATATGGTGGAACTGAAAAAGCAGATCGTACACCCCGAGATCATCAGGGAGATGGCGGACGATATCCGTATCGTCTATACGCCTTTCCACGGTACCGGTAATGTTCCGGTACGCCGGATCTTAAGCGAACTGGGCTTTAAACACGTTTATGTGGTGCCCGAGCAGGAGCTTCCGGATCCCGATTTTACGACGCTTGATTATCCCAATCCCGAAGATCCCAAGGCCTTTACCCTGGCCCTGAAGCTGGCAAAGGAAAAGAATGCGGACATCGTGCTAGCCACGGACCCCGACGCAGACCGTCTGGGGATCTATGCCCTGGATACGAAGACAGGGGAGTATGTACCCTTTACCGGTAACATGTCAGGCATGCTCATCGCGGAATACCTGCTTAGGGAGCGGCGTGCCACCGGTACCATGCCGAAGGATCCCGCTCTTGTGACCACCATCGTGACCACCAACATGGCCAAAGCCATTGCCGCGGATTTCGGACTCCATTATGTGGAAGTCCTTACCGGCTTTAAGTATATCGGCGAACAGATCAAATGGTTCATCGAAAAAGGCACTTACAACTATGTATTCGGTCTGGAGGAATCCTACGGATGCCTGGCCGGAACCCACGCCCGTGACAAGGATGCCGTGGTTGCGGTCATGTGCCTTTGCGAAGTTGCCGCCTGGTGCAAGAAGAACGGCATCACCGTATGGGATCAGATGCTGAGACTGTACGAGAAGTACGGATATTACAGGGAAACCCAGTATACCATCACCTTAAAGGGCCTGGACGGTGCAAAGCAGATCGAGGCCATTATGGACAAGCTGCGGGAGAATCCGCCCCGTTCCTTCGGTGAACTTACGGTGAATGAATTCCGGGATTACAAGAAGGATGTAAAGATCGACTATAACACCGGAGAAAGCGGAAAGACAGGCCTTCCCACCTCGAATGTGCTGTATTTTGACCTGACCAACGATTCCTGGTGCTGTGCACGTCCTTCCGGGACGGAGCCCAAGATCAAGTTCTACATGGGTGTAAAAGGAACCTCCCTTGAAGATTCCAAGGCGAAGGTTGATGCATTGACGGAGGCGGTAAAAGCGCTGATCTGATGTCGGATATCGGGAAAACACTCCGCTTTCTGAAGCGAAACGGGATAGTGAGGACGGTGTATGCCGTAAAGGAAAGGGTCGATGAAAAAAAGACCCTTTCTTATCAGTATACCCCCATCACGGAGGAAGAGAGACTGTATCAGCTGGAGGACGGTCTGAACTATCGTGCCACCTTCAGCATCGTGGTACCTGCCTGCGAGACACCGGAAAACTATCTGCGGGCCATGGTGGATTCCGTGGTGGCCCAGACCTATCCGAAATGGGAGCTGATCATAGCCGATGCGTCGACGACCGATTCGGTCAACAAGGTGATCTCCTCTTATGAGGATATCCGGATCCGCTACGTAAAGCTGAAAGAAAACAGCGGGATCTCGGGCAATACCAACGAGGCACTGAAGTTATGCACAGGGGAGTACACGGGTCTTCTGGACCATGATGATCTTCTTACCAAGGATGCCCTCTATCAGGCTGCCAGAAATATCGGGAGAGCGGAGGAATATGGCGTTAAATTACAGATGTTATATTCTGACGAAGATAAGACAGACTCGGAAAATACAACATATTTCGAAATCAACAAAAAACCAAAATTCAATCTTGATTTAATTTTATCCAACAATTATATCTGCCATTTTCTGATCCTGAAAACGGATCTGATCCGGGATCTGAAGTTCCGTCCCGCTTATGACGGCGCCCAGGATCATGACCTGATCCTCAGGGCCGTGGCCCATCTTCGGAAAGCCCACGGAGCCGATTACGAACTCTACATCTATCATATTGACCGGGTGCTTTACCACTGGAGAGCGCATGAGCGTTCCACCGCATCCAATCCCGGGAGCAAACTCTATGCTTATGAAGCCGGCAGACATGCGGTCATGGATTTTCTTGCTTCCTCCGGGATAGAGGCATCCGTTACCCATTCGGCTCATCTGGGATTCTTCGATGTGACATACGATCCGGACATCTTTGCCCAAAGGCCGGAAGTGGCAGCTGTGGGGGGACGGATCCTGAACAGAAAGAAGCGTGTGACCGGAGGAGCCTATGACGAGGACCGTCATCTCATGTTCGAAGGTCTGTCTTTCAGAAATTCCGGCGGATATCTCCATCGCGCCTCCTGCAGGATGGAAGTCCCCTATCTGGATGTGGGGTGCATGCGTTTCTCTCCCCATGCAGAACCCGGGGAGGAGGACAGGTCACCTGTCAGGATCCTGAACCGGATGATCGAAGAAAACAAAAAGGCGGACAAACCCTTAAGTGACCGGGAACTGTCCTTCCGTTTCTGCGATACGCTGCGTGACATGGGATATCATTTGATCTACGATCCGGAGATCCTCATAAGGGAGAAAGACTGATGAGTGCTGTTACGGTGATCATTCCCAATTACAACGGGATGGCGTTTCTGGAAAACTGCCTGAAAAGCGTTCTCTCAGGCGATACAGAACCGGACGTGATCGTGGTGGATAACGGTTCCGACGACGGTTCGGCGGAATATGTGAAAAAGGAATTTCCCGGGGTGAAACTCATCGCCCTGCCGGAGAACACCGGCTTTGCCCGCGCGGTGAACGAAGGGATCAGAGCATGCAAAACGCCCTATGTCTTTTTACTGAACAACGATACCGTGATCCGGAAGGACACCGTTTCTCTGCTGGTAAAGGCCATGGAGGACTATCCGGATGCCTTCGCCTTTCAGGCAAAGATGCTGAAGATGTCGGATCCTGAGTATATTGACAGCGCCGGGGACTACTACTGCGCCCTGGGCTGGGCCTTTGCCCTGGGTAAGGACAGGAAAGACGCCGATTACATGCAGTATACCGACAGACGCCGGATCTTTTCGGCCTGTGCGGGAGCCGCCATCTACCGGCGCAGCATCCTGGATGAGATCGGGCTTTTCGACGAGAATCATTTTGCCTATCTGGAGGATGTGGATCTGGGATACCGGGCCAAACTCTACGGACATGACAGTTTCCTGTTACCCGGAGCCGTGGTGCTCCATCAGGGCAGCGCATCTTCCGGGTCCCGCTATAACGAATTCAAGATCAGGCTTTCCTCCAAAAACAGTATCTACTTAATATATAAGAACATGCCGGCCCTTCAGATCCTTTTGAACCTGCCCTTCCTTCTTGCCGGATTTTTCATCAAGATCCTTTTCTTTGCCCGCAGGGGATACGGCAGGATCTATGTCTCCGGACTACTGAAGGGACTTTCTTTTTGCTTTACAAAAAAGGCCTCAGAGCATAAGATACCTTTTGAGAGGGCTCGTTTCCGGAACTACCGGAATGTGGAGATCGTCCTTCTTTTGAACATCATCAGGCGTTTATTATGATCAAGGATAACCAGAAACTATTCAACAGGCTTCATCTGGTGGTCGATGCCCTCGTGGTAGCGATCTCCTATCTGTTTGCCTGGTATCTGAAATTTGCCACCTCCATTTCCAATGACGGTCCGGCCATCGGCGCTCCGGGAGCCCGGACTTATTTCCGGATGCTGTATTTCCTGGTGCCCATGTATATCATCTTGTATTACATGTTCAATATGTATACGGCCAAGCGGGCAACCAGGCGCCGGTATGAACTGTTCGCGATCCTGAAAGCCAATACCGTGGGGATCGTGCTCTTCATGGTGATCCTGTACTGGAGCCACCTGGGAGATATTTCCCGGTTCTTTATCGGCACCTTCTATGTGGCAAACATCCTTCTGACCGCGCTTGTGCGGACCATGATCCGGAACCTGCTGCAGCTCCTTCGGAGTAAAGGCTATAACATCAAGTATGTGCTGCTCATCGGATATTCCCGGGCAGCCGAAGAATATATCACCAGGATCAACCAGAATCCCCAGTGGGGATATTCCGTACGGGGGATCCTGGACGACACCATTCCCCGGGGCACCGTATATAAGGGTGTCAAGGTTGTGGGAAGTATAGATAACATACGTTATATATTGCCGGAGAACAAGCTGGACGAGGTGGCCATCACCCTGGCCCTGAAGGATTACGACAAACTGGAGGATATCGTGGATATCTGCGAAAAGACCGGTGTCCTGACAAAGTTCATCCCGGATTACAGTTCGCTGGTTCCCTCCCATCCCTATACGGAGGATGTGGTGGGTCTTCCCGTCATCAATATCCGTTATGTGCCGCTGAACAACGCCATCAATCTGATCCTGAAACGGACCATGGACGTGGTGGGTTCCCTTTTCGGGATCCTCATCGCTTCTCCCGTCATGCTTGCCTGTGCCATTGCGGTGAAGGCATCCTCGGAAGGTCCCGTGATCTTCAAACAGGAACGGATCGGCCTTCACAACAAGCCTTTTATGATGTACAAGTTCCGCACCATGGATACCCAGAAGCAGCTGGATGAGGAAAAGGGATGGACCACCAAGGATGATCCCCGTGTCACCAAAGTGGGACGGTTCCTCAGAAAAACCTCTCTGGACGAGCTTCCGCAGTTGTTCAATATTCTGAAGGGTGAGATGTCCCTGGTGGGACCCAGGCCGGAGCGTCCTCAGTTTGTCAGCAAGTTTCAGGAGGAGATCCCCCGTTACAATATGAAGCATCTGGTCCGTCCGGGTCTTACGGGCTGGGCCCAGATCAACGGATACCGGGGCAATACCTCCATCCGCAAGCGGGTGGAATATGACCTCTACTATATCGAGAACTGGAGCCTGTCCTGGGATATCCGGATCATGTTCCTCACGGTTTTCCGGGGGTTTGTCAACAAGAACGCCTATTGATCCTCCGGTCTTTTGCCGGTGCCTTGACTTCATACGGAATTGTGATACAATGCTACATAATGGGGTTACGACTGTAGTAAACCCAAGATGTAGCATTTTTAATTACGGAGAGATAGATTTATGTCTGAAGAAAGAAGAACACCTACGGGTACAAGGAGAGTACAGGGAGAACACCGTCCGCCCCGGCAGAGAGTTCCGGAGGGGCAACGCCCTTCCGGCCAGAGAGCTCCCGGAGAACGCAGCCCCCGGCAGAGCAGGCCCCAGGGGGAGTATCGGGATGCCTACGGCGAACGATCCGGCGCACGTCCTCCCCGTCAGGGAAGACCTCCCCAGAGGAGGCAGGATCCCCGTCGGGCTCCGAAGAAGAAATCCAAAGCAGGCAAGATCGTGCTTTTTGCGGTGGAGATCGTGGTCCTTCTGGCCATGGTGGCGGTATTATGGACCGTGCTGAAGACCGAAAAGACGGGAAAAGTCAACCTTCCCGAGTCGGAGATCATCATCAATCCGGAACTGAAGGAAAAACTGGAAATGACCAGCGGAGACGGCGGAGAGCCCGCCATGAAGGGATACCGCAACATCGCCCTCTTCGGCGTGGATTCCCGGGAAGGGGCCCTGACCAAGAATACCCGTTCCGATACCATCATCATCGCTTCCATCAATATGGATACGGGAGAATGCAAACTGGTATCCGTATACCGTGATACCTACATGAACCTGGGCAACGACAGCTATAATAAATGTAACGCGGCTTACGCCAAGGGCGGCCCGAAGCAGGCCATCAACATGCTGAACATGAACCTGGATATGAACGTGACGGATTTCGTTACCATCGGATTCAAGGGACTTCAGGATGTGATCGATGCCCTGGGCGGCGTGGAGATCAATGTCAAGGAGGAGGAGATCATCCATCTGAACAACTATCAGATCAGTATGGTGGGTACCTCCAGCGACGGCGAACACTTTACCGCCAATGAAGGATCGGACTACATCCCCGTAAAGAGCGCCGGCATGCAGACCCTGAACGGACTGCAGGCTACCGCATATTGCCGGATCCGTTACGTGGGTAACGATTTCCAGCGTACCCAGCGTCAGCGTGACGTGATCCAGGCCATCGTGAACAAGGCCAAGAAGGCATCTCCCACCCAGCTTACTTCCATCGCCAACGATGTTTTTGACGAGATCTACACATCCCTGGATATCTCGGAGATCCTGGAGGTCCTGGGAGAGATCGGCAAGTATGAGATCGTGGGAGAAGACGGATTCCCCCAGCAGGATATGTTAAAGACCGGGACCATCGGCAAGAAGGGGTCCTGTGTGGTACCCAACGACCTGTACGGCAACGTGAAATGGCTCCACGAATTCCTGTTTGACGATGCGGGCTACGAACCTTCCAGCGAGGTTTCCAGTTACAGCGAACACATTAAATCGGACACTTCGTCCTACGTGAATTAGTATCTTTGTATGACCGGCGTTGATGTCATCATTCCGGTTTACCGGCCAAGCGAAAAACTTCTGACGCTCCTTCTCATGCTGGAGCGTCAGACCGTCAGGCCCGGCAGGGTCATCGTGATCAATACGGAACGTTCGTATTGGGATGCTTTCTTTGCTTCTTACGATGTCGCGTCGCGATATCCTTTCCTTACGCTCCACCATATAGACAAAAAAGATTTTGACCATGGAGGCACCCGCAATCTGGGGGTTTCCTTTTCGAATACGGAATTCTTCCTGCTGATGACGGACGATGCGGTGCCCGCGGATGAATATCTGATCGAGCATCTCCTTTCGGCCTTTTCCGATTACAGGGTGGGGATGGCCTATGCAAGACAGATCGCCCAAAAAGGATCCGGGATCATCGAAAAATATACCCGTTTTTTCAACTATCCGCCGGAATCCCGTCTGAAGGGACGGGAAGATCTGGAAACCTTGGGGATCAAGGCTTTTTTTGCTTCCAATGTCTGCTGTATGTACCGCAGGTCCCTGTTCCGCCATCTGGGCGGATTTACCGATCATACCCTTTTTAACGAGGATATGATCTACGCCCGCAGGATGATCGACGAAGGACATCTTATCGCCTACAGGGCGGATGCCGAAGTCTATCATTCCCATAATTACACGGGAATGCAGCAGCTCCACAGGAATTTTGACCTGGGGGTATCCCAGGCGGATCATCCGGAGATCTTCGGAGATGTAAAATCCGAGGGAGAAGGGTTGCGGCTCATTAAAGAGACCTGTATCTTCCTTACCAAAAAGCTTGTGCCCTTCCTCATCGTAAAACTCGGGTACTTAAGTGCCTGCAAGTATATAGGCTACACTTTGGGAAAAAGATATGATAAACTACCAAGGAAACTGGTTTTGCACCTGACAACGGACCCGGGTTATTTTGATGCCGGGAAAGATCCGGGGCACAGATAAGGAGGATGAAGGATGTGCGGAATCGTCGGATATATCGGTAAGAAACAGGCAGCCCCCATTCTGCTTGACGGACTGTCCAAACTGGAATACCGGGGATATGACTCTGCCGGTATCGCCGTACGCGACGGAAAGAAGGACGCCGAAGTCGTGAAAGCGGTGGGACGTCTCAAGAATCTGGAAGAGAAGACCGACAACGGGAGAAGCGTACCCGGATGCTGCGGCATCGGACATACCCGCTGGGCCACCCACGGAGATCCTTCCCAGACCAATGCCCACCCTCATGTATCGGGAAACTGTACCGGATCCGCTTCCGGTCCGGTGGAATCCGCCGTGGTGGGAGTACATAACGGGATCATCGAGAATTATCAGGAATTAAAAGACAAGCTGATCAAGAACGGCTATGCTTTTTACAGCGATACGGACACCGAAGTGGTGATCAAACTGGTGGATTACTATTATAAGAAGTATCAGGTGGGTCCCATCGACGCCTTGGCCAAGACCATGGTCCGCGTGCGGGGGTCCTATGCGCTGGAAGTGATGTTCCGGGATTATCCGGATGAGATCTATGTGGCAAGAAAGGACTGCCCCATGATCATCGGTCTTACCGACGGAGAGGTCTTCGTGGCTTCCGACGTACCGGCCATCCTGAACCATACCCGGAATGTATATTATATTGACAATAATGAAATGGCACGCCTTTCGGCGGGTAACGCGGAATTCTACGACCTGAACGGCGATATCGTGGAGAAGGAGACCGTGGAGATCAAGTTCTCCGCGGAGGCTGCGGAACGGGGCAATTTCGAGCACTTCGTGATGAAGGAGATCCACGAGCAACCCGAAGTCATCCGCAAGACCATCGGTTCCCTGACCCCCAACGGCAAAGTGGACTTAAGTGCCATCGGCATCACCGATGAGGAACTTTCCGCCATCACGGATATCACCATCGTTGCCTGCGGTTCCGCATGGCATGTGGGCATGGCGGCCCAGTATGTGATCGAAGATATCGCACGGGTACCCGTACGGGTGGAACTGGCTTCCGAATTCCGGTACCGGAATCCCATCCTTCATGAGAATACTCTGGTCATCGTGATCTCCCAGTCCGGTGAGACCGCAGATACCCTGGCAGCCCTGCGGGAAGCAAAGGAGCGGGGAAACAGAACCCTCGCCATTGTCAACGTGGTAGGATCCTCCATCGCCCGGGAAGCGGATCATGTGCTCATCACCCTGGCGGGACCGGAGATCTCCGTTGCCACCACCAAGGCCTACAGCTGCCAGCTGGTGGCTGCCTATCTCTTCGGCCTGGAACTTGCCCTGGTGCGGGGAAGCATAGACAGGGAACTTTATGACCGGTATCTGGAGGAGATCGGCAGGATCCCCGAATGTGTGGAAAAGATCCTGGATGATAAGGAACGGCTTCAGTGGTTCGCCGCCAAGATCTCCAACGCAAGGGACGTATTTTTCATCGGACGGGGCGTGGATTACGCCATCGGACTGGAGGGAAGCCTTAAGATGAAGGAGATCTCCTATATCCATTCCGAAGCCTATGCTGCCGGAGAGTTAAAGCACGGTACCATCAGCCTGATCGAAGACGGGACCCTGGTCATCGGTATCCTGGGACAGGACGATCTTTACGAAAAGACCATCTCCAATATGGTGGAATGCAAATCCCGGGGTGCCTATCTCATGGGACTTACCACCTACGGCCGTTATGAGATCGAAGATACGGCTGATTTCGTGACCTACGTGCCGAAGATGGACAAGCATTTCAACGGTTCTCTGGAAGTGGTTCCCCTGCAGTTGCTGGGATATTATGTATCCGTGGCAAAGGGACTTGACGTGGATAAACCCCGGAATCTGGCAAAATCGGTGACCGTGGAATAGGTTTCGTTTTTGTTTATACATTTTCAGAAACCGATCATATTTTTGTCACAATTTGAACACAAACCGCTCTTATAGTTACAGTTAACGACAGGCGTTGTGGGCAATGACTGTCAGAGAATTGTAAACAAGGAGGGTTCAGATTATGGACAATCAGAATGATTACAGACAGTATTACAATCAGATGCCTCCGAAGGCACCGAAAAAACCCGGCACCATGAAAAAGATCCTGATCGGTGCGCTTGTGGGGATCGTATTCGGCGCATTTGCCGGAGCCGGTTTCATGGCGGTAACGGCAGCCGGGAATTTCATCAAAGACGTAAAGACCGATATTGCGGAAGCCCTGCCTTCTCCGGAGGGAAAGACGGAAGCAAAAGAAGAGCAGCCCGCGGCGGAGAAAACGGAACCGGATACGGCCATTGCCGACACACCCGTGCTGGAAGAGCCGGCCATCAGCAGATTTACGGATATTACGGATGTGGTTGAGGCCACCATGCCTTCCCTGGTATCGGTCAACAATAAATTCACCCAGAAATTCAATTATTTCGGTCAGACCTATTATCAGGATACCGAAGGAGCGGGGTCCGGCATCATCATCGGTGAGAATACGGAAGAACTGCTGCTCATCACCAATTATCACGTCGTTAAGGATGCCAACGAACTGACGGTGACCTTCGACGATAATTCCGAAGCTACGGCCTACTTCAAGGGCGGAGACGAGAACCGGGATATCGCGGTGCTTTCCGTTCCCCTGGAAGCCATTTCTTCTTCCACCAAGGGTGCCATCGCCATTGCCACACTGGGTGATTCCGATAAACTTGAGGTGGGTGAAACGGTGATCGCCATCGGCAATTCCCTGGGTTACGGACAGTCCGTTACCGCAGGAGTGGTCAGCGCCCTGAACAGACCCATCG
>JAEEGL011817303.1_pt1 | contig 12550 bp, 9 predicted proteins | sample 9134231 | NCBI WGS metagenome assembly JAEEGL01 (sample SAMN16246548, study PRJNA631951) | gut metagenome | biome: gut microbiome; feature: rumen; material: fiber-attached | host: Bos | place: Iran: Karaj | collected 2018-10
GACCCCGGTCTGCCGGAATGGGAGGCGCTGAACCGCTGGGCCGCCGGAATCGGCGAAGCCATCTGCGCGGCGAACAGCGACGCCCTCATCCCCATGGACAAGGCCTTCTGCGGGCTGGAGCACGTCCTGGCGGTCCTTCTGGAGGACGGGGCCGAAGCGCCCCTGCCGGAATACTTCCGCTTCGTCAGCCCGGAGGGGGCGGCGACGGAAGGGGCCGACGTTGCGGAAAAGTTCGACTATGCCCGGCGCATCCTGCTGGAGGGCAGCAGCGTCTATCTCCCGGAGGACACGCCCGCGCCGGAGGGGAGGCCCATCCGGCTGGAAACGCCGGGGCTGAGCGTCAATTCCCTCGCGGTTTTCACCTTCTGGCCCGGTTCGGAGCTCTTCCGGGAGGAGGTATTCTATGATGAAAACGGCGCGCATTCCAGCCGCATGCTGCGCATGACCCTGCCGGAGGGCGAAACCGTCGGCGATCTCATGGCGCGCTGGTACGCGGCGGCAGGGCGGTGACGACGGCCCGCCGCTGCGGCAGACCGAGGCGGCGTCCGGCTTTCGGACGCCGCCTCGGTCTTCATTCAGTTCAGCGCTTGAGCTGGAGATAGAGTTCGTCGCTCTCCGTGGGGGAAATGATGGTGTCCCTGTCGCCGTAGACGAGGACCTTTTCCCCGCCCAGGACCTTCCGCGTCACCTTGTAGCGGGGCTTTTCGGAGGGATACCAGGGGATGAAGCACAGGGGCTTCCCCGCCCGCAGGACCCGGACCTCTCCCCGCCAGACGCCGGGCGGGAGGGCGATCACGCCGGGCTTATCGAAGCGCACCGGCTCCAGGCGCTCCGGGTCCTGACCCAGCATCACTTCGATCTCCGCGTCGAAGCTATGCCAGGGGTCCACCGCGTCGGCCCCGGAGAACCAGAGGTATTCGGAGGCGCGCCCGTTGGACATGGCTTCGTCCCCCAGGGTGCAGGGCCTGTCGATGATATTGATGCTGAATTGCCGGTCCAGCCCGGGCAGGTCCTCCCCGCCCCGGCAGGCAACGCGGGGAGAGCGCACCTTGTCCCCCAGGCCGTGGAAGTCCGGCTTCAGCTCCAGGATGCAGCTCTCGTATTTCCGGGTGGAAACGGCGTTGTCGAAAAAGGGCTTCACGTACGCCCGGACGTGCTCCTCCGTCTGGGTGAAGCAGGCCCCGCACCAGGTGCAGAGCTTGTCCGGGTCCTTGACGCAGGGCCGGGTCCAGTTGTCCTTTTCATAGCGGATCTGCCCGGGGTGCTCCTCGTCGGGATAGACCCGGCCGGTGGACTGCCCGGCGTACCACATCATGGTGTTGATGCCCCCGCGGATCGTCTTGTAATACAGGGGACAGTGCCAGACCCCGGCGGGCACCCGCACCACGCTGGGCTTCGTGATCCGGTAGGCCTCCATCTCCGCGGGCGAATCCCCCAGGAACACCACCGCCTCGAATTCGGAGTGGAACACGTCCGTCAGGTCCGGCCCGGTGAGGATGAAGAAATTGTCCGCCCCGTCGTGGATGTGGGGGATGTCCATGTAGCCCTCCTTCGTGGCTACCAGGAAGCCGGCGTTGAAATCGTCGCCGGGGATGTCGCCCCCGAAATAGTCCATGCGGGGGCTGGTATAGCCCTCCCAGTTCTTCTTCGCGTCCGTGGCGATGAAGGGATGGAAAAGCTCCTGCATTTTTCCCATGTTTATCCTCCTTCCGGTTTAAGTGATCACGAAGCCGCCGTTCAGGCCGATGACCTGTCCGGTCATGAAGCGGGCCTTTTCGGAGGCGAGGTAGCTCACCAGGGCGGCCACGTCCTCCGGTTCCCCCAGCCGCTCCAGGGGCGTTTCCAGCCGGAGGTTTTCCAGGTCCTCCTCGGAAAAATCCTTCAGCATGGGGGTACGCACCACCCCCGGGGCCACGCAGTTGACCCGGATCCCGCTGGGAGCCAGCTCCTTGGCCAGGGCCTTGGTCAGCCCGCAGAGGCCCGCCTTGGAGGCGCTGTAGGCCGCCTCGCAGGAGGCGCCCACCTGCCCCCACATGGAGGACACGAGCACGATGCTCCCCCGTTTCCGGCGCACCATTCCCGGCGCCGCCGCACGGCAGCAGAGGAAGGCCCCGTCCAGATTCACGGCCATGAGCTCCCGCCAGTCGGCATAAGTGAGATCGGTGATGAGGCCGTAGTGGGCGACGCCTGCGTTGGAGACGAGAAGCTCCGCCTCTCCCACCGCGTCGAACATCCGTTCCACATCCTCCGGCTTCGATACGTCGCCGTAAACGGCGAAGCCCCCCAGCTCCGCAGCCAGGGCCTCCGCCTTCTCTTTGGATCGGAAATAGCCTACGGCCACGGTGTACCCGTCCAAAGCGAGGCTGCGGCACACCGCCGTGCCGATGCCCCCGGCGCCGCCGGTGACCAGCGCGATCCCCTTCATCCCCGTCCCTCCCTTTTTCTCTCATTATACCATCCCCCGGAGGCGGGGACAAGAAGCTCTTGCGCGGCCGGAAAAAGGCTGATAGGATAGGCGTGACGAATCCGCCCGCTCCCGCCCTGCGGGACCGCGGGACGCAAAAACCGGGAGGTAAACGGAATGGACGACTGGCACGGCAAACACTACGCCTTTTTTCAGAACCGGGAATGCGAATGCTTCCCCTGCCATCCCACGGAGCATCCGGAGGACTTCAACTGCCTCTTCTGCTACTGCCCCCTCTATCCCCTGGGAGAGAAGTGCCGGGGCAGCTGCCGCTATACGGACTCTGGCGTGAAGGACTGCTCGGCCTGCCTCTTCCCCCATATGCGGGAGAGCTACGGCGTCATCACCGAGCGCTTCCGGGAGGTTGCGGCCATCGCCGCCCGGAAGGACGGGAAATGATCCCCGTCCCGGCGGAGGTCGCCGCCATCCTTTCCGCCCTGCGGGGCGCGGGCTGGGAGGCCTGCCCCGTGGGCGGCTGCGTGCGGGACAGCCTGCTGGGGCTTCCGCCGGGGGATTGGGATATCTGCACCGCCGCGCCGCCGGAGGCGGTGATCGCCCTTTTCGGGGAGGAAAACACCGTCCCCACGGGCCTGAAGCACGGCACCGTCACGGTGCGCTCCGGCGGGACGAACGCAGAGGTCACCACCTTTCGCAGCGACGGGGCCTACTTCGACCACCGGCGGCCCGGGGAGGTGCGCTTCGTTTCCTCCCTGGCGGAGGACCTGGGGCGGCGGGATTTCACCGTGAACGCCATGGCCCTGGATGAAAACGGCGGCGTGGGGGACCTGTGCGGCGGACGGGAGGACCTGAAGCGCCGCCGGATCCGCTGCGTGGGTGCGCCGGAGGAGCGCTTCCGGGAGGACGCCCTGCGCATCCTCCGGGCCCTGCGCTTCGCCGCCCGGCTGGGCTTCTCCATCGAGGCGGATACCGCCGCAGCCATGCTGCGCTGCCGGGACCTGCTCCCCGCCCTCAGCCGGGAGCGGGTGTTTTCCGAGCTGCGGGGCTTCCTCTCCGCGCCGAAGCCGGGCCGTCTCGCGCTGGAGCTTTCCCCCGTCCTGGCCGCCGCCCTGCCGCCCCTGTCGGCGGAGGGGATCGCCGCGGCCGCGGAGGGGCTGGACGGAGCTCCGCCGATATTTCCCCTGCGCCTTGCCCTCCTGTGCCGGGGGCTGGACGCGGACGGGGCCCGGGCGCTCGCAAACGGCCTGAAGGCCGACAACGGGACGAAACGGCGCTTCCTCTCCTTTCGGGAGGCGCTGTCCTCTCCCCTGCCCGACAGCCGCCCCGCCCTCCTGCCCCTGCTGCGGAGTCTCGGCTGGGAGGACGGGGAAAGCCTGGCTTCCCTCCCCGGAAACGGGGCCTTCGCCGCGCTCCTTCGGGAATGCCGGGCTTCCCGCCTGCCCCTGTCGCCCCGGGAGCTGGCGATTTCCGGCCGCGAGCTGACGGAGCTCGGCGCAGCCCCCGGCCCCATAGTCGGGGAGACGCTGGAGGCGCTCCTGGCCGCCGTCTGGGCCGGGGAGGCGGAGAACACCCGGGAGGGCCTGCTGCCCATGGCGGAAAAGCGCCTGCGCCGCCTCATCGACTCCTGCGGGGCGGTGGTCTTCCGGGAAACGGAGCGCGGAACGGAGATCCTGATGATCTATCACCGCCTGGGCTGGGGCTTCCCCAAGGGCCACCTGCAGCCGGGGGAAACGGAGGAAGCCTGCGCCGCCCGGGAGGTCCTGGAGGAGACAGGCGTCCGGGCGGAGATCGACGGGCGCTTCCGGCGGGAGACCGTTTCGGAGCGCCGGGGCGACAGGCGGAAGGTGATCTTCTTCCTGGGCCGCTACCAGGCGGGAGAAGCCCGCCCCCAGCCGGGAGAGACCCGGGCGGCGGCCTGGTTCCCGGCGGAGAGGGCGGCGGCGTCCGTATACTACCCCGGCGACCGGGCCGTCTGCGAGGCCGCCCGGGAATTCTACCGGAGAAACGGATAAAAAGCTCCCCGGCGCTACCGCGCCGGGGAGACAGAACCGGTTAACAGTTAACAGTTTACAGTTATTTCTCAGTCTCCAAATGTTAACTGTTAACTGTTACTTGTTAACTGTCACCAGCTCCAGGGTGTCCCTGGCGATGACCAGTTCTTCATTCGTGGGGATCATCAGGACCTTCACCTTCGCGCCTTCGGGGCTGAGCTCCGCCACCTTGCTGCGGACCTTGTCCCGTTCCGGGTCGATGGCGATGCCCAGGAAATCCAGGCCCTCCACCATGCGCTCGCGCACGTCGCCGTCGTTCTCGCCCACGCCGGCGGTGAAGACCACGCAGTCCACCCCGCCCATGGCGGCGGCATAGGAGGCGATCAGCTTCCGGCCCTGGTAGCAGAAAACCTCCCGGGCCAGGGTGCTGCGCTTGTCGCCCTCGTTCTGCGCCTTTTCCAGATCCCGGAAGTCGCTGGAGAGGCCGGAGAGGCCCAGCACGCCGGATTTCTTGTTGAGCACGTTGGTCATCTCATGGATGTCCATGCCGGTCTTGTCCATGAGGTATTCCAGGATGGCGGGGTCGAGGGAGCCGGAGCGGGTGCCCATGGGGATGCCCTCCAGCGGGGTGATGCCCATGCTGGTGTCGATGCACTTGCCGCCCTTCACCGCGGCGAAGGAGGAGCCGTTGCCCAGATGGCAGGTGACGACCTTGAAATCGGGGTCCCCCTCCCGGCCGCAGAGGCGGGCCGCCTCCGCGGAGACGTAGCGGTGGCTCGAGCCGTGGAAGCCGTAGCGCCGGACCATGTATTTCGTGTAATACTCATAGGGCAGGGCGTACATAAAGGCGCGGGGGGGCATGGTCTGATGGAAGGCGGTGTCGAACACGGCCACCTGGGGCACGCCGGGCATGGCCTGCTCGCAGGCCTCGATGCCCTTGAGGTTGGCGGGATTGTGGAGAGGACCCAGGGGGATGACCTCCCGGATGCCTTCCTTCACGGCCTCGTCCACAACGGTGGAGGCGGTGAACTTCTCGCCGCCGTGGAGGACCCGGTGCCCTACGGCGCCGATCTCGTCCATGTGCTTCACCACGCCGATCTCCGGATCGGTCAGGGCCTGGAAGACCAGGCGGATGGCGTCCCCGTGGTCCTTCATGTCCTGGCGGTATTCCTTCCGGCGCCCGTCGGCGTGCTTGTGGGTCATAAAGGAATCGGCGATGCCGATGCGCTCGCAGGTGCCCTTGCAGAGGACGGATTCGTGATCCATATCGAAGACCTGATATTTCAGGGACGAGCTCCCTGCGTTGATGACCAGAATTTTCATTTGTGAGATTCTCCCTTTCTCCTGTTAGTTCGCTTCTGTTTATCATATACGCTTTTTCCGGATTTCACAACGGGTTTCGGTGAAAAAACATGAAAACGATCGGGATCATCGCGGAATACAACCCCTTCCACCGGGGTCACGAGGCGCAGCTGGGGCTGCTTCGGCGGCGCTTCGGGGAGGACTGCGCTTTGGTGATCGCCCTGGGCGGCTGCTTCACCCAGCGGGGAGAGGCGGCGCTCTTCACGAAATACGCCCGGGCGGAGGCGGCGGTGCGCTGCGGGGCGGACCTGGTGCTGGAGCTGCCCGTCCCCTGGTCCGTCAGCTCCGCAGAGGGCTTCGCCCGGGGCGGCGTGGGGGTGCTCGACGCCCTCGGCAGCGCGGACACGCTGGCCTTCGGCAGCGAGTGCGCCGACCCGGAGCGGCTGGAAACGATCGCGGCGCTGACGGCCTCGCCGGACTACGACGCCCTCCTGCGGAAGGCCCTGAGCCGGGGCGTCGGCTTCGCCGCCGCCCGGCAGGAGGCCCTGGAGGCCCTGGCGGGGGAAGCCCTGCCGGAGCTGAAAAGCCGCAACGACATCCTCGCGGTGGAATACCTGCGGGCCCTGAAGGCCCAGGGCAGCGCCATGGCTCCCCTGCCCCTTCCCCGCTTCGCCGGATATCCCCCGGCCTCGGCGCTGCGGGAAAAGGCGGATTTCCTCTCCGAGCTGCCGGAAGCGGCGGCCGCGGTCTTCCGCCGGGAGAAGGCTCTGGGGCGGCAGGCGGAGCCGGAGCGGCTGGACGCGGCGATCCTCGCCAGGCTGCGGAGCATGACGGACGGGGAGCTGGCCGCGCTCCCCGGCGCGGCGGAGGGCCTGCAGAACCGGCTGAAGAAGGCGGCTCTGGCCGCCGGGTCTGTGGAGGAGCTGCTGCGCCTCGCCGTCACGAAGCGCTACCCCGCCGCGCGGCTCCGGCGCATGGCCCTGGCGGCCCTCCTGGGCGTCACCGCGGGCATGGAAAAGGGGCTGCCCCCCTGCCTGCGGGTGCTGGGGCTGAACGCCCGGGGGGCGAAGCTGCTCCACGACGCCGCGCCCGGGAAGCCGGTGATCACAAAGCCCGCCGACGGGCGGGGGGAGATCTTCGAGCTGGAGGCCCGGGCCTGCGGCATCTACGCCCTGGCCTTTCCCGAGGCCTCCCAGCGCCGGGGGGACCTGGACTATCTGTCGACGCCCTTCGTGCTGAAATGACCCGGATATGCAATCCGCCCCCGGAGGCTGCGCCGCAGCCCCCGGGGGTGATTCTTCTTTTCTCTATTCCGCCGCCAGGGCTTCCACACGGGCGCGAAGCTGCCGGAAGTCCGGCTCCTCCCGCAGGGGCGCCAGGTCCGGATGATCCAGAGCCCGCAGCAGCATGGCCCGGTGATAACGGAAGACCTTTTCATTCCCGCTGCCGGGCGCGAGCTGTACGGCCCGGAGCAGCGGCGTATTCACCGACATGGAATAGCCGGGCAGCAGGGACTCCAGCTTTTCATCCACCATCTGCTTCAGCCAGGCCAGGGCTTCCTCCCGTTTCCCCTGGGCCAGCAATACGCGGGCCCCCATCTGCAGAAAGCTCTTTCCGTCCTGCCAGTAAAGCGTATCGACCTTCTCCGCGCCGAACAGGAGCCTGGCAAACGATCGTCCGAAGCTCACGCAGTACAGTGCCTCGTCCTTCCGGCCCAGAGCCAGGGCGTTTTCCGCCCGGCGGAACAGCGCTGACAGCAGGAAGGAGGGCAGGAGCGCGAATAAGCTGCTCAGCTGCTCCCGCTCCTCCTTCCGCTTTCCCAGCAGGCGAAAGACTTCCGCCCGGCGGAACCAGGACAGCTCCTGGGGCAGCTCCGGCGCGCCCTTGATCAGCGCCAGGGCCTTTTCCTCGCCGCCTGCCAGGGCGTTCAGGTTCGTAAGGAGCGATTTCAGGCTGAAATCCGAAATATGTTCCTTCGGCGTTCCCTTTTTCCCATACTTCTTCTCCGCAAAGGACAGCAGCTCGTCCCGCGCCTCCTTCGCACGCTCCGGGTGATAAACGGGAGAATCCGGATAACAGAGAAGATACCCCTGAAAGAGCCAGCGGCTGACGCAAGCGTCGTTTACCGGCCCCTCTTCCAGCTTCCGTCCCATCTTCCGCCAGCGCTGCCAGGCTTCCTCCGGGTCCGTGCACAGGGCGTCGGCCTCCGGGAACTCCGGCGCGGGCTCCTCCTCCAATCCGAACAGCGCGTCCGTGGTGACGCCGAAGGTGCGGGCCAACATCGGCACCTGGGAAATGTCCGGCAGGCTCTGCTCCGTTTCCCACTTGCTCACCGCCTGGGCCGATACGCCCACGAGCTCCCCCAGCTCCTCCTGGGTCCACTCCCGCTCCATGCGCAGGCGGCGGATGACGCCGCCCATACTCTCCCTGTCGTTCATGTCGGTCTTGTCTTTCACGTGGATGGCCTCCTTTCGCCGTCATTGTGGCAGATGGGCCGGTTGGACGCAAGAGAGGCAACCGACAGTAGAAATCAACCGGCAGTTGGATTCAACGCGCAGCCGCCTTGCACGCTGCCCCTCATCCGGCGCTTCGCGCCGCCGCTGCCCGCTGGACGGATGACTGATGAGGAGCATGCCGCAAAGCGGCGTTATTTCCGCTTATCCTTTTTCCTTTCGATGCTGGCGGAGGCGTCCACGTCCACGAAGCCCTCCCCCGCCACCTCGGCGGCGCGGGCCATGAAGACGAAGGCCCCGGGGTCGATGCGCTTCACCAGGGCCTTGACCTTGTAGCCCTGGTCGGGCTTCACCACAGTCATGAGCACCTGCCGCTCCGTGTCGGCGTACATGCCCCGGCCCTGCAGGGCGGTGACGCCCCGCTGCAGCTCCGACATGATCCCCTCGGCGATGGGCTCCGCCGGGCCGGAGGGGATGATATAGTAGACGCTGGCCCGGTTCATGCCCGCAATGAGCTTATCCCCCACGAAGGAGCTGACGACGATGCCGATGGCCCCGTAGATGCCGATCTCCAGGTTTTTCTCCACCAGCATGGACACCAGCACCACCGCCCCGTCGCAGAAGAGGAACATGGTCCCCAGGGAGAGATTGCGATGCCTCGTCAGCAGCAGCCGGGCCAGGAGATCCGTGCCGCCGGAATTGGTCTCCGCCTCCAGGAAGCAGATGGCGGCCAGGCCGTTGAGGGCGCCGCCGCAGAGGGCGGCCAGGAGCAGATCGTGGGTCACAGCGGGCAGGAAGAGGGCGGAGATATCCACCTCGAAGGTGTAGAGCACCGAGCCCGCGAGGCCCAGGAGCATGAAGCTCCAGCCCTTCACGAACACGGCCCAGACGAAAAGAGGCGCGGACAGGATCAGCACGAAGACGCCTGTGGGCACGTGGAGCCAGGGGTTCAGGGCGATGGCGAGGCCCGCGAAGCCGCCGGCGGCGATGCGGTTCGGCTTCAGAAAGAGATTGATGGCCAGGGCATAGCAGAGGTTGCCCATAAAGATGAACAGCAGCTTTTTCACCATCTGCACGCCGAAAGCCCCCCAATCCTTCTTCATGCTCCGCTCCTCCCTCAGATTATCCGTTCTTCGCCCCGTTATTCTTCCCGGGGCATTCTAGCATAAGCGCGTTGAAAAGTGAAGCGGGGAATGGTATACTGTACAATAGAGAAAACTCGGCGGCCACGCCGCCCGGAAAGGACGAGACATATGCTGAAATACCCCCACATCTTTGAGCCCATCGAGCTCGCGGGAACGATCTTCCGGAACCGCATCTTCGCCGCCCCCACCGGATGGATGGACGAATATGCGGACGGCACCCTTCCCCCCGAGGCCGCCTCGTACTACGCCCGCAAGGCAAGGGGCGGCGCCGCCGCCGTGACCCTGGGCGAATGCCAGGTGGATACGGACTACGGCATCCCCAGCCATCAGATCAAGCTGGACGATCCCTTCCACCTGAACGGCCTCGCCCGCTGCGCGGACGAGATCCGCCGCTACGGGGCGGTGGCCAGCGTGGAGCTGCAGCATGCGGGCATGTATTCCAACCGCAACTCCGGCCTGACGGGCGAGGCCAGCCGGGGACTCGCCTTCGGGCCCGTGGAATGCGAGGAAAGCGGGCGGATCGTCCTGGCCATGGACGAAGCGCGCATCGAGCGCACCATCCGCAAATACGGGCAGGCAGCCGCCTTCGCCAAGCGCTGCGGCTTCGGCATGGTGACGGTCCACGCCGGCCACGGCTGGCTGCTGAGCCAGTTCCTCTCCCCCACCCTCAACACCCGGAAGGATCGGTGGGGCGGCCCCGACATCGAGAACCGGGCGCGGATCGTGGTCGCCATTCTGGACTCCATCCGCAAGGCAGTCGGTCCGAAGTTCCCCATCGAGGTGCGCATCTCCGGCAGCGAATGCTACGCCGGCGGCTACGACATCGAGGAGGGCATCCGGATCGCGAAGCAGATCGACGGGCACTGCGACCTGATCCACGTTTCCGCCGGCAGCCACGAGGTCAGCGAGGTCTTCACCGTGACGCACCCCAGCATGTTCCTGGCCGACGGCTGCAACGCCGTCTATGCCGAGGCCATCAAGAAGCACGTGAGCACCCCCGTGGCCACCGTGGGCGCCCACGGGAACCCCGAGATCATGGAGGAGCTGGTGGCCTCCGGCAAGGTGGACGTGGTGGAGATCGCCCGGGGCCTCATGGCAGACCCGGACCTGGTGAACAAGATCCGCGCCGGCGAGGACGGAGAAGTGCGCAAGTGCATGCGCTGCCTGGCCTGCTTCTCCGGCCTGCTGCACACCGGCCAGTTCCACTGCGCCATCAACCCGGAGATCGGCCGGGAGAAGGAATACGCCGTGCCCGTGCCCGTGAAGAAGGTCAAGACCGTGCTGGTGGCCGGCGGCGGCGTGGGCGGCATGCAGGCCGCGCTGACCGCGGCGGAGCGGGGCCACAAGGTCATCCTCTGCGAAAAGACCGGCGAGCTGGGCGGCACCCTTCGCTGCGAGCGCAGCGTACCCTTCAAGGCGAAGCTGGACGAATACCTCAATCAGCAGGCCTTCCGCCTCGCCCGGGCGGGCGTGGATATCCGCCTGAACACGGAGGTCACCCCCGCGGCGGCCGAGGCTTTGAAGCCGGACGTCATCATCGCCGCCACCGGCGCCCGGCCCGTGAAGCCCCCCATCCCCGGCATCGACGGTTCTAACGTCCTCGCCGCCGAATACGCTTACACCCATCCGGAGGAATGCGGCGATAAGGTCGTGATCCTGGGCGCGGGCCTCGTGGGCATCGAGCTGGGCATCTACCTTTCCATGCTGGGCAAAAAGGTGGAGCTGGTGGAGATGCTGGACCACGTGAGCGACGGCGGGAACAACCTGCACATGAAGGCCCTGGACGTGGAGATCGCCAAATACAGGATCGGCGTCAACCTCTCCACCAGGGCCGAGGAGATCACCGCCGAGGGCGTGATCGGAAACGGCAGGCTCTTCCCCGCCGACACGGTGATCTACGCCGTGGGCCAGAAGCCCCAGCGGGAGGCGGCCGCCGCCCTCTACGCCTGCGCGCCGGAGTTCTACCTCCTGGGCGACTGCGTGAGCCCCGCCAACATCATGAGCGCCACCTCCGCGGCGGACACCGTCGCCAGAGCCATCTGATATACAGACCGAATGGAACAAGCCGGACGCCCGCGATGCGGGCGTCCGGTTCGTTATTTCCGGGTTTTCCTATGGCCGGTATCAGGGGATCTGCAGGACCTGGCCGGCGTAGATGAGGCTGGGATTGCGGATGCTCGCGGCGTTGGCCTTGTAGATCACGTCCCACTTGAAGCCGGTGCCGTAGAACTTCTGGGCGATCTTCCAGAGGTTGTCGCCCGGAACGACGGTGTAGGTCTGGCCGGCTGCGGGAGCGGGGGCCTCGGGCGCGGCAGCGGGGGCGGGTTCGGCTGCGCCGCCGGCGGTCACGGCGCCGGGATAAACGGAGAAGGGCTGGTCGCCGGGGAGGCTGGCATAGTTGCCCGGATTCGCCTTCTCAAGGATAAGGAAGCTGTTCCCGTCATCCAACCGCACGTAGTGCTCGGAGAAGCCTTCGGTGCTGTAAAATTCCCCTGCCTTCAGCGTGAAATCCGTTTCTGCGCCCTGATAGAGCAGGGTCACATCCCGGTCGAAGCTGACGACGCCGTCGGCGTCAAACCAGAAGCCGTACATGATGCCGGTGCCGTAGCCGATGGAGGCCAGATCGAACGCCGTGATCAGATCGCCCACGCCGGCGGCCGTCACGGTCAGGCTCTCCCCGTTGAACGCGGCGTCCGGCTTGACAGTCACACAAGCCGCTTTATCGGGCGCAGCCACGGGCTTAAGGACCTTGGCGTACTTGGCAGTGACCAGGATGTTCCTGGTGATGGGGGCTGCGAAGTCGAACGCAGCCTCGGCGCCGTTATTCCAGGTATACCAGCCGTCTAAGGCGTAGCCATCGACCGCGGGGGCCTCGACGGGCGCGGGAGTCCGGCCGTTATCCACATACTGGGAGTCAAAAACTTCGTAGTTGTCGAAGCCGCCGCGGAAGCGGACCAGCCAGGGGCCGTCGATGTGCATGAGCTGCCCGTCGATGGTGACGTAGTTGTAATCCATGGCGCCGTCGGCCTTGATGGTGACGATCAGGCCCTTGTTCATGACGCTGGCGGAGCCGGCGCTGGGGCCGGTGTACTCGACGTCGGCGGTGCAGCCGGCAGCCAGATAGGTGAAGTTGATGGTCTTGGTCTCGCCCTCGGGGCTGATGACGATCTCATCCCCGGGGAACTTGGGAGCATAGTAGTTGTCGTCGAAGTCGCTGTGGTTGTGGCCCCAGAGGAC
>JAEEGL012121403.1_pt1 | contig 12550 bp, 13 predicted proteins | sample 9134231 | NCBI WGS metagenome assembly JAEEGL01 (sample SAMN16246548, study PRJNA631951) | gut metagenome | biome: gut microbiome; feature: rumen; material: fiber-attached | host: Bos | place: Iran: Karaj | collected 2018-10
CTTGGCCGCTCGAACATCGTCGGCAAGCCCATGGCCCAGCTTATGATGCAGAAGCAGTATGGCGACGCTACGGTCACCGTCTGCCACTCGCGTTCGAAGACGTTGAAGGAGGAGTGCCGCGCTGCCGACATCATCATCGCCGCCATCGGTCAGCGCGACTTCGTGGCGGCCGATATGGTGAAGGAGGGCGCCGTCATCATCGACGTAGGCACCACCCGCGTTCCCGATGCTACGCGCAAGAGCGGCTTCCGTCTGAATGGCGACGTGAAGTTCGACGAGGTGGCACCCAGGTGCTCTTACATCACGCCCGTCCCCGGCGGCGTTGGTCCTATGACCATCTGTTCGCTGATGAAGAACACGCTGGCTGCCGGCAAGAAGGAGTTCTATAAGTGAAGAGTGAAGAGTGAAAAGTGAAAAATTGGCTACCGCTCAGGATTGGTATGAGCGAGGTAACGAATACCGTAAGCAGAGCCAGTGGCATGAGGCCATCAACTGCTATATAGAAGCCATCAAGCTTGACCCCGACAGCCCTGCTGTCGAGGCCAAGCAGATGCTTGACGACATTATGGCGTTTTACTGCAAGGATATGTACAATCCTTGATGCCCTTCATCCTTTCATACCTTTGCACCTATGCTCGAAGTGATGATGACGCTGTTCGCCCTGGTTGTCGTGGGCTATGCAGCAGGGAAGTTGGGATATCTGGGTGGTGACTTCGACCGACAGCTGTCGAGTGTGGTCATCAACATCACGTGTCCGGCGCTGATTCTGTCGTCGGCGATGACGGGCGAGTTGCCCGACCGCCGCTACATCCTGCCTTTGTTGCTTATCAGTACGCTGACCTACGTCTTGCTGGCTGCGGCAGGCTTCTGGTTGCCGCGTTTGCTGACGAAGCGGCGCGACGACGAGGGAGCTGTCGGCTTCGCCCTGATGTTCGGCAACGTAGGGTTTATGGGCTACCCTGTCGTGGCTTCCATCTTCGGCCACGAGGCCGTGTTCTATGCTGCTGTGCTCAACGTTGTCAACACGTTTGCCGTCTTCACGGTGGGAACGGTGCTGATGACGGGCCGGAACGAGGTCGAAGGTGGGCGTTTCCAGAAGAAGGTGCTCTATTCTACGCCGATGCTGGCGGCCTATCTGACGATGGGCATCGTGGCATTAGAGATAGACAATATCCCCACCGTCATCAGTCAGCCGCTGTCGATGCTCGGAGCCATCACCGTACCGGCGGCCTTGCTGATTATCGGCTCGTCGATGTCAAACCTGTCGCTGCGCACGATGCTGGGCAACCGCACCGTCTATGCCACAACGCTGTTGCGACTGGTACTGTTGCCTGTGGGCGTCCATTTCCTGATGCGGGCCTTGGGCTTCGATCCTTTTGTGGTGAATATCAACACGCTGGTCATCGCCATGCCCGTAGCCACTTACGGCACCATCCTCTGTCTGAAATACGAGAAGGACACGACGATGATAACTGCCGTGACGTTTGTTACAACGCTACTCGCTATGGTCAGCATCCCATTGCTGGTCATGTTACTTGGCATGAAGTAACTCGCTGTTGTCAAAAGAAACCTATAGTTGTGTTTAACGACAACAGGGACAACAAAGGACAACAATGCCATGCGTTTGTATCTCCAAATCGTCCCAACTTCTTTTTTGCATATCACAAAACTCGCAGATTTAAGAATTAAGGCAAATTTCTTTCTTATTTATTTTGCTAATTCTCCGAAAGTTCGTATCTTTGCAGCGTGCCCTTTGTGGGGCATGGCTCTTACATCGGCGAAATCATCACCTCGACAGAAACTATAGAACGCAATGAATATGGCAATTTTTAGTTCATTTTTAGGGAGAATAAGAAGGTCAAACATCTGTTTATTGTTGATTACCATATTGGTAATGATAGTAAACCAATCGGCATTTGCGCAGTATAACCTTGTAGTATGGACATCAGATGATGAAAACACGATCTTTAATTTCGAAGAAAAGCCTGTGATAACCATTGAGGGAGAGTATTGGAAAGTGACTTCAAATCAGAAGGTTATACAGTATGCAGCAAAAGATATTGTGAAGATAACACTTGAGGAGGTCGATGATGCTCAGCCCAATCCAACATCTGTGTCGCTCTCCCAGTTAGCCCCTTTATTGCGTGTCGTTCAGAGAGACGCTCAACAACTCTTGTTTAACTGTAAAGCGAAAACAGCCGTGAAGGTCTTTATGGCCACGGGTCAGTATGTCGGAAGTTACAGAACTGACTATGAGGGCAGTCTCGTTATCGACTTGGCTAACTACGCCTTGCCCTATAGTTCTTCCCTCCCTTCCGCTCGGCCCGCAGACACTCGCCTCCCTTCCGCTTGGTCTGCAGGGACGCTTTGCTTACAAAAAAGGGGAGGGGGGTAACATCTTTTTTGCGTGTTCATTGTGGGTACATCAGATTGCTCCCCTGCTTTTTGAACTTGCAGGTTTTAGGATTAGAGCAAAAAAAGGTTAGAAAAAAGTATGGATGACATCATTTACAGTAGACTAAAGAACCGAATCTCTTGATTCTTTGGCTATTTCTTGTGGTTAGAAAATGGTCCGAGGCTTGTAATGCCATCCACATGTTCGAAGAGTTGTGGCTCTACGTTTGCCTGCATGGGATCGAGGATGAAGTCGATGCCCTCACGACGAGCCAGTTTTGCAGCAGGCACGAAATCTGAATCTCCAGAGAAAAGGACTATTGTATCAACAAACTTTTTGAGAGCTAAGGTAGCGATGTCAACACCGATTTTCATATCAATGCCCTTTTGTTGAACATCCAGATATATCTCTGAATCCGTTAAATCCTCTAATTTCTTCTTGCCGCTTAACAACTCTTTTACCCTGCCAGGATAAATCTGCCAGTTATGGTTGTCTTTTAGAGTTCCTATTCGAAGTGCAACCTTACGCTTCCGTTTCAATGCTTCCAACAAATCCTTACGAAACTTATATTCGTTGGTCAAACTGAAATCAACGAGTTTCTTGCTGATAGGATTGTGGACTTTCTTGTCTAACGGCAGACAATCGTAATAGAAAATGCGATAGAGTGTATTGCTATTTCCGACATGCTTCATAGCCATCGTGTATAAATGGTCTGCGACTTGTGCCCCCGACATCTTGCGGTCTTTGTTATATAAACTGTTGAATCGTTTGATAAAGAAGCCGCCATCAATCAAGACGGCAATCTTAACGGGAGGAAAACTGTTCTTCTGTTTCATAATAGTTCAAAAAAATGCTCAAGGTTGGGCACATCCATTATCAAGAATAAGCAGCATTGTTGTGGGGTGCAGCTTTCGAATGTGCTTCGCCATGAGCCTAATCATGCTGCAAAGGTAGATATTTTTTGTGTAATTTCCAAATATTTCCGAATTTTTCTTCACTTATCCCCCGAATTATTTGGTCTCATTGGGGAAAGACTTATTTTATTGGATATTCCAATCTGAGCTTAATACAGTAAAGATAAAAAAATCGGCCTACTCGAACTACCCTAGCATTTAAGTACTTGTATATAAAGACGTTAAGGGTAGTTCCATCTGTAAAAATGGGACTACCGTGACCCTACTTTGGGGCCAAATGGGGCTACCCTTGGCGCTGTAGGTAGTAACCTTCGACGCCATGTGAGCCTCCGCGTGGCCATTTCAGCTTCTTGACAATGGCCGCGAGAGCCTTCAGGGTGGGGACGTCGCTGGTGCGCAGGTGGTGCTCCAGCTCCTTCTGAATGTCCTTGATCTGCCACAGGTTCTCGCGCTTCCGCTCGGTGGCGGGCGTGAGGAGGGTGGGCAACAGCTGCTCTATGGGCTGCACCTGCTGGTACTGGCTGTTGTGCTCCTGTATCTGCCGTTCGTCGTCGCTGGTGAACCAGTAGATGCAGTCGGGATCGCGCAGTTCGGCGATGGCCTGGGCGAACATCTGCTTGTAGGGAATGTGTCCGCTCATGTCAATCGGCCCCGTCACCTCTACGCAGAGGTAGCGGCGCGAACCGTCGCCCGAGGGTAGCGGCGTCAGGTCGTTGGTGGTGGCGATGAACGAGCAGAGACGGGGCGTCATCGTGTACTGGTCTGAGCGCATCTTCCTGACCTGCACGTCTTTCTCCGTCAGCAGTCGCTTGATCTTTGCCTGTTCGCGGTCGGTCTTGGCGTTGTACTCATCGATGCAGACGAGCCACATGCGTCCGAGCACGCGCTCTACCTGTTCGGCATTATCCATCTTGATGTCGTCCATATAGTACTCGCGCATCGACGGCGGCAGGATGTTTTTGCAGAAGCTGGACTTCTTGATGCCCTGTCCGCCGATGAGCATCGGCACCATCGAGTTGCCGTAGTCGCGGTTGATGTTGAGGGCCTGCGCCACCATCGCCAAGAACCAGCGGTGGAAGTAGTGGGGCCACAGGTCGTAGTTCGTCGGCAGTCGGCGGGCGAAGTCCTCGATATAGTTGGTCTTGCCGTCCCACTCGCCACAGCCGGCGAGGAATTCGTGTACGGGGTTGTAGTCGTCGACGTGTGCCGACTCAATGTAGATGCGTATGTCGTTCATCCAGCTCTCGCCGCCCTCCTTCATCTGCTCGACGACGATACCCTTCAGCTCGCGGTCGGTCAGCGGTTGCCACTGCTTGAATGTCAGGTCGTTAGGACGAAACTCCGTCACCTGTTTCACCACGTTGTAGCGTAGTTGGTAGCGGCGGCTGAAGAATCCCTCGATGAAGCGTATGATGCGCTCCTTCTCGTTCATCTGCGACAGCGTCTTACCGTCGTAGGGCTTCAGGTAGGTGGTGCGGAAAACCTTGCGCACGAGGTCGGCGCCGAGGGGCTTGAAGCGGTGGTCCCACAGCGTGCGTACGGTACACGCCTCCTCCTCGAGATGGGCTTTCTGACAGTAGGCGGCCAGCAGCGCCAGGCATTGTTCCAGATCGTCGGGACTCTCTCTGAGTGCCTTCTGCATGCAGGTGTAGAACTCCAGCTTGTAGCGCTCGCGCTCGTCGGAGTCGGGATACCAGATGACGCGCCCGTCGTCGTCGGTACGGGTGCCCTCGTAGGGTGCCAGCACGCTCTGCTCGTCGCGGATGACGGGCAGCGGCGTGGCCTCGGGGTTGTAGTAGAGGTCTGGGTCGTGGCTCATGCGGCATCCGCTGGTCAGCGACTGTTCGCCGACGATCAGGTCGCACATCGCTAAGGTGGTATAGAAGCGGGCTGCCGTCTCTTGGGCTTCTTTCAGGAAGGCGAGACAAGCGGCAATGTCTACATGCTTCTTATTGCTTGACTGCCAGGGTGTTGCGCCGTTGCTGTAGGCACAGCGCACGACGACCTTGAGCGTCACGCCGCTGACGCCGGCAAAGGCCAGTAGCGTGTAAGGTATCTGAGCCACGCGTCGGCGCAGGTCGCTCACCTGCCGTAGTCCGTCGGGACATGGTATGTTGAGCAGCAGCAGTTGGGTGAACATGTTGGGGCGGTCGAAGCCCTCTTTGCCGAAGGTGGCGGCAAAGATCAGGTAGGGCAGTCGGCTGGTGTCCTTCAGGTAGTAGTGCGGCGTGCCTTGCTCCATCATCAGCCGCGACTGCATGGCCGTCTGGCGTATCCGCTCGGCGGCAGTCTTCGTATCCTCTGAGCGCATACGCTCAACAATAGCGTCGAGCTCCGTTGAAACGGGCGCGCCGAACTCTGTAAAATTGGTCTTGACTTTTGTGATTTTCATAAGCGTGTGTGTTTTATCTGTTATCGGGTGTAAAATTACAAAAAAATATTGGTTCACGCAAGAGAAAGCACCATTATTTTTCTAAGAAACACGCTCTCAGGCGCTTCTACAGCCGTATTGTTGTTCCCTCGAAGCGGCAAGCAGGGGCTTTAAGCCTTATATAGGTTCTTGCGCCTATACGCAAAACGTCTTGTGGCTATACGCAAAACATCTTGCGCCTATACCCAAAATTCAAAGACTTGAAAATCAGTGGGTTATATATGTGAAATGACGGTAGGGTCATGGTAGGGTCATGGTAGCCCCATTTTTAACGATGGGCCTACCCTTAACTATCTATAAATTAGTGGTTTGCGATGTAGGGTAGGACGAGTAGTCCGATTTTCTATTGTTAAACTTCTGTATAGATATATTCCTTGCTCCGTTGGGTCTTCAGCAGTTTCGGATTGTCGCCCTCGCACCACTCGTTCAGCAGCTTCCGAGCCGAGTAATAGGTCAGCTGCGTGGCCCGTGCAAAGCGGTTGACGGTGGTATAGCCGTCGCGCTCCAGCAGCTGTCTGAGTACCTTCTCCAACTGCTCTTTGTCGGCCATGATTATTTGCGTGTCCGCATTCTCCCAGCGCCGGAAACCGTTGCCCCATTTCTCTAACTCCTTGTTCCAGAGCTTGCCCGGGTTGTAGTCTACGCCGTCGAACACGACGTCGCGGTCGCGAACCTCGTTGGGGTCGGTGACCTCGCGCACTAATGACAGTCGTGGTGCAAACGACCCGATGGGCGTCTCGATGCGGTAGCCGCGGGCCATCAGCTCGCCGGCTGCCCGCAGGAAGTAGTCGAATGCCGACTGTAGCTCGCCGTATCGCGAATGATAGTTTCTGGAGCACCACTCGTCCAGTCCCTTCAACGACAGTTTCTGCTTCCCCGCAGGGCGCACATAGACGATGTTCCTCCCGTCCTTGCCCTTGACGGGCGTGGGATGAACCTCATATAGCAATCCTTCTTTCTTTCGTGGCATACCTTCTTCTTTTGTGTATAGCTTGCAAATTTACGAACTTATTCTGAAACCACCAAACTTTTCACAAATTCTCCGTAACTTCGGAAGAAAAGTATAGAAAAATGGCTAAAATGAAGGGTGCCATCGTGGTTGATACTGAGCGGTGTAAGGGATGCCAGTTGTGCATCATTGCGTGCCCTCAGAAAGTCATCGCTATGGCCGGAAAAGTGAATCTGCACGGCTACCCCGGTGGTGGCCGTCCCGGTGGTGCCGGTGCCCCAGCTAGAAGGTAATCCACGAGTTTCGCAACTATTCAAGGCTTCCCATTCATAGTGGTGGGAGGCCTTTTGTATAACCATCTTTCTTACCCTGAAGAACGTTGTTTTGGACTTAACGTTTTTCAGGGTAAGACAATAGCATCCCCATCATGAACTTTGAGGACATTCCATTCATCACCGAAAATCTCTACGAACTTATTGGAATTGTCAGTATGAATGGGGATGATGGCTTGAGGGCTAAGCAACTTGAAGAATTGATTCATGCCCTGCATGTCGCAATGTCCGCTAGTGTGCAGATAGTTGAAGTTGCTGCCCAGTGCCTCTGCTAACGGGGGATTATAGGCTATACAGTCTTTGTCAACATATCCCTTCCACATTGAAAGACACTTCACTTTCTCTCCAGGCATTTTTTCAATTAGATTGTTGTATCTTGAATTGGCTCGAGCCAACAACACGTAGCCTTTCTGTTCAAGGTGTTCCCTGAACTTATCATTCATCCTGAATTCCCCATCTTCATATTGCAGTACCACAGGTTCATACTTCCCATACCGATAGAGTGGTGACTTTCCCCAAATGGGGTTGCGCTGTGTGACTACATCCATAATTCGCTTTTGGTATGTGTCCACATAGAATGGTCTGCCAGCCCTCAACGCAGCATGATAGAGCGAAAAGATGCGGTCGATATTAGTAGTAGAGACATAGACTATGTTACTCTTATGTTCCTTGAACATCCTTTCAAAATTCTTTTGCAGATCATGCTCAGTCTTGCTGGTCACATCTGGGCGCGATACATTGGTGGCTTCGCAAACCACATAGTCCACATGTCCCACATAGGTATTGATGACCTTTGGTAAGTTGCCGCTCCTAAAGCCGTGAGTACGGAAGTCTCCTGTGTGGAAGGCACTCTTTCCGTCTGCCTCGATCTTAAAGGCATAGGCATCAAAGGCTGAGTGGTCAATGATGATTGGCGTGATTTTGAAAGGCCCAAAGATAAATGGTAAGCCAGGATTAAAAGTCCTTGCATTTTCGAGTTTCGCAATGAAATCCTTTTGGAGCTTATCTACGGATATCAAATGTTCTGAAAGCACCAACTGGATATCACGCCCCACCTTGCCAATATACATAGGTACTGCATCGGGTATATTGGTAATACATCCGATGTGATCACCATGATAATGGGTGATGAGAAGTGCGCTTTTTGACAGGTCGCCCTTCGTAAGCCCCTCGATATCTAAAGGCTCCGTATGCTTGGCTCCTGGCAGTTGTTCGCCATAGTCGACAAACAACCGCCAGCCCTTATGCTCATATTCTGTGACACAGCCACCAATCTGGTCCGTGCCGCGATGGATGGTAATTTTCATTTCTTGTCTTCTATTTCTTCTCCAACTGCTGCGAGGATCGACTGCCTAATCCACCAGACGGCGTATGACATAAACTTGAAGCCGCAAGAGGCGTCGAACTTGTGAGCAGCCTTTATCAGTCCTTCTTTTCCTGCTTTCAGCAGTTCCTCTTCGCTGACACCTTTGTTCAGATACCTCTTTGCAACTCCAGATACCAAGCGGATGTTGACCTTCATCAGCTCCCCTTCAGCCTCCCTGTCGCCCTGCCTTACACGGTCAATCAGCTCCAATTCTTCATTCAAAGTCAGATTGTACTCCATAGGCATTTCACTCTTGTTTGCTGTCATCATGTTTTTTTCCATATTAATAATGTTTTGTACCTCTACAGCATATTATACGAAAGAAAAAACAGATTTGAGTAAAAATCCTATTATGGTGTGCAAAAACGATGCAGACCTAAGTTAATTGTTGGTAATCTGACTCTTATTATTTGAATTACAATTAATCAACCTAGTGTCTTCAAGATATTTTTTAAATCTTGGGCAGTTAAACAAGTCTTCCCAAAATACGTGCTTGACAAACTCTGGAGCATCTGATGGAATATCAGATTTTGGTACAATAGCTATATAATGGGCTACTTTACAATCCTTTATCTTATCACATATTGCCTTTACAACAAAATTATCGCCAATCTTATGAGTGCGTCCATCAAAACCTATTGTGTCATTTCTGTCAATAGAATTTGGAATGTTCTTAAAGAACAGTTGTTTCATAGACAGCTGGTAATATAGGTTTGAAGAATAACCATTATATCTTTCTTTAGTTCTATTATACCATAAAAGGGCTTTCTTCAACTCATATTTTTTTCCACAACTCGCTTTTGCTTCGATAAATAAAACCTGCTTTATATTGTCTGCATTAAATGTTACAAGCAAGTCCGGGCTACCAAACTCTGACAAAGAAAACTCCATATAGAATTCCACACCACTTACAGGATTGCTTATTCCAATCATATTTATGAACTCTGCAAATGCATTATTGTCATTTGCCAAGGCAATGCCATAAAACAGAGCGTTCATAGCGCCTCTTTCTGAATAACCAACAATTTTCATAATACTATTTGTATCTTGTTAAACATTCTTCCAATCTCTTTTTCATTTCTTCTCTCAGCTCCTGAGGCTCCAACACCTCGACATTTTCTCCCATAGCCAGCAGCTGGGTAGAGAGTTCTGGCGTAAGGCAGACCTTGTATTGAAACTCACTGAACTGCTCATACTTGGTGAGCACCTCCTCCTGAGAGCGATGCAAGGGCAGCGTACGCAGATAATCCACTTGCCGGCCATAGACACGAATGCGTACCTTCTGCGGCGTCAAGTCTTCATTCACATAGATTCCCACAGTATTCGCATAGTACTTCTCGGCATTAAACCACTCGGGAAGAGTAAAAGTTCCATCTGTCAGATGAAGGTCGACAATCCTGTCCAGCGACAGATGACGGATGGCCTCCTGCTCCTGAAGCTTTCCTACCACATACCAACGCTGGCGATAGACCTTCATGGCGTAAGGCTCCAAGTGCAAGGACTCCAGATGTCCCCCGAACGACTGGTAGTCCAACTCCAGCACTCTGTACTGTTGCATCGCCTCAATGACTGGCTGCAGATACACCGTGCCTCCGGGGATGTTCTCAAACAAGATTCTGCCATTCATGTTATGGCCAGCTATAATCATATTCGACAGCGTAAAGGAGTTCAGCAACCACTGTCGCGTCCTGTCTTTCTGCATGGCCTGTGGGTTGGCAATATAATAATGATAGCCGTCGGACGGGTTGCACTTGATTTCCACGCCAAACGACTCCTCTATCGCCTTGCGGTGCTGATGGAAAGTTCGCAGCGGAATTGGTGTCCCGTCGCCCAGATTACTCTCTTGCCACAGCTCGTTTATCTCCTCGAAGGTAAGCTTGCCCTTCTGTATGAGGATATTCAATAGCCAGATATATCGATTAAGGGTTTTGCTTATCATGTTGGTATTTATAGTTCCATTGGCAAAGATACAACAAAATCTGGAACAATGGCACTTTCCGGCTGATTATCCCTTGTAATTTAATCTTTTTTAGCCAGGTGTGCAGCGTTTTGGCATACTCATACCGCTTTTAGCCCCTTTTGTCCATTTCGTTTTCGTATAAAGAATCAGGAAGTAATGCATATATGTTTTAGTTATGAAAAAGAAAAAGAATCAAAAACGCGATGACGCACTCAAACTGAAGAGTGCTGTGGAAACACTTACGTTTCAGACTGGTTGGGGACTGAAAAAGCTTTGTAATGAGGATGTAGAGAAATATGATGAGCTGTCAAAGGTCGAGGTTGGCTATATCACCGAATTGGGGTTGGTGCAGGATATCCTTTCCATGAAAGATCTGGTCGATGGCATCAGGACTGAGTTCCAAGTGGAGCCTTGTGTCGAACTTGGTGACTTCTGCAATAGTCTGGTTACCATAGCTTTAGGTATAAGCCGAATCGGTAGCATCAAAGATATGGGGCTGCCAACCGACTGGAACAAGTTGATGCGGAAGAAAATCCTTAAGATTTACTATCCGGAAGCGGTGCGAAACAGAATCTTCGAGTGGGCCACGGCAAGTGGTTACAACACCTCCACCTATCTTGGCAAACCCATCGTGAAGTTCAACAAGTTATTCGTTTTATTAGAAAGAGACGTATGAAACGTATGAAAGAAATCGATGTGAAGGCTCTGTTCGCTTTTGTAGCAGATGTGATTGACATTGAAACTATCCCGCTTGACGACCAGAAGACTTATAATCTTCTGGCGAGAGCGGATACCGATGGTGTCTATATGATGGAAACAGACTGGGATAAGTATGATCTCCTGCAGATTCAGCCCAAGGATTTCGACGAGCTGACAGCTTGCGTTGCACTCAGTCACAATCCAAGAATGAATCCCTACATCTACACCTATTTAAAGATTTTGAAGGTACAGCCGTTTACTTTTCCTCACTTCTCAGAAATAGATGCTGTTCGAGATATCCTGAAGGATTCTCACGGCATACTTCTTTACAAGGAGCAGGCAGAAGCCATCAACAACTACATCGTAATTATGAGCGATGAAGACAAAAAAGAACACGAGATGGCCATTAAGGTTGTCACTCGTGAGATAGAAAAACGCAAAGGAACTCTTTCAGAGCGCACCTTCTTTAGAACCAGAACACTATTTTGTTATAGGAATGCCTATATAAAAGCGAACTATCCCGAAATGTTCTATGACTTCTATGGAAATGAATGATAATAGAAAACTAACGATAAATATCGGGGGAGCAGCACCGACGTGGCGGCACTCATATTTGTGTGAGATTTATGTTAGATTTAGAGTCACTCATTACTTATCACTTATCACTCTTCACTTCTTCTCGGGTGTGTCGGGTGTAAGCAAAATGACCTCTGCGCGTGCGCGCGTGCGTCAAGGACGGATAGCCGGATGTTATTGTCGATACAAAATCTGACGGGCAGCATTTATTGGCTCTGAATATCAGAAAAATGCGAAGAATTTTGGTTCGTTCGCATTTTTGTTGTACCTTTGCACCCCGAATTTGGATTTAATGCATTAAACAAGGATAATATGGCAAAATTGAAAGGCGCCATCGAGGTGAACACTGAGCGGTGTAAGGGATGCCAATTGTGCATCATTGCATGCCCTCAGAAGGTTATCGCTATGGCTGGTAAAGTGAATCTGCACGGCTACCCTTATGTGGAGGCTGTCAACGAGGATGCCTGTGTGGGCTGTGCCTCGTGCGGCATCGTCTGCCCCGACGGGTGTATCACCGTGTATCGTGTTAAACAGGAGTAAAGGAGTAAGGAGAAAAGTAGTAAAATGTCTATGCAAGAGAAAGAGGTTGTATTGATGAAAGGTAACGAGGCGATAGCCCACGCTGCCATTCGTTGCGGATGCGACGGCTATTTCGGCTATCCTATTACTCCGCAGAGTGAAGTTATCGAGACGCTGGCCGAACTGAAGCCCTGGGAGACCACCGGTATGCAGGTGGTACAGGCCGAGAGCGAGCTGGCGTCGATTTATATGGTCTATGGTGCTGCCGGTGCCGGCAAGCGCGCTATGACCTCCAGTTCGTCTCCAGGCATCGCCCTGATGCAGGAGGGTATCACCTACATGGCTGGCGCCGAGGTGCCGGGCGTGTTTGTCAATGTCCAGCGTGGCGGCCCCGGTCTGGGCACTATCC
>JAEEGL015837099.1_pt1 | contig 12550 bp, 9 predicted proteins | sample 9134231 | NCBI WGS metagenome assembly JAEEGL01 (sample SAMN16246548, study PRJNA631951) | gut metagenome | biome: gut microbiome; feature: rumen; material: fiber-attached | host: Bos | place: Iran: Karaj | collected 2018-10
ATAAAGATGAAGCTAAGATTGTTAGACAGAACATAATGTTCTTTGATATCGAAACATATCAATTTAATGAAGGTGTATTCCCAGATCAAGATGAAGCAAAATATCCAATAGTAGCAATTTCATTTAGAACAGATAGACCTGATGATTATACTCATGTTTATCTTTTAGCATTAGATGGTGAGATTGATAAGACTGTATATGAAAAAGTTAAGAAATATAAGCATATAACGATTTTTAAAGATGAAATATCCATGTTAAAAGCATGGTTTTTAAGAATTAGACAAGAAAATATAAATATTCTTTCTGGTTGGAATACTTTAGGATTCGACTATCCTTTTATAATTAATAGGGTTAAACGACTTGGAATTAAAGAAAAAGAACTTTATCCGTATGGTTCTTTTTATGGTAATAGTGATAAAGGAAGTTCTATTCCTGGATTAATCTTATTGGATCAGATTAAATTATTCAAAGAATTCCATCATGGTATTTTACCATCATATTCTTTAAATAATGTATCAAATATGGTTCTTGGTCATGGTAAAGTAGAACATGAAGATAAATCAATTGATAGAATGTATAGTGAAGATATAGATCTTTATTTAAAATATTCTACAACTGATACAGATCTTGTTTATGAATTGGAACAAGCACTTGGACATATCAGTCTACAATGTGAAATTAGAAGAGTAGCAACTTGTTCACATCAAGATGCAAATTCATCACTTGGTGAAGCAAACGGACTTTATGCTACTAGAATGAAAAGTGATGGACTTATTGCTAGAAATTATACACATGATGTTCCAAAGTTAAAAGCATTTAGAGGTGCATATGTATTTGATCCGAGACCAGGAATTTATCAAGGATTGTTGTGTGACTTTGATTTTAAATCACTGTATCCATCAATTATTTGTACTTGGAACATTGGTCCTGATACTTATATTGGAAAGATAAGTGAAGAAGATGCTTATCTTTATGTTTTCTTTAAAGATAAATTAAAGAGTAAGAAGATACATCTTTGTGTAGATCCTTTGTATCAAAATAAGAATATTACTGTAACATTGGATCAACTTGAACAGTTTATGTCAAAATATCATGCTCAAATAACAATTATAGGTACGATATTCTGTGGACATGATATTAAAGAATCTATTAACTATAAAGTACTTAATATGCTAATGGATTCTAGATCTTTATATAAATCTAAGATGTTGAATGCTAAGGAAGCTGGTGATAAAGCAACTGCACGTGAATATAATGATAAACAATTAGCATTTAAGATCTTAGCTAATATGTTATATGGTGCTTTAGGTCAGGAACACTTTAGATTTTATAATCCTGTATTGGGTGAGAGTATTACAGTTACTGGTCAAGAAATGATTAAGTATTCTGCGGTTCATACTGATTTTTATATGGAAGGTAAATATAATAACGGTAACTATTTTATAGATCCAAAGTTCTTTGATAAAGTTAAATACACAAAGAATGTTGTATATGGTGATACGGATTCTATTTTTGTATATTTGACTGATTATTTAAATAAACATAATTTACCAGTTAAAAAGTGTCCTGAAGTATTAGATGCTGTTTCTAATATTCAAAAGTTTATTAATAAGACAATACTTCCGACATTATTGGTAAAGCATAATGTTAAGTTAGATAAATCACAGATGTATCTTAAGAATGAATTTCTTATGGATCGTTATTATGCACTTAATGCTAAAAAGAAATATGCATCACATATTATTTCACAAGAAGGTAAAACTATAGATGAAATAGATATTAAAGGTTTGGAAATTAAGAGATCAGAAATACCTTCAAGATCACAAAAGATGTTAAATGAAATATTGAATGTGATATTGGATACAAATAATACAAAAACACAAATTAAATCTAAAGTTGAAAATATAAGAAAAACAACTAAAAAAGAAATGATGGATTTTGTATTAGAAGGAAATCCGGAAATTGCTAAAGTTGTTTCGTATTCTAAAAAGGATGAAGAATATAAAGTATTAGCACAGCATCTTTTAGCAATGAAAACATGGAATTGCCTTGTTGGTCAAGAAGAATTTAAATTTGGATCTAAAGGTAAATTGTTTAATGTTATGGGAATAGATTTAAATAAGGCACCAAAAGAAATTCAGGATAATTATTATAATATATATTTAAAGAAATTTCCGAATACAGCAATTGAAGCTATTGTTATTCCAGAAAATGTTAGAAAATTACCTGAATATTTTATACCGGATATGAATAGTACAATTAAATATTGTTGTGATGATAGAGTTGATACATTGATGTCTGGATTATATATAGAGAATGACAATGATTTATTGTTCTAATAGATTTTACTATAAATGGAATTTTTCGGTATATATATACAATTAAAATGCAACATTTTAATTTAAGGAGTTTTATAAATGGATTATGAAATTAATGATGTTGTTGTTTTAAAGTGTGAAACACAGAAATCTAAAACAGAATTACAAAAGCCATATCATGTTTGGGATATGCTATTATCTGTAGCTACTACTTATAGTTATAAAGATAATATGTATAAGATATGGACTTTTAGTAATAAAGATAAGTTAATAGATTATTTGAAGAATAAGTGTATTATTTGCTATAATGGTGTACAATTTGAATTACCATTAATACTCGGAGAAGATTATACTTGTGATCCAACTTATATAATTGAATCTAAAAAACACAATATAGTGTGTGTATGTATAGATATTTTCTATCAAATACTTCAAAATGTTTATAGAGTAGATACATACGTAAAAGTTCGTGATATGTGTAATAAACATCCTATAGCAAATTTGAATGCTTATTCACTTTATAATGTATATTGTAATACACTTAATAGACAGATTCCAAAGAATATATATGACGTTAAATCTATAGAAATGTTTAAAAGTAAAAAGATTTTGGAACTTGTCGAATATGATATGTTTAAGATGAGATTTGTAAAAGAATTATATGAATATATTGTGAGATATGGATACATTGTAAACGGTGATTATGATATTGTAAAGTTATCAGTTAAACCACCAAAAGAAATAGATTTCAATTATTTCTTACCATTTTAGGAGTAAAAAAGATGGAAGCACAAGAAGTATTTAATCAACTTTGGATAGAAAAATATAGACCAAAAACATTAAATGATGTTGTTCTGACAGATGAACAAAAAATGTTTTTTGGAAAATGTATTCAAAGAAAAGATATACCACATATGTTGTTTTATGGACCTCCAGGATCAGGTAAAACAACAACTGCTAGGATTTTTATTAAAAGTCTTATTAGTTCTGATATGGATATTTTGTGTTTGAATGGTTCAGATACAAATGGTGTTGATTTTATTAGAAATACTGTAATTGAGTTTGCAAAAACTCCACCAATATCAAGTAAATTTAAAATTGTATATTTTGATGAGGCTGATTATGTTAGCCAGAATGCACAAGCAATTTTGCGTAATGCAATGGAATCATATGCAGCTAATGTAAGATTTATATTTACTTGTAATTATCTTTATAAGATATTGGATCCTATTCAATCTCGCTGTACGATGTTTGAAATGAGAACAATGCCAGTCGATTTTGTTGAAGGGTTTGCTAAAACAATATTAAAAAATGAAAATATTAAATTTGAAGATAATGATGTTTCATTGATTGTTAAAAGTTTAATACCGGATATTCGTAAAATTGTAAATACTTTACAAAAGAATTGTGATAATGGTGTTTTAAAGAAGCTTAGTAAAGAAGATCTTGTATCTGTAGAAAATAAAGTTGTTGGATTAATAATAGAATTGTGTGATAATGTTGGAAAACAAACGTTAGCAAGTACGTGTAATAAAGTTTATCCAACAATATTAGATATTCTTAAGAACGAAAAAGGTCTTGAGTTGAATAAGATTTATGATACATTATTTGATCATGAAAAACTTCCGGCTTGGGCTAAAATTAAAGTAAATGAATATGCAAATAAACATAATAGTTCATTTAATCAATCTTATAATTTTATGGCTATGTGTTATGATATAGTACAAGTTGGTAATATGTATATAAAAACATTTGGAATTAGAAAATAAAAGGAATTAAAATGAAGTGTTTAATTATCTGTTCTGGTGGTCTTGATTCAGTATCAATGGCTCTTACGCATATTAATGATGATGTTACTTTTTTGACTTTTAATTATGGTCAAAAAGCAACAAAAGAGAGTGATGTTGTTGAATGGTTAGCTAAGAAATATAATAAAGAGTTTATTAAAGCTGATATTTCGTCATTATCGTGGATTTTTGGTAAAGATAATCAATTAACAAATGATAATGTTGAAGTTGAAGGAAATTATAAACCTAGTATTGTTGTTCCTCTTAGAAATGGTGTTTTTATTCAATTAGCGTTATGTTACGCATATTCTAATAATTTTAATAGAATTGTTCTTGGTAGTCATTTGGATGATTGTGTAAAATCACAAGAAACTGGTGAATTTTCATTTCCTGATTGTACTGCTGAATATTTTAAAGCAATGGAATATGCAGCAATAAAAGGTGTTTTTAGTTCACAACGACCAGTATATATTGAATCCGCATCGAGAAAAAGATGGCATAAAACTGATTTAATTAAAAAAGCATATGAAATAGATAAAGAGGCATTGTTTAAGTCATGGTCTTGTTATAAGAATGGTGATAAACAATGTGGAATTTGTGATTCATGTAGAAATCGTAGAAAAGCATTTTCTGATGCTTCTATTAATGATGAAACAGAATATGAAAATAATTAAAGATTAAAATATGTTTGATACATCCAGTTTAGATTCTCATAGTATATGTATGAGTATTAATCCAAAAAGATATAATTATACATGTGAAAATTTTAAAGCTGTAGGATTAAAACCACCATCATTATTCAGAGGAGTAAGATGGATTAGAGGATCTAATACTGGATGTGTTTTAGCACATATTACGATATTAAAAATGTGTTTAATGTGGGATCTTCCATATGTTACAATATATGAAGATGATGCTTATCCAAGACCAGATATAAAAGAAATTTGGGAAGATATATTAAAATATATCCCAGAAGATTGTGGTATTTTAAAATTAGGAAGTAGTTCATACAGAGGTGCATATGAAAGTGTAAATAAACATATATGGAAAATGATGTCAGGAACGGCTTATGGATCTCATTCTTATATAATTAGAAAAGAGTTATATGCAAGATTAATTCAAAAGATGATGGATTTAAATGTTCCTGATGTTTCCATGAATTGGGAATATTATGGAGATCTTGAATATAAACCTTATGTTTTGTCGTTAGATTCACAGCTATTTATACAAAAGAATATTAATATAGATAATATTATATCTAGACAAGGTGGTCAAAGATATTGGTATCCAAATCCAAATGATTTGACTGGATTGACATCAGGAAAGCCATGTAAAAATTTTGTAGATAAGTTAATAGATAATGAATTTGATTATCTTGAAAATATGTGTGTTATAAGAAATACAAGCTGGAAAAAAGGTAAAAAGAGTGGTGTTGTTACAGAGAATTTAATCTATACAAAAGAAGAAGATGGAACATTAGAAAAAGTATCTAATGATATGTGGAGAATTAAATGGTCAAATGATGATATAGCCACAGATACTTTGAGATTTGATAAAGAGATAGATGGAATAAAATTCTACACAATTTTATAAAGGAGCCTGAATGATTGATGTTGATGGAATTAGACAAATATTAAAACAATCTGGTATATATGGTTCTGAAACATCTAAGAATTTTATTTGTAAATGTATTTATTGTGGTGATAAAGGTAAAAATCATCATTTTCATGGATATTTAAGTAAAGAAGATAATGTTCCTTGTTTTCATTGTTTTTATTGTAATAAGTCTACAAGTATTCCGAGATTTTTATTGGATTTAACTGGTGATGAAAGAAAAGATCTTATTGTACCAGTTAATAATAAGAATTATGTTAAGAAGAATATTGTTAAAAAAGTAGAATATAAAATTCCTGAGATAGATGGATTGGAATTTCCAGCTAAAAGTTTATATATGAGACGTCGAACATTTGGTAAATTAGATGTATCAACAGAAATTCCAAATTTAATATTTGATATTAGAGCATTTTTTGATATTAATAATATAGATTCTGATAAGTATTTAACTGGATTTGAATTAGATTATTTACAAAATACAATGATAGCATTTTTATCTAAAAGAAATACTATGTTATATTGTAGAGCTGTTGTAAATGATGTACCGATTAAATTTAAAAAGATAGAATTACAAAAGGATGATGTATATCCTGGTTTAGATTATTATTGTTTAGATAATTTAATACAAACAAGTAATACTGTTGTTTTATCTGAAGGTAATTTTGATATATTAGGATGTTATAGTTTAGATACTCTAGGATTAAATAATAATTGTAGAGCATATTGTTCTGGATGTACTTTTAGTTATGATCAATTATTAAGATCTGTTTGTTTAGATTTTGGATTATATAATCCGGATGTTATTATATTAAGTGATTCAGATAAACAAAAATATCATTATACAAAGTTTTTAAATTCTGTTAAAGATTTTACAAATAAGATTGAGATATATTATAATTCTTACGCTAAGGATTTTGGCGATTATCCGCAAAAACCAGTAAAATTATTTTAATTAGATTTTAATTTACTATATTTAAAAAAATAATAATATTATTATATTTTTAATATAGGGATAAAAATCATATGAATAATTTTATTAAGGATATTAGAAAAATTTTGACACAATTATTTGCTATAGAAGAAGACTTTGGACAGTATTCGGATAAGTCCTTGGATTCAGGAATCAAAACGGCTAGAGCAATTAAGTGCTATAAAAATAATAAAGATGTTTCTTATTATATCACAAAATTTAAAGATTTTGATTTAGATAAGCGTGATTTTATACGAATTATAATAGAAATACCATGTCAAAATAATTTGCGATCAAAAAATATAGATTTAATATTATCATACATGAAATTATTAGAAAGATATTTTGTATATACGGATTATATTAAATTGTATATTGATTCAGGTATAATTCGTATTGATACGTATAGAGAGAATAAATGTCTAGAACATTTAGTTAATCAGGAGAATTAAGAATGACAGACGAAGAGATGTTTGGTGCCATGGCATCAATAGCTGAAAACAATGAAGAAGTAACACAAAATGCTGTTTCAACAGATACAATATCCGCTGATACTTATACTTTACCTTTAACAAAAGATAATTTTGTAAAGTTTAGTTCAGCACTTGGTATTATTCAAGATATATGTAATGATTGTGATATTAAAGAAGGTAAGATTAGATGTCGTACAAATGATCATAAGAACATGATTCTTATGGATTTGAGTTCTATTGTTGGTGCTAGAAATATAGCATTTAGTGGACTTAAGAATAAGCTTACACTTTTGAGTACATTTAGTTTAGTTGCTGATGGAACAACAAATACAGATGTATTGATTGAAGCAAATGATTCTAATTTTGAATTTTCTGATTCACTTTCAAGACTTATTGTTAGAAGACCAATTGCAAGTTATCTTGAGAATGTATACATAACAGATGATGAATTTGAGACTATAAATAATAGTATTAATAGAGAAGATGCTGTATTATTTAATGTAACAATTAATTGTATGGAAAAGAAACGTATTGCAAAATTATGCGATGCATTCTGTTCCAATACAGTTACATTTGAGTTTAATGGAAATACAGCATATTATACAACTCAAACTTCATCTAAAGATAATGTGTCTAAAACAGCACAGTCTATTAATCTTCTTAAAACATTAGAAAATAAGAAAACTTTAATTAATAATTTGGCATTCGTTCTTGATACTCCGTCTAACTTAGATATTATATGCTATCAGATTGGAACTGAATATTGTATGTTTAAATCCAATCTGAATTATTATAATATTCCCGTAACAATATATACTAAGAGTAAAATAGTTGATACTAATGATAATTAATATATTTTGATTGTTAATGAAATATTGGGATGTACCGTAGAAATATGGTACATCCCTGTTTTTTGTGATAGATTTGTTTTTTCGTTAATATAATAAATCACGTTAATAGGAATGTTCGATTAAATGGAGTAAAAAGAGAATGAACACAGAATATTATCACAGAGGTTATGGCAACTATGTAGTTGCTAGTGGTGATTGTATAGTTAATTTTTTTGGAAGATTTTTAAAGTGTCATAATAATCAAAATGTTTTCGACGAAAAAACATTAAAAGATTTTATGATGAATAATGTTAATAGACTTTTGTATTCTTTTGGATCTGGTCTATCTAGTAAATCACATGCTGTATCTGAAAAAAGAATTGATAAGATTACAAAAGTTGTTGATTCTATGAAGGCATGTCCTTTTACAAATGAAGCTACAATTTTTATAGATAGTGGTGGTTTCCAGTTATGTATGGGATATATGAATAGATCAGATATTCCTAAATATCTGGATATTTATGCACAATTTATAGAACAGAAATATAAAGATTTTACGATGTGTTATAGTTTAGATATTCCTGTTGTTAAGGATGGAATATTTAAGACGTATGTTCAATTAGAACAATATAATGAACTTACATATAAGCGTTTTTCTGAATTTCCACAAGAAGTAAAAGATAAAGTTTTTTACATTCATCATTTTATTACACCAAAACTTTATCATGTTTGGAGTAAATTTTTATGGGAGAAGGGATATGCGGAAGGATTTACGAACTTTTCTGTTGGTGGAATTGTTGCTGGATCTGGCAGTGATCATATTATACCTCTTGTTACTTATTGTATTCCGTTAAGTGATATTGTTAAATATTGTAAAATTAAAAAGATTAAATCTTTTAATTTTCACTTATTGGGTGGTGCCAGTTATAGTGATATATTCTACCATCAGATGTTTACAAGGCATATTAAAAGGGTACACGACATCGATGTAAACATCACGTATGATAGTAGTACATTGTTTAAAGGACTAGCTGTAGGTCGGTTTACACGCTGTTTTAAGAGCGATGGTAATATGTATCCGATGGATTTACATAGTGATATGTTAAAAATTAAGTATGATCAAGAAAGAACTGTTCAAGATTGTATATATGATTTCTTAAATGATATTTCTGATCATTATAATATGAAACATCTTGATCCTGTAAATTTTCCGATTTATGACGAAAAGACAAATACATATCATCGTGCAATTCATATGTTCTTAATGATGCATGAGATGAGGATATTTAGACAAATAGAATTAATGTGCCAGAATAAAGTGGAAGAACTCTATCCGTTATTCGAACAAGGTAAGATGGTAGAGTTTGGTGACGAATGTATGAATTATATTAAGAAATTCAATGGCGGTAAAATGTCAGAGAAATTAAATCTTAAATGTAGTAATTTAGCAAAATCATTAGATATATTGACAAGATGTGATACAAATCTTAATAAACATCTGGTAGATAAGTATATGGCAAATGATGATGTTGCCGAAATGCTTGACGCAGAACAACTAACAATCTAAGGATTTTAAATGATTACAGAACAATTCATTAATACGTGTTGTAGACTTATTGTAAGTGATAATAAGTCTATTCCACCAAATATTATTAGTGATATTAGTGATATTGTTAATACAATTAAAGATGCTGATGTTCCTCTTTTGTTTAGAAAGAAATTCCAATTACTTACAACATTAATTTCTTTAAAAACAAATGATCCGAATATAGATACAAATACTTTAGTAGATTCTGTATTAACAACTGGATATTTTAAAGATATAGAAAGTTATATTAATGGCATTATAGAAATGCCATTAACAGATGAGCAAGTTAAGAAATGTCTCGATTCTATTGCTACAAGAAAAAGTATGCTTTCTATTAGTAAAAATGGAGAGTTAATAGAGAAATTTTTAGATAAAGTAAAGGTAAATGGATTTAAAGATGTAAATACAGCAACATCAGAATGGCAAAATTTAATTGGTAATGTTCATGCTGATATTATAAATAAAGATAGAGCTAAGAATTTACATAATATTACATCATTGGATCTTTTAAATGATGATTATGAACCAGTTATCAATCAAATTAAAGTAAGTTATTCTGGAGTTAATAGTATATCAACTGGATATGATTCATTAGATTGCCATATGTATGGTGGTTTTGCACCATCTAGATTATATATGTTCTGTGCACCTTCTGGTGGCGGTAAATCTGTGATGTTGATTAATCTTGTTAAAAATGCTGTAGATAGAAATTTAGTTAGAAATGATGAAAGAAGAGCAATATATATCTATGTTTCGCTAGAGAATTTGATTGATGAATCATTATTAAGATTGTATTCATGTTTATCAAGTAAAACAACAGAATCTATTATTAATAATTATGAAACAGAAAAACATTTAATTCCAAAAACAGTTAAAAATTGGTTAAATGATAATAATGCTATAATTAAATTTTTATATAAAAAACCACAATATACAACTTGTTTTGATATTATGACAGAATGTAATGATATTAAAACTCAATATCCAAATTGTGATATTAAAGCTATTTATATTGATTATTTGGATTTAATGAAGCCAAATATTACGAGTAAATCTAGTGATGCATATAGATTGGAACTTGGACAAATAACAATTGATATGAAAACTTTAGCAGTTTTATTAAGAGTTCCGATTGTTACTTGTACTCAAGTTAATAGAGCTGGTTATGATCCAAAGAATAGGATGAATCTTACAAATATTGGAGAATCTATGAAAAAAGTAGATAACTCTGATTGGATTTGTATGATGCAGCCAAAAGAAGAAGATGATGAAAAGAGTGGTTCTAAAACATATAATAGCGATATGAATGATATGGATCTTAAGATAACAAAATCTAGATTTGGTCATAAAGATGTATCAATACCGTTTAGAACGAATTTTAGTAAATTTAAATTTGAGGAAATACGTAAGAATAATGGAATAGATATTGATATGAATTTGAATGAATTAGACCAAAGAACTATTGTTTCGGATAAAGTTACACAAATACAGAATGGTAGATATAATGAAGATACGGAATCAGATTTAGATAATATGGATGGTTTTATCTGATAAAATAATAGAATAAATCCATATTTCGTATGAGATATAAATTGAACAAAATTAAATTTATTTATAAACATATAAGTAAAGGATTTATAAAATGACAAAAACAAGTTATAAGCAAATGTTGATAGAGTCATTAATTGACATATCAAGCATGAGCAGCTATAAAGGTCCAGCCGAGAAGGTTTTGGATGCAAAGGATGAAAAGTTTGAAACTTTTAGATCCGCAACATCTGAAGTAGATGTACTTGGACGCGCATATGCTGGTCAGGATGATTGGGATAATAAGTTTATCACAGAAAATGGTGATATGGATGAAGAGAATGTTGCACAGGGTGAACCTAGTGGTAAGGTTAAACTTCGTGAGTGACACGATCCAGATGTAACAGATCTCGAAGATAATATTGATGAATCCGATCCAGATAAACTTTATCAAGAGCCAATTACAGGGGAACAAGATGCTAAGTCTAAACTTAATGTAGAAGGTGCTGAAGATCCAGTTTCACTTGATACGACAGAAGATGATGAAGACGAGGATGAAGAGGATGATGGTACTATAACAGAGCCATCACCAGGACTTCCTACACAGGATGAATTTCAGAATTCTGATCCAGAAATTGCCACAGAAGGTGATGAGGATTTAGGTGAAGATCTTCCTGAAGATGAACCAATTGAAGATGATGAACCAGTAGATGATTTTTCTGATGAAGATGATATTCCAGAGGATGATGGGGAAGACCTTGGTGAGGATCTTCCAGAGGATGAACCTATTGAAGAGACTGTCGAGGATGGTGAGGTTATTACAGGAGATCAACCGCCAGTTTTAGGTGATGATCTTCCAGAAGAGGATCCACCTCCTGGAGATTTCCCAGAGGAACATTTAGATGAAGGTGATGAAGATTTAGGAGAAGACCTCCCTGAAGATGAGCCAGTAGATGATGAGCCACTTCCAACTCCAGAGGAAGAGGATGAAGGTGTTCCGGAAGATGAAGATTTAGGTGACGATCTTCCAGAAGATGAACCAGTAGACGGTGATTCGGATTTTCAAACTGAAGATGATAGTACAGAGCAGGAAATAGATGATGAGTTTGAAGATTCTGAAGATACTCCAGATGAAGATGATGTCATAACTGATGAACCTTCAGATATAGATTCGGCAACAGATGAGGAAGATCCTAATTTAGATGAAAATCTAACAGAAGGTGATGCTACAAAGGGAACTTGGGGCTCAGCTTTAAAAGGTGCTGCAATAGGAGCTACTGCTGGTAGCGTAATACCTATCGGAGGAAATGCTATTGGTGCTGGGATTGGTGCTGCTTATGGAGCACTTACTGGTGCTGGTGCACAAGTAGCAAAGAATATGATTAGAACAGAGAGTGTTATATTTGAGGATATAGCTATGGATCCTAATGCAAATTTAGGAGC
>JAEEGL016758705.1_pt1 | contig 12550 bp, 11 predicted proteins | sample 9134231 | NCBI WGS metagenome assembly JAEEGL01 (sample SAMN16246548, study PRJNA631951) | gut metagenome | biome: gut microbiome; feature: rumen; material: fiber-attached | host: Bos | place: Iran: Karaj | collected 2018-10
AATCTAACCTGCATATTCATTGCAGCACTTACATCCATTAAAAACTTTTCAGCATCGGCTTTAACCTTTTCACCGTCAATAAGCGAAAGATCTCTTTCCTTTTTAAATGACTCTTCAGAAGAATTATTCTCATCGGATGCTTTAAAAGACTTTTCCTTTTTATCCTCAAAAGCAGGCTTTGAATCCTTTTTTTCAACAGCAGGCTTTTCATTAAAGGACTTTTCAGACTCATCATTTGATCCGAAAATCTCCTCATCCTTAACCCTTGCCCTTATAACCGCCTGCTTTGCACCTATACCAAGGAAACCGGAACTTCCATTCTCGATTATCTCATAATCAAGCTTTTCACTTGCAACAGTAAAATAAGTGCTGGCCTCGATTATGGCCTCATCTACTGTCTTACCTTTAAACTCCATATAATCCATTTATACCTGACTCCTCTCTCTGATACTATTTATCATGACTATCGGAAAACCTGCTTACCAGATTTGCCTTTTCAGCAAGACTTCCTTTTTTATAACTACCCTGCTTAGCTGAAACCGAAGGAAGATTCTTTACATTGTTCAGCATTTTCTTATCAACCTTACCTGAAGATGCTGTCAGCTTTTCAACCTTTTCCTGTTTCTTTTCAGCCTTTTTCATATTATCCTCGATTATCTTATCGAGGCTTATCCTGTTACATTACTTGTTGATACATCTCTGCTGGAAGCATCTGACAACAGCACTTGCGATCCAGTATATGCCCATACCTGCGGGAAGGGTAAAACAGAAGATGGCAGACATTACCGGCATCATGATGTTCATTGATTTCATGGAAGCGGCCATAGGATTGTCGTCATTCTTTCCGTTATTCTGCTGGGGCAAGAAGAGAATGTTCAGCCACTGGGATCATGCAGCAAGTACCGGAACCGCAAGAGCTCCAATGATAAGTACCCAGTTTTTATCCGCCCACCCCATGCTGAGAATATCACTGGGTGAATCAGCAATATTTATACCCAGAAAATAATTATATCCGGTAAAAGTCTCATGTGCCTGACTTATAGTATCGGAAATTGAACTGAGTGAAGTTTTTAACTGTTCCCACTGGTTCGTAGATGCTCTGTTGAGTATATCAATAATAGTATCTACATTTGAATAATCAAACTTGTCAGCAGGAAAAAGCTTTGAAACCTCAAGCTCGCTCACAGCACTTATGCCGTCCGGATGAGATATTATCTTTTCGGCAACAGGCACCAGTGAATCCTTAACCTGGGTAATATATGCAGGAATATTGTATATAACCCTGTAAAGTGCAAAAAGTATCGGCATCTGTATGAGAAGCTGTACACAGCTGCCTGCTGGAGAAACTCCATATTTGCTGTAAACCTTCTGAAGCTCCTCGTTCTGCTTTTGCATTGACTCACTGTCTTTTTTTCCCTTATACTTTTCCTGAACCGCTCTGATCTCAGGATTCATAACAGCGGACATCTTTGCAAACTTTTGCTGCTTAAAGACCAGCGGAAGCAAAAGCAGATATATGATGATAGTAAAAAGGATTATGGCAAGACCTATATTTGGAATACCAATCTTATTCAATACTTTAAATATTGCATCGATGATAAATCCAAGCACTCTTGCAATAGGACCCAGTATAGCACCATCATACTTGGTTAGAATTATAAATTCATTTATCAAATTTCAATCACCACCATTTTACTTTAATAGATCAATCCCTCCCTTAGAAAAAGGATTACATCTCAGTATTCTCCATAAAGTTACAAAAAAGGCCTTTATAAAACCATACCTTGAAAAAGCTTCTATAGCATAGTCGGAACAACATGGATAATAAGGACACTTAAAACCCTTATAAGGAGAAATGTATTTTTTATAAGCTTTTATAAGCTTAATGGAATTATTATTCCTCATCCTTTAATACCCTGTGAAGCTTTAAAAGACCTATCAAGGCACCTTCGATTTCGCAGCACTTTCTGACATAAGCAGACTTATATCTGAGCACTACTACTATGTCCAAACCACTATTGAACCTGTGAGCGTTCAGCCGGTAACTCTCCCTGACCAAACGTGTCAGCCGGTGTCTCACTACTGAGTTTCCCACCTTTTTACTGACAGAAATTCCAAGTCTGTTGAACTCAAGATTGTTTTCAATTATATATACTGCAAGCAGCCTGTTTGCATATGATCTGCCGTTTTTATATACATGCCTGAACAGATCGTTTTTCTTTAAAGAATTTTTCATTATTAAATTTAAAAAGACCACATTTTGATTTAATGTGGCCTTTACTAAAATACTATGGCGTTAACTTTCTGCGACCCTTAGCTCTTCTCGCTGCGAGTACCTTTCTTCCGCCTGCCGTACTCATCCTGGCTCTGAAACCATGAACCTTAGCTCTATGTCTTTTCTTAGGCTGAAATGTCATCTTCATACTCAGTCACCTCCTATCATTCAAATTTACGTATAACTATTACAAGGATAATAGTTACAGGTATAAAGCCTGCAGTTATACACAATAAGAAAACATCAACGACAATTATATAAAAAACAACCTTTAAAAGTCAAGTAAAATAATAATATTGTAAAAACTAGTATAATAAACGTGTGTTTACCACATTATATGGTATATTATAATAGGAAGAAACGCATATATCCTTTATAAACTCTTAGTATTCAGGATTATAAATCCTTCTATACGGCACATCAGCAGGCAAAATGACACATAACCTTTATAAACAGTTTAAAAGCATTGAAAAGATAATTTACATAAAATTATAATTGGTTGACGTAAAGTTATTCACATTTTGTGGATAACTTGTGGATAAAATGTAAAAATAAACGATATTTTACCCCGAAAACATAGATTTTATAGCCATCATAAAGTTTATACTTAAAAAAAGTTATCAACACCCATGTTACATAAAAACGTAAATAAGGGTTATTATTTTTATTCACAGTACCCTCTTCTGCATTTATGTAACACTTGATAAAAAAAATAGATTATTGTAAAATATTGAAGTGTGTATGGTTGCATAATCAGCTTTTTATATTCACAGTCTCTTCAGCTGCATTGAAATAATTATTATCCGGTGGACATTATGGAAGAACTGCTTATCAAGTGGGAGGAAATAAAAGAACATATCAAGAAGGATCTTGACATGCTGGATGTATCCTACAACGCATGGATACTCCCACTCAAAATATATAAAATAGAAAACGATGATCTTATTATCAGCGCTCCAGATAATATAAAAAAAGAGGGCATAAAGCTGATAGAAAACAGATACGCCTTTACTATCCAGGTATGTATAGAGGAGTTTACCGGCAGCAGGTATAACCTCATATTCATACTTGAAAGCCAGAAATATGACAATCACTCTCCTGAGAGAGAAAGCCATAATATCATACAAGATAACATACGTTTACAAAATGATACTGCAACCGAGAGCATTGATAATACAAGACTTGAGTTTTCAAATCTCAACGTAAAGTATACATTTGATACCTTTGTTGAAGGACCAAACAATTCTCTTGCAAAGTCTGCTGCCGAGGCAGTCATCTTAAATCCGGGTTACACATACAATCCTCTTTTCATATGGGGAGGACCGGGACTTGGCAAAACTCATCTCATGCACGCCATAGGTCATGAGATAATGAAACGAAACTCTAATATGAAAGTGCTTTATGTCACGTCTGAAAGATTTACGACAGAGATAGTTGATTCCGTCAGATCAGGTAATCAGGCAAAGTACATGGCCATATTCAGGGAAAAGTACAGAAATGTTGACGTACTCCTGCTGGATGATATCCAGTTCATAATAGGAAAAGAAGGAACTCAGGAAGAGTTTTTCAATACCTTCAATGTACTCCATTCCTCCAACAAGGCCATAATCATTTCATCCGACCGTCCTCCAAAGGATCTTAAGACCCTTGAGGAAAGACTGATATCAAGATTCAGTATGGGGATAATCACAGACATCCAGCCTCCCAACTATGAGACCAGGATGGCCATACTTAAAAAGAACGCCGAAAAGAACGGTATTGTTGTCGACGATGAGATAATCCAGTTCATAGCGACAAAGATACATACAAATATCAGAGACCTTGAGGGTTCCTTCAACAATATGATCCAGCTTTCAAAGATGAAAAAAGAGGATCATATTACTCTTGAAACCGCAAAAGACGCCATAAAGGACAGAGTTGATCCCGATGATAACAGGATAATAACTGCTGATCACATAATAGACAGCGTATGTTCCTACTTTAATATAAAGAAGGACAATATCATCTCCAACAAGAGAAGCAACGATATAGCCTATCCCAGACAGATAATAATGTATCTGTGCAAAACCATGACAAATCTCAACATGGTAAATATAGGAAAGGCTCTGGGAGACAGAGATCATGCCACCATCATATACGGTGTCAAAAAGATAGAAAAAGAGATAAACCAGAAAAATGATGTGAAGGAAACCGTAGAAGCCATAGCAAAGCTCATAGAGAATAATTAACTGTTAAAAGGATCCAAAGCTCCTTCACCGCAATTAAAAAAGTTAATAACATAGTTGATTAGGTTGATAAGTTTCCTTATTATATATATTCGCAAAAAATGTGAATGTTGATAAAAAGAGGTTTATCCATAAAAATACACAGTGTTTTTTTACACCTTATCACACAGGGAAAGCTTTGATATTAAAAGGCTCAAAAGGGTTTTAAACATTTCCACAGGACATAATAATAATAATAATATACTTATCTATATAAATATATATAAGGAGTCACGGGATGAAAATAAAATGCATGAAGCAGAACATCTTAAACGGACTGAGGATAGTATCAAAGGCGGTTCCAAGTAAAACCACCATGTCAATTCTTCAGTGTATACTTGTTGATTGCTCAAGAGGAAACATCAGGCTTATAGCAAATGATAATGAGCTTGGTATAGAAACCGTTATAGAAGGTGAGATACTTGAAAAAGGTATAATTGCTCTCGATGCAAAGATATTCCTTGATATCATAAGCAAGCTTCCCGAAAATGATATCCTTATAAATACGGATGAAAACTATATTACAAACATTACCTGTGAAAAATCAAAGTTTCATATCATAGGAAAGTCAGGCGATGAGTTCGCATATCTTCCCGAGATAAAAAGAGATAAATGTGTTACAATTTCCCAGTTAACAATAAAAGATGTTGTGAGACAGACCATTTTTTCTGTTGCCGGAAATGAAAATAATAAGATCATGACAGGTGAGCTTTTCGAAATAAAGGAAGGAATATTGAGAGTAGTATCCCTGGATGGTCACAGAATATCCATCAGAAATATAGAGCTTTCAGATGATTATCCCGATCAAAAGATAATCATACCCGGAAAGACCCTGGTAGAGATTAGCAAGATACTTACAGGTGATAGTGAGGACAAGGTCAAAATATACATATCGGATAAAAATGTAGTGTTTGAGTTTGATGATACCATTGTACTTTCCAGACTTATAGAAGGTGAGTATTTCAATGTGGATCAGATGATACAGAATGATTATTCCACAAAGGTAACAGTCAACAAGAAAGAATTTATTGATTGTATAGAAAGAGCATCTCTCCTTGTAAAGGAGGGAGACAAGAAACCCATTATCGTAAATATTAGCGATGATGAGATGGAAATAAAAATAAATTCTACAATAGGCTCCCTGAATGAGGTTCTTGACATAGGCAGGGACGGCAAGGATATGAGGATAGGATTTAATCCCAGATTTCTGATAGATGCCCTCAGAGTCATAGACGATGATACCATAGATATATATCTCCTTTCTCCAAAGTCTCCATGCATAATCAGAGATGAGGACAGCAACTATATATATCTCGTACTTCCTGTAAATATAAACACGGTGGACTGATGAAGAGCATCGATTTTATAATAAGGGATGAATACATAAAGCTCGGCCAGCTGCTGAAGGCAGCCGGCACAGTTTCAAGCGGAGTTGAGGCAAAGCTTGAGATACTTGACGGAAAGGTTGTTTTAAACGGTGAGGTTTGCCTGATGAGAGGTAAAAAGGTTTATACCGGAGATGTTGTAGAGTACGGTGACAATATCATTAAAGTCGTTTAAAGAGTTTCCATTATTATTTTTTTGGCAATGGTTTATCCTGATGTACATAGAAAAGGTTGAGCTTTCCGATTTCAGAAATTACAAAGAGCTGTCTTTAGATATTGACAGATATACAAATATAATATACGGGGACAATGCCCAGGGAAAAACAAATATACTTGAAGCTCTCTTTCTCGCTGCCACCACAAAGTCTCACAGGCAGAGCAAGGACAGGGATATTATCAGATTTGGATGTAATGAAGCCCACATCAGGATATACATAAACAAAAGAGATATAAAACACAGGATAGATTTACATCTCAGAAAAAACAGGACGAAGGCCATAGCTATAGACGGAGTGCCCATCCGAAAGGCAGCGGAGCTTTTGGGTCTTTTAAATATTGTTCTGTTTTCTCCCGAGGATCTTTCAATCATTAAGAACGGTCCTTCCGAGAGGCGGAGGTTTATAGATATAGAGCTTTGTCAGCTTGATCCTTATTATCTGAGTTCTCTTTCAGCCTACAACAAAACTATTAATCAGAGAAACAGGCTTTTGAGGGATATGTATAATGCTCCGGAGCTTGCTGATATGCTTGACATATATGATGAACAGCTGGTAAGAAGCGGAAGCGTCATCATAGATAAAAGAAAAGAGTTTTGCTCAGAGCTTGAGGATATCATAAAGATAATACATGGCAGGATATCCGGAGACAGGGAAAAGTGTACCATAGAGTATATTTACGATGTAAAAAAAGAAGAGCTTTCTGATACGCTTAAAAAAAACCGTCTCAGAGACATAAAACAGAAAACAACAACCACAGGTCCCCACAGGGACGATATTCTTTTTAACCTTAACGGTCTTGATGTGAGAAAATACGGATCCCAGGGACAGCAGAGGTCCACTGCCCTCTCACTTAAGCTTTCTGAAATAGAGATCATCAGGAAAATAAAAAAAGAAGATCCCGTTCTCCTGCTGGATGACGTGTTATCGGAGCTTGATACGAAAAGGCAGACATTCCTGCTTGAGAGTATAAAAAATATACAGACGATCATAACCTGTACCGGTCTTGACGATTTTATTAACAAAAGATTTGAGATAAACAGGATATACAGGGTGATAAACGGAGAGATTGACAATGCAGAATAATTATGAGGTTGATCACGAGTACGGAGCCGATGAGATACAGATACTTGAAGGTCTTGAGGCAGTGAGAAAAAGACCCGGTATGTATATAGGTACCACCTCTTTGAAGGGACTTCACCATCTGGTTTACGAGATAGTTGACAATTCCGTTGATGAGGCTCTTGCAGGATACTGCTCTGTTATCGACGTATGCATAAATGAAGACAATTCCGTTACGGTAAAGGACAATGGCCGCGGCATTCCCGTGGGTATAAATAAAAAGGCCGGGAAATCTGCAGTTGAAGTCGTATTTACTGTACTTCATGCCGGAGGAAAATTCGGCGGCGGAGGTTATAAAGTTTCAGGAGGCCTGCATGGCGTGGGCGCCTCCGTTGTAAATGCACTCTCCTCCTGGCTTAAGGTTGAGATAAAACAGGACGGAAAGGTATATAATCAGTCATACCTTAAGGGCAAGCCTGAGGGTGATCTTAAAAAAACCGGGAAATGTGATAAAAGTGAAAGCGGCACAACAGTTACCTTTATGCCGGATCCGGATGTCTTTGAGGAGACTGTCTTTGACTTTGATATATTAAAGACAAGGCTCAGAGAGATGGCTTTTCTTACCAAGGGTCTTAAAATCATACTCAGGGACAAGAGGAATCTGACGGACGATCCTGAATTTACTGAGAAAAAGAGAGAGTTTCATTACGAGGGAGGTATAAAGGAATATGTCACCTACCTGAACAGGAGCAAGACTGCCCTATATGAAGATATACTCTATTTCGAGGGTGAAAAAAATAATGTTTTTGTTGAGGTAGCCCTTCAGCATAATGATTCATATAATGAGAGCTGCTTCAGCTTTGTAAACAATATAAATACCCCTGAGGGCGGTACTCATCTTACAGGTTTCAGAAATGCGATAACAAAAACCTTCAATGATTATGCAAGGGGAGCAAAGATGCTCAAGGACAGCGATCCCGCTCTGATAGGCGAGGATATCAGAGAAGGTATGACTGCCATCATCAGCATAAAGATTGAGGATCCGCAGTTTGATTCCCAGACAAAGCAAAAGCTTGGAAACAGCGAGGCAAGAGGAGCTGTTGAAAACATAGTCAGCGAGCAGCTGACATATTACCTTGAACAGAATCCTTCCGTTGCAAAGATAATATGTGAGAAATCCATAAATACCCAGAGAGCCAGGGAGGCTGCCAGAAAAGCCAGGGAGGCTGCCAGGAGAAAAAGTCCCCTTGAGGGAGGAGGTCTTCCCGGAAAGCTTGCCGACTGCTCCGATAAAAATCCTGAAAACTGTGAGATATTCATAGTCGAGGGAGATTCCGCCGGCGGCAGTGCAAAAACCGCCAGGTCCAGGGCGACCCAGGCAATTCTTCCCCTCAGGGGTAAAATACTTAACGTTGAAAAAGCCAGGGTTGACCGGATATACGGCAATGAAGAGATAAAAGCGATGATCACGGCCTTTGGCACAGGTATTCATGACGACTTTGACATCACAAAGCTAAGATATCATAAGATCATCATCATGACTGATGCCGATGTGGACGGCGCCCATATTGCCACACTTATGCTCACCTTCCTCTACAGGTTCATGCCAGAGCTTATAAAGCAGGGATATGTGTATCTTGCACAGCCTCCTCTTTACAAGCTGGAGAAGAATAAAAAGGTATGGTATGCATATTCTGACGAGGAGCTGAATGCAATACTGAAGGAGGTAGGCAGAGACAACAACAACAAGATACAGAGATATAAGGGTCTTGGCGAGATGGATGCCGATCAGCTCTGGGATACCACCATGGATCCCGAAAAGAGGATCCTCAAAAAAGTAAGCATAGATGACGACGGAGTATCAGAGCTTGATCTCACCTTTACTACTCTCATGGGCGATCAGGTAGAGCCGAGACGAGAATTTATAGAGGAAAATGCGAGATACGCAACACTGGATCTTTGATATTATATACAGCTGACGGATTTGGCTGCCCTGTGAGCCGGCCGGCAAATTATGTTTAAAACAATTCCGGTTATAAAAACGGCAGTCAACTGTTTTCGCCGGTATAAATCTTTCCACAGATATTTAAGAGTGAACAACAATGGAAGATAATATTTTTGACAAGATAAAAGAGGTAGATCTGAAAAAAACCATGGAAACCTCATACATCGATTACGCCATGAGCGTGATCGTTGCAAGAGCGCTTCCCGATGTCAGAGACGGACTGAAGCCTGTTCAGAGAAGAGTCCTCTTTTCAATGATAGAGCTCAACAACGGACCGGACAAGCCCCACAGAAAATGTGCCCGTATAGTCGGTGATACCATGGGTAAGTATCATCCCCACGGTGACTCATCCATATACGGAGCCCTGGTTAATATGGCACAGGACTGGTCCACCAGATATCCGCTGGTGGACGGACATGGAAACTTCGGTTCCATGGACGGCGACGGCGCCGCTGCCATGAGGTATACCGAGGCCAGGCTGTCAAAGATATCAATGGAGATGCTGGCGGATATCAACAAGGATACCGTTGACTTCATGCCAAACTTTGACGAAACTGAAAAGGAGCCTACGGTACTGCCCTCCCGCTTTCCGAATCTACTGGTAAACGGTACCACAGGTATCGCTGTTGGTATGGCCACAAATATACCGCCTCACAATCTCAGGGAGGTCATCGGTGCGGTAGTAAAAATAATAAACAACCGCATAGAGGAAGACAGGGAAACAGATATTGAAGAGATAATGTCTGTTATAAAGGGTCCCGATTTTCCTACAGGTGGAGTGATCCTCGGTACAAAGGGTATAGAGGAAGCATACAGAACAGGAAAGGCAAAGATAAGGGTCAGAGCCGTCACCGATATAGAGACCATGGAAAACGGCAAGACAAGGATAGTTGTCACAGAGCTTCCTTTCATGGTAAACAAGGCAAACCTTGTTGCAAAGATAGGTGATCTGGTAAAGCAGAAAAAGATAGACGGGATCACGGATCTCAGGGATGAGACAAGCCGCGAGGGTATGAGGATAGTCATAGAGCTGAGGCGTGATGTAAATGCAAAGGTCATGCTGAACAAGCTTTATAAGCATACCCAGCTTCAGGATACCTTTGGAGTAAATATGCTGGCCCTGGTAAACAATCAGCCAAAGGTACTCAGCATAGGCCAGGTGCTTAAGCACTATATAAAGCACCAGGAAGAAGTTGTCACAAGACGTATAAAATACGATCTCAACAAGGCAGAGGAAAGAGCTCACATTTTAGAGGGACTGCTCATAGCTCTTGACAATATTGATGAGGTCATAAAGATAATACGCGGCAGCGAAAGCGTCGCTGCAGCAAAGGAAGCTCTCCAGTCCAGGTTTGACCTGACTGAGGTTCAGTCATCCGCAATAGTTGAGATGAGACTTAGGGCTCTCACCGGTCTGGAGAGAGAAAAGCTTGAGTCTGAGTATGCGGAGCTTAAAAAGAAGATCGAGGAGTATAAGGCCATACTTGCAGATGAAAAGCTTCTCCTTGGAGTCATCAGAGATGAGATTTCTCTCATTGCAGACAAATTTGGAGATGACAGGCGTACAAAGATTGGCTATGATGATTACGACATATCCATAGAGGACATGATCCCTACGGAAAATACCATTATCGCTAAAACCGATATGGGTTATATAAAGCGCATGACTGTTGACAATTTCAAGAGTCAGCACAGAGGCGGCCGCGGTATAAAGGGTATGCAGACCATAGAAAACGACGTGCTTGAGGATCTGCTCATGACCTCTACCAAGAACTATGTCATGTTCTTTACCAGCAAGGGAAGGACCTTCAGGTTAAAGGCCTATGAGATTCCCGAGGCATCCAGAACATCCCGCGGGGTCGCTCTCGTCAATCTTCTTCAGCTTAACCCGGGTGAAAAGGTTACAGCCATGATACCCCTTGAGGATTACGATGACGAGAAAGCTCTCGTGATGTGTACCAAAAAGGGTATTGTAAAGCTCACGCCGCTGAAAGATTTTGCCAATGTGAGAAAAAATGGTCTGATCGCTATCATACTTAAAGAAGACGACGAGCTCATAGAGGTTAAGAGTATACACAGAGGTGAGCTTCTTTATATCATAACTAAAAAAGCCATGTCTATCTGTTTCAGGGAATCCGATGTCAGATGTACGAGCCGTAATTCCATGGGAGTCATGGGCATCAGGCTCAGGGAAGGCGATGAGGTTGTGGGTATGCAGCTTCAGTCCCAGGGCGAGGCTTTGCTCATAGTTTCGGAAAACGGCATGGGCAAGCGTACCATGCTTGATCAGTTCCGTCTCCAGAAAAGGGCAGGCATGGGACTTAAGTGCTACAATATCACGGAAAAAACCGGAGATGTGGTAGGTGTAAAAGCAGTAAATGACGATCATGAGATAATGCTCATTACCACAGAGGGTATTATCATCCAGACAGCCGTAAATGAAATATCAATGCTCAGCAGGATAACCTCGGGAGTAAAGATAATGAATATTGACGATGGCGTAAAGATCGCAAGGATCGCCAAGGTTAGGGAAGCTATCGGTGATGAGATAGATACGGCAGCGGAGGACAATGATACAGATACCCAGGAGGATAATGGAGGATCTGAAGAAAGCGGTACTGCCCTGTCCCCGGATGAAGAGTGATGAAAAGATGATTGTCTTGTAAAAGGAGTATTATTATGAAAAAAAGGTTGTTGATACTATTATCAGCCGGCTTGATGCTTACAGCCTTTGGATGCTCGGGAGGAAATGCTCCCGCAGAGGAAGTAAAGGAAACGTCTTCACCGGATGAGCAGGCTGCTGATGGTACGGATCAGGGTGATGCCGGTGAAAAGGCGTCTGAAGTAAAAAAGTATATCATTGCAACAGACACAGAGTTCAAGCCCTTTGAATATACTGATGCAAACGGAGTATTCAAGGGAATAGATGTTGATATCCTGACGGCCATTGCCGAAGATCAGGGCTTTGAAACAGAGTTCAGGACCCTCAGATTTGATGATGCCCTCGCCGCATGCAAAAGCGGTGAAGTTGACGGTGTTATGGCCGCAGTCTCCATCACAGATGAGCGGGAAAAAGATGGATATGTTTTTTCTGAAAGCTACTATGTCACAAGTCAGAGTTTAGCTGTAGAAAAGGATTCTGACATAACCGGATTTGAGGATTTATCAGGTAAAAAGATTGGGGCAAAAAAAGCTACAAAGAGCGCTTTATATGCCCAGGAGATGAGTGAAAAATACGGCTTTGATATGGAGTATTATGAGGATGAGCCTGCCATGTTCGGGGCTGTAGGGAGCGGTGATATCGCAGCCTGCATAGACGACACTCATGTGATATCTTATTATGC
>JAEEGL010305429.1_pt1 | contig 12549 bp, 14 predicted proteins | sample 9134231 | NCBI WGS metagenome assembly JAEEGL01 (sample SAMN16246548, study PRJNA631951) | gut metagenome | biome: gut microbiome; feature: rumen; material: fiber-attached | host: Bos | place: Iran: Karaj | collected 2018-10
GTCGCGCTCCTTCAGGAATCCGTGCGCGCTGTTCTTCGGCCAGAATACGGAGAGGATGTCGTCGTCGTCCGGCTCGTCGCCGCGCCGAAACCCGCTCCATTCGCTGGGGCGTTTCCCGTACACCTGGGCGGCGAGCGGGATGGCGAGCGCCTTGCCGCCCGCGTCCGGGCGCACGATGCCGCCCTCGTAGTGGAGCGCCACGCCCTCCTTCGATATCTCCACGGCGGCGGACTTGCCAGAGCCGGGCTTGACGCTCACGCTGTCCGCCGCGTCGGCCCAGTAGCCGCTGGAGGGGAACCCGCGCCGGTTGGCGGGCCTCGCCCGCAGGTGCCTCACGATCAGGTTCGACACGCCGCGCGCACCTGCCTCCGCCAGGACGTTGTCCGGCGGCAGCAGGTCCGCAAGCGTGACTCTGACCGTGAAGCTGAGCATGTCACCAAAGACCTCCGCCGAGGGTGCGGGGCGGGCCGTCGTCGGCGTCGGGGCCGGCGGCCTTGGGCTCCACGGCGGCGGAATTGCCGGAGCCGGGCCTGACGCTCACGCTGTCCGCCGCGTCGGCCCAGTAGCCGCTGGAGGGAAATCCGCGCCGGTTGGTTGGACGCGCCCGCGCGTCACCGCCGCCAAGCTGGAGGGGCTGTAAGCACGGCCACATGAAAGAGGAAACTGCTATGGAAACCAAGAAGAAAATCGAAACCAGGCCTGCGGGCGCGCCGCTCGCGAAGGGACAGAAGGTGCGCCTCGACGAGGACGGCTACATCGGCCCGGCGGGCGAAGGCGGGACCGTGTACGGGACGGTGCTCGTGGACTGCACCACCAACGCCGTCGTGGAGGTGGAGGTCGGATAAAGCATGACCGCCGCCGACGTCATACGCATCAAGGACCTGCTGCCGACCGCGCTGGGTTCCGACGAGCTGCGCGAGCAGGTCGCCGCCGACATCCTTCGGCGCAGCGTGTTCTCGGCGCGGATGGAGTCGGCGCGCTACCTCGCGCAGGTGCGTGACGTGTGCGCGGCCGTGGCGGATGGCGCGGTCAACCAGGCCGACGCCCGGCTCGCGCTCATGGACCAGCTCGCGCGCATGGGGCACTCGCCCACGGACGGCGGCGGCATAACCAACCCGGCGAGCGTCTCGCGCCTGAACCTCATCGTGAAGACGCAGCGGCGCATGGCCGCGAGCGTGGCGCGGCTGAACGCGCAGACGGAGACGTCCGTGGAGCTGTTTCCCGCGTGGGAGCTGACGCGGTTCTCCGGGCGCCGCGCGCCCAGGGAGGACTGGGACCGCCGGTGGAACGCGGCGGGCGAGGCTGTCGGCTGGGAGGGCGCGCTGCGGCGCGCGGGCGACTGGCCCGACTGGAAGATGGTCGCGCTGAAGAGCTCGCCGATCTGGGACGCGCTCGGCCGCGGCGCGGGCGGCTTCAGGGACACGCTGCAGAACCCCTACCCGCCGTTCGCGTACGGGAGCGGGCTCTCGTGGCTGGACGTGTCGCGCGCCGACTGCGTGAAGTACGGGCTCATCGGCGAGGGCGATGATGTCGAGAAGCCGGAACCGGCGTCGCTCTCGCCGGCGGACAGGGAGATCGCGGAGGCGGCCCGGCTGACCGGATTCGACGACCTTTTGGAGGGCCTTGCATGACCTTTGCAGTCGAGATTAAAAGCGACGGCCTGCGGCGCGTCCTCGACGTGGTGGGCCCTGCCGGCAAGGCGAAGCTCACGGAGGCTGGCGCGTACTCGCTCTACGTGGCCGTCATGCGGCACGTGCACGCCTACGCGCGCACGCACCACGCCTCGGCCAACCGTCTCGGCGCGCAGCCGACCGGGCACATGGAGGACGCGGTGGACTCGATCTCCCACGGTCCGGACGGGAACGGCGCAGCGGCGGTGACGATTCCAATACCTGGCTTCTCGCGCGTGTTCGGCGACGTGGCGATTACGCCGAAAAACGCGAAGGCGCTCACGCTCCCGATCAATTCGATTTCATACGGACGGCGCGCGGGAGAGATGCGCCGCCTCGGCTTCACGCTGTTCAAGTTCGGGAAGAAGGAGGGCGGCGTGAACGGCGTCCTCTACGGCTACCGAGACGGAGACGACCACATCGAGCCGCTCTACGCGCTGAAGAGCCGCGTGACGCTGCGGCAGGACCGTTCGATGCTGCCGACGGACGAGGACATGACGGCGGCCGCGCAGGCCGGAATGATTGCCGCGATCAAGGCGGTGAGGAGGAGCGCATGACGGGACCGCACACGTTCGCGATGGAGTTTGTGGCGGGGCTGCTGCGCGAGGACGCGCGGCTGGCCGGCGCCGTCGTGGAGGTGATACTCCAGAACGACGGCGACCTCGCCACGCTCGTCGAGCGCGAGACGAACAGCCTGGACGCGCCGGTGGCCGTGGTGACGGTGGACAAGATGGAGAACGCGTCGCCCGGCGTGCGGATATCCGGGATGGTCGCGGTGACGGAGTACGCGCCGCTCAACCGCGCGGACCGCGCGGATTTCCTGACGGCGCTCGACGTGGCGGTGATCGCGCATGCGGCGCTGGACCGTCACGACGTGCACAGCGGCGCGGTCACTCACACGACGCCCGGCGACGGCGTCCTCGAGGCGACGTGCGCGTGGGAGCTTGAACTGCTCGAGAAGAGCGAACCAGAAACAGAAAAGGAGTAAATCATGGCAGCAGCAACAACATCAGGCATCGCCGCGTGGGGCGTGCAGGGGGGCGTCAACGGCGTCCAGGGCATCGTGACGGACATCGAGCGCGCCGTCGAGGCGCAGCTTGCGCCGGAATACAACGAGGTCGGCGCGGTGGTGAAGCAGACGAAGTACGACGAGCACACCACGATCAGCGCCACCGTGGAGGTTGCGGCCGGCACGCAGCCGCCGAACGCCGGCGACAGCATCACGATCGACGGGAAGCAGGGGTACGTGACGAACGCGCGCGTGGTGGAGTCGAACCAGGCCTACCGCAAGATCGTGATCCAGGCCGAGTTCTGGAAGAACTGCAAGCAGACCGCCAACCCGTAAAGGGAGGGCCGCCGTCACCGGCGGCCGAACGACATGGAGACGGAGACACCCAAGAACCCGGTCGCGTCCCTTGACGCGCTCGCCGCCACGCCGGAGCTCACGCTCGGCAAGATGGCGGTGCTGACCCGCATCAACTCGCCCATCCTCGTGGGCGAGGCGTCGGACATCCCGTCCACGCTCACGGCTCTGTGGATCCTCGCGGCGCCGTTCGAGGAGGTGCTGGACAACCGCGCCGACCTCGAGACGCCCGCGCTCAAGTGGGGTGAGCGGATGGATCCCGCAGAGTACCGCCGCCGCATCATCGCGGCGATGGACGCCGTGGACACGTACTACGGCATGCTGCCGCGCAAGGAGCCGGATCCTAAAAAAAAACGGAGAGGGCCGGGAACGGGGAGCTCGCCGAGCTCGCCGAGTGGCTCTGCCGCACGTACGGCTGGACGCTCCGGCACGTCCTCTGGGAGCTGCCCGCCGTCCAGGCCGCGATCCTCTGGCGCTGCTACTCCCAGGGGCCCGGCGGCCTCAAGAGCGGCACGCTCGCGGAGGACGAGAGGGCAATCGTACGATGGGGAGTGAGGCCGTAGGTGGCTGACTACGAAGTAAAGCTGCGCATCGACGCGGAGGCCGACAAGGCGAAGCAGGACCTCGACGAGATCGAGGCCAAGGGCCAGCGCATCAAGCGCACCCTCGGCGGGGGCGGTGGCGGCGGCGGAGGGAAGAGCCCGCGCCAGCACGGCCGCGAGATGGGGGAGGAACTCTCGAAGGTCGCCGGGCGCGCGATCGGCAAGGCCGTCGCCGGGTTCGTGGCGCACCAGGTGTCGGGCCTCGTGTTCGAGGGGATGCGCACGTACGGCGGCGACAACACGAACGTGGACCGCGCGCAGGCGGCCGTGGGCGGCGCGATGCAGTACGGCACGATGGGCGCGATGGTCGGAGGCCCGTGGGGCGCGGCGATCGGCGCGCTCGTGGGCGGCGTCACGAGCCTCGTGGGGCAGCTCCAGAAGGAGAAGAGGCAGCGCGCCGCCGTCGACCAGAACATCCGCATGTCGAACTGGCAGGCGGCGGAGGGCGCGACGTCGGGAATCGGGAAGAGCGCGCTGGGCGCGCTCCTCGACCGCGCGTGGACCGGCGATGGCGGACGCGCGAAGATCCTGCGCGGGCAGGCGAAGACGGCTTTTGAGAACTACCAGGACGCGCGCAGCCGGTTCGAGAAGGCATCTGGCTGGGACCCGAACTCTGAGGCGTTCAAGGTCCGGCAGGCGGACTTCCAGGGCGCGCAGCAGGCGTACTTCGGCGCGATCCAGGAATACGCGAACGAGAAGATCTCAGGCGCCGGCGGCGCGAGGCCCTACGAGGCGGGCGAGCTCGGCGACGCCTTCAGATCGCGCGGCATGTACGTGGGCCCGCAGGTTGACGTGGCGAGCGTGAACGACGTGCTCGGAGACCGGATGCAGGAGCAGGTCAACCTCCTCCGGCAGCTCGTCGACATCTCGAACAACGGCGCGGGCTACCAGAACGAGCGGTTCCGCGAACTCATCGACAAGGTGGACAAACTCTCACTCTAGGAGGCGGCATGGCAGGTCTTGGCGGCATTTCAGATCTTGGCGGCATTTCAGATCTCGGCGGCATCGGCATCAACGAAGGCGGCGGCGGGGACGCCGCGCACCTCACCGTGCACAAGGAGATCGTGCTCGGCACGACGGCCAACCGCAAGGTGGAGACCTGGCAGGGCCCGTTCGACAAGCTGCTCGAGAAGGCGAAGGCGTACGACATCGGGAAGTACGTGGACGACAACGACCTCCCGACCGGCACCTCCGACACGAACGCGTCCGGCGTCGGGTACGGGTATGCGTTCGTGTCCGACGCCAGGCTGACGCGCGAGAACGGGAAAGCCGGGCGGCTCGTCGTCACGTTCACGCAGAACCGTGCGCGGGCGTTCGTGTCGGTCGACTTCATCGAGGTGCAGCGCCCGATCAGAACGTGGAAGGCGGACGCGGGTGGCGACAAGCCGGACCTGGCGAAAATCCGATCGTGGGAGGCGAAGAAGGAGACAGACTACTCCGACTACGCGCGTTTCACTGGGCTGTCCGGGAACACGAAGAAGCTCGCTGAGATGATCTTCAAGGGGATCGAGAACTACTCCGTCTACGCGCCGGTCGTCACGGTCACGCTCACGACCTTCTCGTTCCCGCAGCTCTCGAGTCATCCGGTCGGCGAGGCCTACGGCGTGCCGGAAATCCCCTACGGCTGGAAAGATGTTCACGATCGCTCCATTTCCGAAATCATCTCAAATTTCAACAAGCACGGATCCGGCTATTCGACAGAAGGGTACACGTGGGTGCTTTCATCGTCCAAGTGCACGCCGAACGCGAACGGCACATACCAGTGGGTGCTGCAGTACCAGGCGTGCGACGATATCGAGGAGGTGCTGTTCGGATGATCTACCCTCCCCGCAGGATGGCGCCGGGCGAGCGGCTGACGGCCGCGAACTACAACGCGCTCCTCGACTACGTGCGCCGGATCACGCCGCTTTCCGGCGCGAACGTGACGGTGGACTACCGCCTCGGCGGCGCCGTCATATCCGGCAAGCCGGGAGGGGCGGACTACGGCACGTCTGCCGTCAAGCCCTTCACCGTCCGCTACCACGAGAACCAGTGGGAGATCTATCTCCCCGAAGGCTGCGTGAACGCGGGCCCTGGCGGCACGTGCGAGGCGCTCAACCCGGCTGCGTCCATCAACCGCGATTCAGGCGGCGAAGGCTTCGACCACGTGGGAGACGCGGACGGCTGGCGCATCCTCTACCTCAACGAGCGTATGGGCACGACCGATACTGACTCGGCGGACAACTCCTACCGCGAGTGGACTGTAACGGTCCACGTAAAGACGTCCGCGAAGATCTACGGAGTGGACGCCCTGGACGCACCCGCGCGCCGCCTCGTCTGGGCGTGCGCCACGGACCGCCTGAAGCCCGACTCCATGATCACGGACGCCGAGCGCTACTCGGACACGCCCGGCGACGCCTTCTCATTTGTCGTGGCGATCATACGGGTGACGACCATCCCCACGGAAGAGCTGAACCGCGACGACTACATGCGGGAGGTCACGCAGAACCGCGACTCCTTTGTTGACATCTCCGGCATCCCAGCGCCGACCGGCCTCGACCTCGTGTGGTACCTCGACGTGGAGAACGCAGGCCAAGAGAGAAACGGCAGACTCCGCGTCCGCGAAGTCTACTGCGTGCAGCAGCTCATCGCAGTGGCGGGGATGGGCGTGACAGGCAACCAGATGACCGCCGTTACGGACGCGGAGTGGATATACGCGAGGGTCGACACGGCCGACATGAGCATGTCGGCCGGAATCCTGTCCGTCGTCGCCGATCCCGGAAATGACGTGTACTCATCAAACACGTTCGTAGCCTGGCTCCCCCTGTACAGGATGAAGGAGAACACGGTGGTGGAGGACTACCGCGAGAACTCGCTGAAGAACATCCAGCTCTACCGCTCATGACGAAACGCATCCTCCAGATCGTCCTTCTTGGACTGGTGACGGGACCGGCCTCGCTTTCCGCGGTTGATGTCCCGCAGACTTCCGCCGCAGACTACATCTTCTCCACCCCGCGCCTCACGAACCACATACACGGCGTCCTCATCGACGCGACGAACAGCTACGGCGTGATCCGCAGCGAGGACATCGACTGGATTATCGAGGCCCTTTCCGAACGCCAGTCCCTCGTTTTTGGGCGCATCGGCAATCTCACAGGTGTGGGACCGGTCGTCCGCAGATTGGACATGCCCGACGTATCCATGCGCGGGGCCTGGCTGGACGGCGACGCACCGCTGCTGTCCGGCATACGATTCTACCGGAGCGGCCAGGTCTTCACGAACATATCAACCCAGGCCACCTACACGAACGGCGTGACGAACGCCTTCTCCGTCATCACGATGCCCCTTACGAACGGCACGGTGAGCGTCTTCACGAACAGCTGGTCGATCGGCGGCACGAGCTATCAGGCCGGCGGCTGGCGTTTTCCCGCCACGATCACCGTCACGAACGTCTACACCTGCAACAACGTGGACTACTGCCACGGCGTGGAGGGCGTCCCGTTCCCGGAGCGCACGAATGCGGCGCCGTCAAAACTCGAATGGCTCACCGGCATGCTCTGCCACATCCCTAGCGCGAAGTACGTAACCTCCGTCCGCGAGTCGCTGCGCGACACCGTGCGTTTAGCAGACGACACCGGTTACTTCACGAACAACGCACCGTACATAATCGATGAATTTGCCGACGGAGGGTATTACACGGACTACAACGTAGATGTCGGCTATAATTTTGATCTGGATTCGCATGAGTTCAGACGTAATCCAGCGTCAACAGCATACATCCCCACCCGGTTCGACTCGTCGCTCGCGACGAACCGTGTAGCGATCGAGGCCTTGTACGCGTATGGCACTTTCTCATACTCAGACGTAGGCAACAACTTTAACAATAGTTTTATGATGAGGCTCTCTACTCCGATACTTGACCTGTCTACCGAGAAGGCGGTCTGCCGCATCTTTCTCGACCCTCACGCCATCTGCTCGGCCTGCGCGTCCGCAGCCGGCGTGCCGGAGCCTCCGTCGTCTCTAAACAGCGGAATCGGCACGCAAGCATGGCATTCTAATGTCGAAAGTTTCGTGGTGTTCTACCGCATCACGCCGTCCGTTAGGCTCCCGTCTTGGATTGAGTTCAACCCCGACTAGTAAACGAAAGGATCCAACATGAAAAGCCACATACATCTTGCTCTTGTCAGTTTGCTGTCTGCCGCCCTGTGCTGCACAGCCCTCGCAGGGGTTCCTCTCTCCTGGAGCGTCGACGTGACGCGCGTGGAGCCCGTCCGGCTGGACGCCTACCACGGCGAGACGCTGGACCTTTCCGCGAAGCTCATGCAGGGCAGGGCCAGCCTTGCCGTCCCGGCAGGCGCAGCCTCGTTCCTGTGGCAGACGAACGGCATGGGCGCCGCGTGGTGGCAGACGAACGCGACCGTCTCGGCGGACGGCGTGGTGCGCGGCACGTTCGGCCCGCCAATGGACACGGGCGCGGACGCGGTGCGGTTCTTCTTCTCCGTCGTGTCCGGCTCCGGCGCGAACTACCGAGCGGCCGGCACGATCGCGCTCCGCCCGAGCCCCGGCGCATCGCCGACTACGGCAGACCTCGCACCTCAGACCACAATCAACTTCGCAGACTACCAGCTCGTCAACGCGCCATGGGTCACGTCTGCAGACACGGCGGAGTCCGTCCGTGCCGCGACGAACGCGCTTGCAACGGTCATGCAGGCGTCCGACAACGCGCTTGCAAGCGCCATTTCAGACGCCGCACGAGCCGCCACCAACTACGCCGACTCGGTCGCGTCCGCCGGTAACTCTGCCCTTGTGGCGGCCACCAACGCCCTCGCCGCGGGAGAGTCGCAACTTGTTGCGACCGCCGCCCAGGCCGCCTCAAACTACACCGACGCCGCCGTAGCCTCAATCGAGCTGCCGTCCCTCTCCGGCTACGCCACGGAGTCTTGGGTCACGAACCGCGGATACCTTACGGAGCATCAGTCACTATCCGGCTACGCCACAGAAGCGTGGGTCCAGGGCCGCAACTACCTTACCGAGCACCAGTCACTCACCGGCTACGCCACCGAGGAGTGGGCGCGTCATGCAATATCGAATGCGCTGCCGGTCGTGCCGTCACTTGATGGGTACGCCACGGAGTCTTGGGTCACGAACCGCGGTTACCTTACGGAGCATCAGTCACTATCCGGCTACGCCACAGAGGCGTGGGTACAGGGCCGCGGCTATCTCACTGAGCACCAACCCCTCGCCGGCTACGCCACCGAGGAGTGGACGCGCCAGCTGCTCACTAACGCTACGCCTGCCGTGCCGTCCCTCGACGGCTACGCCACGCAGGAGTGGGTCACGGACCGTAACTACCTCACCGAGCACCAGTCCCTCGCCGGCTTCGCCACCGAGGCTTACGTGTCGGACGCCGCAACCGGCGCGCGCGAATCCGCAGAGGCCTACGCGCGCAGCCTCGCCTGGGGCTCGTCCGCCGGCAACACGCGCCTCGTTACGCTCGACGGATCCACCTGGCAGGACGCTACCGGCACCGTATGGCAGGTGTCGGGAATCTACGGCTGGTCAGGCACCGTAATCGACCTCTCCACGTCTGCAGCGAGCCCGATCAAGTTCTCGTATGCCGGGAAAACCGACCACCCGCATGCCGCCGGTGAGGACTACTGGTCCGCAGGCGCGGGCACGAATCTCTTCTTCGGCACGAATATGGGGTATGCGTGGACTCTTTGGTTCACCAACACTTACCATGACGCCGCATCAAATTCTTTATGGTTTGCTGCCGGAGACCCTCCAATATCCGCCACAAACATCACCATCAACACGTCAAACGAGTTCTACAACCTCTTCTACCGCCCGGTCGCGCTCTCCACCAACCCAGTCGACCACGTCCTCTACGCCAGCGACGCCGGCGACGCCGCAACCGCAGAACGCGCGCTCACCTACGGCACCCCCACCCGCTGGACCGACGCCACCGGCTGTGTGTGGGAGGTTGGCTACAGGTACGACGACGACTGGGTCGCTGATTCGAGCAGGGTCACGCAGGTGTCGTGGTCGTCCGCTGGTTACGAGGAAGATCCAGACTTGTGGGCGATCTATTTCACCGTAGACGGCTCGATCCAAGCGCAAGTCTACGAAGATCCTCCGGGGACGACGCAGACGAACCTTACCATCTCTGCCTCAAGTTGGGAGACGCTGTATGAGGGCGCATTCGACTTTAACATCTACCGATCGCCGCACACAACCACCAACCTCGTCGGCCGCGTCGCCCTTACCAACGACCTGCCCGACACAGCCTCGATCACAAACGACCTCGCCGACCTCCGCACCGAATCCGCCCTCGTCTACCGCCTCTACTCCGGCAGCAACGTGGTCGCCGAGGTCACGAACTACAACAGCCAGGTCCACGCACCGTCCCTGCGCCTCCTCCAGCTCAACGAGTCGAACGAGTACATAACGGTGTGGACCGAAACCAACGGCCTCGCCCGCACGCTCGCCGCCGCCACCAACTACACAGACGAGGCCATCTCCTCCCGCGCCGCCCCGCGCGCCTGGAGCGGAACCACTTCCGGCCTCGGCGCGGAGGCGCCCTCTAACACCACATGGATCTCCACGCCCACAACCGTCATCGCCGGCGGGTTCGAGTATGCCAAGTTCGTCGACACCTACGGCGAGGTGTGGGTGCTCACCTCCAACGGCATGGCCGCCGAGTTCAATCCCGAAACCAACGCCTACTTCCGCATCACCGCAGACGACGGCACTCCCGTCTTCTCGATCGAGAAGTCCGACGCTCAGGTCGTCGGCGCGAACGCCTCAGGCATCACCGTTGGCGAAAGCTCAATCACGATTCCCGTCCCCGTTGTCTCGTCCACCGCGCCGACAATGTACTGGCGGCAGAATCTTGATTCCGGCGTCTGGGCGGATGAATCGTCCCCGCCCACGGGCGCGACAGTCACCTGGTCCGGCACGGCCGGATCGTGGGTATGCACCGTCTCGTTCAGCGGCACGCGCCCGTCTTCGATGTTCTTCAAGTTCAACTTCCTGCAGGAAGGCGGCGTCGTCATCCGCAACAACGCCACCACCGACCTCTCGAATGGCATAATCATCAACAAGCACCTTTACTTGCCGTCCGAATCCGGCAACAACCTCATCTGGACCCGCCAGCAATGATACACGCAATCCATACCGCCATCCTCTGGGCGTGCGCCGTCGCGCTCATCTTGATTGCGTCCGTGGTCATCCTCGCCGGTATGGGCAAGGCCGCCATGCGCGCCAAGCGCCGCCTGCGCGGCGCGGTCGGCATCTTCGCGGTGCTCGCCCTGGCGTGCATGTTGTTCGCCCGCAAGGGCTCCGTCACGGTCAGCGACCCCTACATCCAGAACGACGGCTCCTACCTCACCAACGACGTCGCCCATGTCGCGATCGCGAAGCGCACGCCCCTCCTGCCCAATGACACGGAGATCCTCGTCTACGCCCGTCAAGTTGATTCCACAAACGTCACGGACTGGGTGCGCCTCTCCCCGCATCTCACCTTCGCCGATCACCCCTACGACTACTCACTCCCCAACGCCACCAACTACGATGTCATGGTCGCCGCCGACTTCACCCCTGCCCCAACGGTCCATACAAATGGCGTCTGGCAAATGAAGGGCTTCACCATCCCGGGAACCGGCAAGTCCGCGTTCCCCAACACCCGCATCCGAAAGGAACCACAATGAAACACATCCTTGCGCTCACCCTCTCCGCCGTCCTGTGCTGCGGTCTCTCCGCAGAAGACGAGATCGTCGCCACCACGCTCCTCGCCGACGGCTCCACCAACACCTGGACGCAGGCCGACCTCCGCGACGCCCTCGGCCTGATGAACCGCCTGTACCACCGTGACATGGAAACTGACTCCGGCCGCCAGAAGTGGCACGGCATGCGAATCGGAGAGTACCTGCTCCCGACCGGCATCACCAACGTGCACGGTCAGGCGCGGATGATGGTGGTGCAACTGTATCAAGACGGTTACGTCGCCACGAACCGAGCTGTAAGATACAAACGCTCCATCACGACCGACCCGGAAGCCGCCGCGAAAGCAGCAGCAGAGGCGAAGCGCAAATCAGACGAGGCCCGCGCCGCCTGGGAGTCTGCCAACCTCCCGCCCGACCTCGCGGCCCTCCGTGCTGCCCAGCGGATAGCGGCGAGCACGCAGACCGTCACGGTCGTCGTCGGTCCCTAACCCCTTGCCCCGCCAGGACCCCCGCACTCTACCCATCAGTCTTTTTGAAAGGCCGAACACGCGACGGGCACAGCGGGGCGATTTTTCCCAACTCGGCTTGAATTCCCCCATCCGCCCGCGCGTTTTTCCCAACCCTCAACCGCCCCTCAAAACCCTCTCAAGCCCCGTTTAATCCAGCCTCAATCCAGCCTTTTCCCGTTTCCCAACCCCCACCCGATTATTCACCTGGATCCATCCATGGCGTTATCTATGAATTCTTGGTATAATACCGCCACCGATACAGGAGGACACATGGTTGGAAGAATCCGAGAACGACTGGAGGGAATGGGAAGCGTTACCTTGAAGAACTCGAACAAAGCGGGTTTGTCAGGAAATTCACCTCCTACGGAAAGCGAAAGAGGGATTCGCAATACCAATTGATCGACTGTTTTACTCTGTTTCACCTGAAGTTTATTGGAGGAGAGTCCAATCCTGACGAACAGTACTGGCAGCATTCGGTCAATTCGCCGAAGGTGAACGCCTGGCGCGGACTGGCTTTCGAGCGCGTGTGCTTCTGGCATGTCCGGCAGATCAAGAAGGCTCTCGGCGTGTCCGGGGTGGTGACCCAGGTCTATTGCTGGCGTCATGTAGCCGACGACGTCTATCCCGTCGGGGCACAGATTGACATGCTCATTGAACGCGCCGACCATGTTGTCAACGTCTGCGAGATGAAGTTCTCGGCAC
>JAEEGL010760400.1_pt1 | contig 12549 bp, 11 predicted proteins | sample 9134231 | NCBI WGS metagenome assembly JAEEGL01 (sample SAMN16246548, study PRJNA631951) | gut metagenome | biome: gut microbiome; feature: rumen; material: fiber-attached | host: Bos | place: Iran: Karaj | collected 2018-10
AGTGCAACTTCTACGGCCTGCTGCGCCACATGCAGTCCACCGACCGCGCCGAGCGCAAGGCCGCGTTCGAGGCGTGGGCGAAGCTCTATGAGAGCGTGTCGGACACGCTTGACGGGCAGTACGCGAAGCTCGAGAAGACCCGCCGCACGATCGCAAAAAGACTGGGGTTCGACAGTTACGTCGGCTACGCCTATCTGAGCCGCGGCCGCTACGACTACGACGCAGAGAAAACAGCGGCGTTCCGCGACGCCGTGCTCGAATATATCACCCCTCTGTGCGCGAAATTCTACGCCGAACAGTCCCGGCGTCTCGGTGTGGAGAAGCTGCAGTTCTATGACGAGGCGCTGACATTCCCGGACGGCAACGCCGTGCCCGAGGGCACGCCGGAGGAGCTGACCGAGAAGGCGCGGCGGATGTATGAGGAGATGTCGCCCGAGACCGGCGAGTTCTTCAATTTCATGACCGAGCACGAGCTCTATGACTTCGTCACGCGCGAAAACAAGCACCTCGGCGGCTACTGCACGTTTCTGCCGGACGAAAAGGCGCCGTTCATCTTCTCGAATTTCAACGGCACCTCCGCCGATATCGACGTGCTCACGCACGAGGCGGGGCACGCGTTTCAGGCGTATTACGCCTCGCGGCGGCTGCCGATCGACCTGCTGTCTTCGTCCACAAGCGAGATCAACGAGATCCACTCGATGTCGATGGAGATGTTCGCCTATCCTTATATGGAGCGCTTTTTCGGCGACCGCGCCGACCGCTACCGCTACGCCCATTTTGTCAGTTCGCTCGAAACGGTCCCCTATCTCGTGTGCGTGGACGAGTTCCAGCACCGGGTGTTTGAGAACCCAGGCTCCGGCCCCGCGGACTGGCGGCGGTTCTGGAGAGAGATCGAACGTAAATACATGCCCTGGCGCAGCTACGACGGCAACGCGTTTTTAGAGGGCGGCGGCTTCTGGATGCAGAAGCAGCACATCTTCATTTATCCGTTCTATTACATCGACTACGCGCTGGCGCAGCTCGACGCGTTCGCGCTGTATGAGATGCGGCTGAACGGCGAAGACGCGTGGGAGAGCTACCTGAAGCTCTGCGGCATGGGCGGCGTTTACGGCTATTTCGAGACGCTCGAACGCGCGGGCATCCCGAATCCCCTCGAGCCCGAGACCGTGAAACGCACCGCCGCGTTCGTCGAGAAACAGGCGAAGATTCTGGAAGAGAAGCTCGCATAAGGAGTCGCCGTGAAATTCGGATGGATCAATCTTTGCGGGGCGGTCGTCGTCGTTCTGATGCTCGCGCCGAACGTCGTGTACGCGATCAGACACAAAGACGAAAAGAACCTCTGCGAAAACAAATGGATGAACGCCCTCGAGCAGGTCGGGCGCTACGCCTCGATCGTGCTGATGTGGCTGCCGCTGCTTGTGTGGGAGTTCGGCTTTTCGGGCGAAACGGGCATGCTTTTGTATTTCGCGGGCAACGTCATACTGCTCGCGGCGTACTGGGCCGTGTTCGCCGTCTACATGAAGAAAAAAACGACCGGCAGTGCGCTCGCGCTCGCCGTGCTGCCGACGTGCGTCTTTCTGTTGAGCGGCCTCACGCTGCGGCACTGGCTGCTCGTGTTATCCGCCGTCCTGTTCGGGACCGGGCATATTTACGTCACGCTGAAAAACGCGCAATTGGGAGAGAAAACCGATGGAGATCGTACCGTTTGAAAAACAGCATATCGACGCTGTAATGGCGTTCGAGCGGGAGCTCCGCGTTCAGGAGCCGGACACCTATTTTTGGGAGCCGGACGAGGATTACCGGCGGGCGCTGGAGGCGTCGTTCGGCGACGCCGGATTCCAGAACGCCGTGTCCCTGCTCGCTTTTGACGGCGAGCGGGTCGTCGGCAGGATCGACGCCGTGATCCTCGCCGGGCGCAGCGATCCGACGTGCTCCGGCGCGTATCTCGACTGGATCTGCGTGCTCAAAAGCGAGCGGCACAAGGGCACGGCGCGGGCGCTTTTGCGGGCGCTGAGAACCGAGCTCAAAGCCCGGGGCGCGACCCTGCTCGTGGCGCTGACGGCCGCGAACGACGAGGCGCAGCGGTTTTACCGCGCCGTCGAGGGCGCGTCGGTCCGCGACGAAGGGATCTGGATCGATTTGTGAGAAAGGGAGAACGTATGAGGATCATTGATACAACGGAAGCGATGCTTTCGGCTTTCAACTCGGGGTGGTTCCGGCTCGAAGACTGGGAAGCCTATATCGACGCCGCCGTGCCGGACGCGAAGGAGCTCTGCCTTGACGACGTGAACGAATGCCTTGCCGCCGGGTTTTCGTGGGAAAACGATTTTCTGCCGGTGCTCGAGGCCGTCGGCACGGACGAAGAAAAACGCAAGGCGGCGATCAGGACGTTCCACGCGGTCGTCGACGGGCTTGATGAGACCATCGTGAAGCGCTTCGGCAGGACCGTGGACGCGGACCTCGTGCTGTATCTCGGCCTGTGCAGCGGCGCGGGCTGGGTGACAGAGGTGCGCGGCAGGCGGACGGTGCTGTTCGGCATCGAAAAGATCATGGAGCTCGGCTGGCACACGCGCGCCGCGATGACGGGCCTCGTGCTGCACGAGCTGGGGCATGTGTACCACGGCCAATACGGCTCGCTCGACCGCGAGCCCGAAGCCCTGCCCGACCAACTTCTGTGGCAGCTCTACACCGAGGGCGTGGCCATGGTGTTCGAGCAGGAGGCGGCAGGCGACCCCGAGGCCTTTCACCAGTACGACGGCGGCTGGAAGCGCTGGTGCGACGAACACGCGGAGCACCTGAAGCAATCTTTTTATCAGGACCTAAGCTCGATGACGCGCGAAAACCAGCGGTATTTCGGCGACTGGGTCCGCTTCGAGGGCCGCGGCGACACGGGGTATTACCTCGGCGCGCGGTTCGTCCGGTTCCTGTTGCGAAGTGAAGACTTTGACGAAATTATCCGTTACGGGCCGGATGAGGTGAAGGACGGATTTCAAAGATTTTTGCAGTTTCCGCTGTAAACCGGCGGCAAAAACCATCAAAAACGACCCAACCGGCGGTTGAGTTCTCCCCGCTCAACCGCCGGTTCGTGGATTTCAGCAAGCAGATCGCCTATGATGAGAGGCGAAAGGAGGCCCCGAACATGGATCAGCTCAAGATCGGTAAATTCATCGCGGAAAAAAGAAAGGAACGTCAACTGACGCAATTGCAGCTCGCCGAAAAGCTCGGCATCACCGACCGAGCGGTGTCGAAATGGGAGACCGGCAAATCTCTGCCGGACGCCTCGATCATGCTGGAGCTCTGCGGGATACTCGGGATCACAGTCAACGATCTGCTCAACGGGGAGGTATTGGATATGAAAAGCTACAATGAAGCGTCCGAAAAGGCGCTGCTCGACATGGTGCGGCAGAAGGAAGAAGCCGACAAGCGGCTTTTGCGCATGGAGATCGTGATCGGCTTCATTTCGCTCGCGTTTATGTTCACGCTGATCGGGCTCGCGACGGTATTGCAGGTGAAGCAGGCCGCGCCCGCATGGGTGTCCGTCGTGATGATCGGCGCGGGATTCGCGCAGTTTCTCGTCGCCGCGGCGTTCGCGCTCAGGATCGAGCAGACGGCGGGCTATTACGCCTGCCGCAAATGCGGGCACAGATACGTGCCGACCTACGCCAGCGTGAACATGGCCATGCACATGGGCAGGACCCGTTATATGAAATGCCCTGCCTGCGGCAAAAAGTCGTGGCAGAAAAAAGTGATCGGCAAGGAGGACTGAGCGATGGAGGATCTCCGTTTTTCGTCCGCCGCCGCGGCGGGTCTCATCACCGAGGGCGTGCTGATGATCGCGCTGCCCGTCGTTTTGCTGATTATATGGAAGAAGAAATCGCGCGAAAAGATGCTTGTGCCCGTCGCCGTGGGCGCGGTCACGTGGTTCCTGTTCGCAATTGTTTTGAAGCTCGCGCCGGCGTATCTGCTGCTGCAGGCGGAGAACCCCGCCGCGAAGACGATCGCCGGGAACCCGTGGCTGAGTTATTTGGTCGCGGGGGCGCTCGCCGGTGTGTTTGAGGAGACCGGGCGGTATCTCGCGTTCCGATTCGCGCTCAAAAAATATAATCATCGCCGCGTATCGGTGTCTTACGGCCTCGGCCACGGCGGGTTCGAGAGCGCGTATATCGGCTTTCAGATCATCTCGGTCGCCATGCTCGGCGCGCTGATCGGCGCGGGGCTCGGCGAAAAGATCCTCCCGTCCGGCACCGACGAGGCGGCGCTCGCGCTGATCGTTTCGCAGCTCGAGCCCTACGCGAACGCAACGCTGGGCGAATGCATGCTCGGCGTGTTCGAGCGCGCCGTCGCGATTGCCATGCACCTGTCGCTTTCGGTGCTCGTGTTCGCCGCCGTGCGGGAAAAGAAATTCCGGCTCCTGTATCCGGCGGCCGTGCTGCTGCACGCGGCGTTTGACTTCTCGATCGTGCTCGGCACCGTGTTCCCGATCCCGGCGTGGGGGCTGGAGCTCATCCTCGCCGCCCTCGTTCTGCCGGTCGCCCTGCTCGCGCGGCACGTCTGCCGCAGGCTCGGGACGGACGAAAGGAAGGGAGACGACGGGATACCCGTCGGATAAGAGCAAAAAAAACAGAGATACCCGGCACGGTTTTCGTGTCGGGTATTGTCTTTTTGACTCGGTTTGTGTATAATGGATATACACACCGCGCCCGCAGGCGCGCCCCAAGGAGGCAAACCATGAAAATACTCGTCCTCAACGGCTCCCCCGCCGGGGAAAACAGCGTCACCCTCTACACGGTGAAGTTCATCGAAAAGCACTTTCCGGAGCACACGTTCGAGGTGCTGCACGTGGGCAGAAAGATCCGCGCGTTCGAAAAGGATTTCGCGCCCTGCGAAGAGGCGCTGAAAAACGCCGAACTCATCTTGTTCTGCTACCCCGTTTACACCTTCCTCGTGCCGGCGCAATTGCACCGCTTCATCGAGCTCATCAAGGAGCGCGGGATCGACGTCGGCGGCAAGCTCGCGACGCAGGTATCGACCTCGAAGCATTTCTACGACGTGACCGCGCACAACTTCATTCAGGAGAACTGCGCCGACCTCGGGCTCAACTATATCAAGGGGCTTTCCGCCGATATGGACGACCTTTTGACCGACAAGGGGCGCAAAGAGGCGCTCGATTTCTTCCGGTTCGTGGTATGGTCGGCGGAACACCGCGCGTTCGAGCCCTCGCGCCTGCCCAAAGCCTTGCCCAAAGCGCCCGAAGAGGATACCGAGGACCTGCCCGCCGCCGAGAAAACGCAGGGGGGCAAGACCGTGATCGTGGCGGACTTCGACCCCGAGGGGAACGAGCCGCTGGGCGCCCTCATCGAGAGCTTCCGCGCCGCCCTGCCGATGAAGTCGGAGGTCGTGAACATCCGCGAGTTCCCGTTCGCGGGCGGCTGCCTCGGGTGCTTCAACTGCGCCTCGACCGGCAAATGCGTGTATAAGGACCGGTTCGACGATTATCTGAGGAACAACATCCAGTCCGCCGACGCCCTCGTTTACGCCTATACGGTCAAAGACCACTCGATGGGCTACCGCTTCAAGCTCTACGACGACCGCCAGTTCTGCAACGGCCACCGCACCGTGACGATGGGCAAGCCCGTGGCGTATCTCGTGAGCGGCAACCTCGACGCCGAGCCGAACCTCAGGCTCCTGATGGAATCGAGAAGCGAAGTCGGCGGCAACTTCCTCGCCGGCATCGCCACGACGAAGGCCGAGGCCGCACGCGCGGCAGCGGTGCTCGCGTACGCCGCCAAAGAGGAGCTCACGCTGCCGAAGAATTTCTACGGCGTGGGCGGGCTCAAGATCTTCCGCGACCTCATCTATCAGATGCAGGGCCTGATGCGGGAGGACCACCGCTTCTATAAAAAGCACGGGTTCTACGACTTCCCGCAGAAACGCAAGGGACGGATCGTGGCGATGTACGCCGTCGGCGCGATGATGAGCAACAAAAAGCTCAGCAAGAAGGTCGGCTCGAAGATGACCGAGGGCATGGTGATGCCCTATCAGAACGCCCTGAAAAAACACTGAGCGCACATGATACGACCGATGTCCATATGACAAGCCCCCTATGCCGTTTCGGCATAAGGGGCTGTTTTTCTGTTTACAGATGGGTTTTATTTCGCGCGCATGCCCTGCTGCTTCATCCACGTTTTCATCACGAAGCTGTTCGGCAGGTGCTTGACGAGGGCGATCTGCCCCTTCGCGACGAACCCGTAGATGCTGACGTCCTTGTGCTTTTTCACGTCCGCCCACGCCTTTTTCACGATGTCCTCGGGCTGATACATCACGATATACTTCTTGACCACGGGGTCCGCGCCCACGGCGCGGTCGAAGAAGTCGGTCTTGGTCCAAAACGGGCACAGGGCCATGACGTGGACGTTCTTGAGCTCGCGGTTCAGCGCGCGGCTGTAGCTCAGCACGAACGCCTTGGTGGCCCCGTAGATGCACACGTACGGCACCGGCTGGAACGCCGACGCGGACGAAAAATTGATGATGTCGCCGCCCGGCGCCATATAGGGCACCGTGAGCTGGCACATGGCCGCGACGGCCCTGCAGTTGAGGTCGATCATGTTCAGGTTGTCGGCAAGGCCGATGTCCATCACGGCGTCGAACTTGCCGAAGCCGCTGGCGTTGATGAGCAGCCCCACGCGCGGATTCTCTTCTTTGAGCAGGGCTTCGTAGGTCTCGAAGGACTTCGGGTCGGTCAGGTCCAGCGGGACCGGGCGCACGGGGCAGGACGTTTCGAGCTGCTCGAGCAGCTCTTTTCTGCGGGCGATGGCCCACACCTCGTCGAACTTGCCGTATCGGTCGAGCGTGAGCAGAAACTGTTTGCCCATGCCGCTCGAAGCGCCGGTGATCACAGCGATCGTCTTCATAACGGATCTCCTTTCATAATGAGCGGGTCTGACACCAGTATATACGCTTTTTCGCGAAAACACAAGCCCCGGCCGAGAATAAGATTGCATTTTCGCGCGCGTTCTGTTATACTGTAAAATAAGGTATTATTTTTTGATATCTCATTCTTTGTTCGGAGGCGGCTGATGGCGGTATTCACGATCGCGGACACACACCTGTCGCTCGGCGACGACAAGCCCATGGACGTGTTCCCGGGCTGGACGGGTTACGTGCCGAAGCTCGAAAAAAACTGGCGTACGCTGGTAAAGGATACCGACACCGTCGTGCTGCCGGGCGATATCTCGTGGGCGATGCGCATAGAGGACGCCGCGGCGGACTTCGCGTTCCTCGATTCGCTGCCCGGCACGAAGCTCATCGGCAAGGGCAACCACGACTATTGGTGGTGCACGATGAAAAAGATGCGCGCCTTCACCGAAGAACGGGGCTTTGATACGATCAAGTTTTTATTCAACAACGCCTATCTCGCCGACGGGATCGCCGTCACGGGCTGCCGCGGCTGGTTTTTCGACGCGCAGGAAGAGGGCGACAACGCCAAGGTGATCCTGCGCGAGGCGGGGCGCCTAAGACGCGGCATTGAGGCAGCGCTTTCGCTCGGGCAGAAGCCCGTCGTGTTCACCCACTACCCCGTGGCGATGGACGGCAAAGTGGTGGAGCCGCTGATGGACGTGCTGCTCGAATACGGGATCGAACGCGTATACTTCGGGCACATCCACGGCGACCGCTCGGGCAGGCTCAAGAACTACACGGTGAACGGGGTCCGCTTTACGCTGATCTCGGCCGATTCGTTATATTTCTGTCCGCTGCTCGTAAAAGCGGACGGCGAGCCCGGCTTTGACGGGCGCGGGGAAGAAACAGACGCCGGGGCCGAAGCGCCCGCGGAGGAACCAGTATGAAAAAAACGATGCGGATCATCCTTTCGATATTGCTGATCGCGGCAGTCCTGCCGTTCGGCGCGCCGAAGGCCGCCGCCGAGACCTTGGCGAGCGGCGACTGCGGACCGAACCTCGCATGGGACCTCAGCGCCGACGGCACTTTGACCGTCGGCGGCACGGGCGACATGGACGAGTGGAACACCGGCATGAACGTGCCATGGCACGCCTACGCCGAGTCGGTGCTCAGAATCGTGCTCGCCCCCGGCGTGACGCGCGTGTCGCCCTGGGCGTTTTCGGGCTGCACCTCGGTGGAAGAGATCGATTTCCCCGAGGGGCTCGAATCCATCGGCGCGTGGGCGTGCATCGGCCTGCCGGTGCTGAGGAGCGTCACGCTGCCTTCGACCCTTGTTTCGATCGAGGACTGCGCGTTTCTCGACTGCGGGCAGCTCAAAGAAGTCGACCTGCCCTCGTCGCTCGAGGAGCTCGGCGCGATGGCGTTTTCGGGCTGTTTGTCGCTTGAAAAAATCACCGCTGACGGCAACCCGCGCTTTACGGTGAAGGGCGGCGCGCTCTATACCGACGGCGGCAGGACCCTCGCGCTCTGGCCCGCAGGTGCGGCCGACGGGGACGTCGAAGTCCCAGACGGCGTGGTTTCGATCGCTCCCGCGGCGTTCTCGCACTGCGAAAACCTGCGTGCGGTCAACCTCCCCGACAGCATGGAGGAGATCGGCGAGATGGCGTTTTACGGCTGCGACGCCCTTGCATCGGCGCGTCTGCCCGAAGGGCTTACTCAGCTGCCGAACTCCGTGTTCGCGGCCTGCCCGGCGCTGCGCGACATCGATCTGCCCGATACGCTCGAAATTCTCGGCGGGCAGGCGTTCGCCGACTGCGCGTCATTGACAAATATCGAACTCCCCGCGTCACTTACCGAGATCGGCGACGACGCGTTCTACGGCTGCGCGGGGCTCACCACGCTCCGTATCCCGGCGAACGTCACGAAGATCGCCCTGCCGCTCGGCGCGGGAAACGCGTCGCTGACCGGGATCACCGTGGACGAGCAGAATTCCGCGTACAAGAGCGTGGACGGCGTGCTGTATACCGGCGACGGCGCGTCGCTTTTGAGGTACCCCGCCGCGAAGGAGGGCGCCTCGTTCACCCTGCCAGAAGGCGTGCGCACGGTGTCGGACGCCGCGTTCGAGGGCAGCGTTTTTCTCACCGAGATCACGGTGGGCGACGGCGTGAAGATTGTGGGGTCGTCGGCCTTCCGCGACTGCAGGGAGCTGACGCGCGTGACGCTGTCGGATGAGATCACGGAGCTGCCGTGGTCGCTGTTTTCGGGCTGCGCCGCCTTAACGGACGTCACTCTGCCGTCGAAACTCCGGTCGATCGGCATGTACGCGTTTGAGAACTGCATTTCGCTCACGGTCGTCTCGCTCCCCGCCACGCTCACGAGCGTCGGCGCGAACGCGTTCGACGGCTGCATCGGGCTCGAGGAAGTCCGCTGGGGCGGCACCGCCGCCGGCTGGGAGCGGGTGCAGATCATGGACGCCAACGACGCCCTGCTCGGCGCGAGCCTGACGCCGGACCCGACCGCGACCACAGAGCCCACGACGAAAAAGAGCCAGCCGACAGCAAGTTCAGCCGGTCCCCTGCCCGTGGCGGTCACCGAGAAAACGCTCGGCGATATCATGCAGGATCTGTTCACCAGGGACACCCTGTTCGGCTGCGCGTTTCTGGCGTTTTTCGTGTTCGTGGCGGTGCAGATCTGGCTGTGGCGCGCGCGCAAAAAGAAGGGCGACGGCCGAAATTCGGATGAAAATTCTTAAAAAACAGTAGACATTTGTTTTTACTTGTGATAAAATATTTTGGCTTATATGTGAAACCATCAACAAAATCAGGAGGACGACTATGCTTCAGTCTGCACAGAAAAGCGACAAAAACGAATACACCATTGAAATTTCCGTCGGCGCCGAGGAATTCGCCGCCGCGGTGAACAAGGCCTATAACAAGAAAAAGGGCTCGTTCAACGTGCCCGGCTTCCGCAAGGGCCACGCGCCGAAGGCCATCATCGAGAGAATGTACGGCGAAGGCGTGTTTTACGACGAGGCCATCAACGAGGTCTTCCCGGCCGAATACGACAAGGCCGTGGAGGAATCGGGCATCGAGCCCGTGGACAGCCCCCGTGATTTCGACGTGAAAAAGGTGGGCAAAGAGGGCCTTGAGCTGAGCTTCAAGGTCACCGTGAAGCCCGAGATCGAGGTCGTCGGCTACAAGGGCATCGAGGCTACGAAGCCGAGCGCCGAGGTCACCGACGAAGAAGTGGAAAAGGATATTGAGACCAAGCGCGAGCAGAACGCCAGAGAGATCGGCGTGGAAGACCGCCCCTCGAAGACCGGCGACGTGGTCACGATCGATTTCGAGGGCTTCGTGGACGGCACCCCGTTTGAAGGCGGCAAGGGCGAGAACTACGATCTGGAGCTCGGCTCCGGCTCGTTCATCCCGGGCTTTGAAGAGCAGTGCGAGAACCGCAATGTCGGCGACGAGTTCGACGTGAACGTCACCTTCCCGGAGGAATACCACGAAGAGCTCGCGGGCAAGGACGCGACCTTCAAGATCAAGCTCCACGCGATCAAAGAGAAAAAGCTGCCCGAGCTCGACGACGAGTTCGTGAAGGACATTTCCGAGTTCGACACGCTTGAGGAGCTGAGGGCCGACGTGCGCAAGACCATCGGCGAGCAGAAGGCCGACACCGCGAAGAAGAGCTTTGAGAATTCGGTGATGGATCAGCTCGCGGACCTCGTTTCGGCCGAGATCCCGGACTGCATGATCGACACCGCCGTTGAGAACATGCTCACCGAGTTCCGCTACAACGTGGAAGAGCGCGGCATTCCGTTCGACAAGTATATGCAGATGCTCGGCATGAACGAAGAGAGCATCCGCGGCATGTACCGTCCGCGCGCCGAAAAGGAAGTCAAGACCGAGCTGGCGCTCGAAAAGATCGCCGCCCTTGAGAACATCGCCGTGGAAGACGACGAGATCGAGGAAGAGTTCAAGAAGATGGCCGAGCACTACGGTGTGAAGCTCGAGGACGTGAAGGCCGCGATCACCGCCGAGCGCGTGGCGAAGGACCTGAAAAACCGCAAGGCCGCCGACCTGGTGCTCGAGAACGCCGTGGAAAAGGCGGAGGAAGAAAAGGCCGACGACGCCGAATAAGCGCCGCTTCGCTGCCCATACTCATTACAGGCTGATTTCAGCCGGCGACCCTATACTGTCCCGCAAAGGGACGAACAAGGAGGAAACCGATATGCTTTACGATCCCAGAATGAGCCTCGTGCCCACCGTGATCGAGCAGACGAACCGCGGCGAGCGCGCCTACGACATCTTCTCGCGCCTGCTCAACGACCGCATCGTGGTGCTCAGCGAAGAGGTCAACGACGTGACCGCCTCGCTCGTGGTAGCGCAGCTGCTGTTCCTCGAGGGACAGGACCCCGACAAGGACATCTCGTTTTATATCAACTCCCCCGGCGGCAGCGTGTCCGCGGGCTTCGCGATCTACGACACCATGCAGTACATCAAGTGCGACGTGCAGACCATCTGCATGGGCATGGCGGCGAGCATGGGCGCGTTTCTGCTCGCGGCCGGCGCCAAGGGCAAGCGCTTCGCCCTGCCGAACGCCGAGATCATGATCCACCAGCCGCTCGGCGGCACCCAGGGCCAGGCCAGCGACATCAAGATCCACGCCGACCACATCCTCAAAACGCGCGACAAGCTCAACCGCATCCTCGCCGAGGCCACCGGCAAACCGCTGGAGGTCATCGAGAAGGATACCGAGCGCGACAACTTCATGTCCGCCGAAGAGGCCGCGGAATACGGCCTGATCGATAAGGTTTTGTATAAGAGATGACAGATGTCGGATGTTGGATGTTGGATGAAGGGGCCTGCGGCCGGCATTATAATAATGGGTAAGGGCGGAGCCCTTCCTTCATCTCACATCTCACATCTCACATCCCACATCTGAAATCCAGTTCCCAACACCCCGCACTATTGGAGGGATTCCCGTGCCGAAATACGACGAACCGAACGACCGCGTCCGCTGTTCCTTCTGCGGAAGGACGCAGGACCAGGTCACCATGCTCATCCAGGGCCCCGGCGCCTATATCTGCGACGAATGCGTGGAAAACTGCCTGTCGATCATGAACGAGGGCAGCAAAAAGACGACCTCGTCGTCTTCGTCCCGCGCGCGCACGCAGAGAAAGCTGCCCAAGCCCGTGGAGCTGAAAGCGAAGCTCGACGAATACGTCATCGGGCAGGACGACGCGAAAACCGCGCTGAGCGTTGCCGTATACAACCACTATAAGCGCGTGTACAAGAAGACCGTCACCGACGTCGACATCGTGAAGAGCAACATTTTGCTGCTCGGGCCCACGGGCGTCGGCAAGACCTTTCTTGCCCAGACGCTCGCCAAGACCCTCGACGTGCCCTTCGCCATCGCCGACGCCACCACGCTGACCGAGGCCGGCTACGTGGGCGAAGACGTGGAGAACATTTTGCTGCGCCTCATCCAGGCCGCGGACTTCGACCTTGAAAAGGCCGAGCGCGGCATCATCTACGTGGACGAGATCGACAAGATCTCGCGCAAGAGCGAAAACACCTCGATCACGCGCGACGTGTCGGGCGAGGGCGTGCAGCAGGCGCTGCTCAAGATCCTCGAGGGCACCGTGGCGAA
>JAEEGL010829329.1_pt1 | contig 12549 bp, 10 predicted proteins | sample 9134231 | NCBI WGS metagenome assembly JAEEGL01 (sample SAMN16246548, study PRJNA631951) | gut metagenome | biome: gut microbiome; feature: rumen; material: fiber-attached | host: Bos | place: Iran: Karaj | collected 2018-10
GTATAAAGCATGGCGTCGGTCAAAGGCGTTTTTCCCTCGCCGCCGTGTCCGAAGATGCCGATGTTGCGAGTTTCATGCGCGGTGTAGAGTTTCATTTGTGTTCCCCCTGTTGGAATTTGGTGTTCAAAATTGAATCCGTTACACGGATTAACCCAATTTAATCACTTAACTATAACACAGATTTTCTGATCTGTAAACCTAAACTTTCCATGAATTTGCATATTCTTTTTGAATTTCACTCAAAACATCGATCTCTGCCCCGATGCTCTTGAGCTTTTCATGCGCAACGTATGCGTCGATCGCGTCCGGAACGGCGTAAACCCGAGGCTCTTTAGGCGGGCGCAGCGCCAGTTCTCTTGCGCAAAGCGCCTGGATCGCAAAGCTCATGTCCATGATCTCCGCAGGATGTCCGTCGCCGGACGCAAGGTTGACAAGCCGCCCGTCCGCAAGGATGTACAGCCATCTTCCGTTATCGAGTCTGTAGCCCATGATGTTTGGCTTCATCGGACGCGATTCGACCGCGATCCGCTTCAGCCGCGCGACGTCGATCTCGACGTCAAAGTGTCCTGCGTTGCAAAGGATCGCGCCGTTCTTCATTTGGTTCATATGATCTTCCGTGATTACGTCGCGCATGCCCGTAACCGTGATAAACACATCGCCGACCTTCGCCGCATCCGCCATTCGCATGACCGTAAACCCGTCCATCACTGCTTCGATCGCCTTGACCGGATCGATCTCCGTTACGATCACGCGTGCACCGAGTCCTTTCGCGCGCATGGCGACGCCGCGACCGCACCAGCCGTAGCCGGCAACGACGACGGTTTTTCCCGCCACGATCAGGTTCGTTGTACGATCGATGCCGTCAAACACCGATTGACCTGTCCCGTATCTGTTATCAAACAGATGCTTGCACTGCGCATCGTTGACGTCAAACATCGGAAACCGGAGCGAGCCATCCTTCTGCATGGCAAGCAGCCGGTGAATGCCGGTCGTGGTTTCTTCACAGCCGCCGCGGATCTTCGGAATCAGGTGCTGCAGCTTTGTATGCAGCAGGTAAACGAGATCTCCTCCGTCGTCAATGATCAGGTCCGGTTCCGAATTCAGTACGTCCGTCAGGCATTCTTCATACACTTGCTCCGATGCGCCATGCACTGCGAACACCGACATTCCCTCTTTGACGAGCGCGGCGGCGACGTCGTCCTGCGTGGACAGCGGATTGCTTCCCGTTACGAACATCTCTGCGCCGCCCGCTTTCAGCACTTCGCAGAGATATGCGGTTTTTGCCTCAAGGTGCACCGATAAAGCGATCCGCATTCCCCGGAAAGGCTGTTCGGCACGGAACTGTTCTTCAATTCCGTTCAGCAGCTTCATGTTTCGCCGGACCCATTCGATCTTATCCTGTCCGGACGGATATAAGGATTCATCCAGTATCCGATAGCGTCTGTTTTCCATTTTATTCAATCCTCCAGATAATTGATTGCCGCCTGCAGCTGCAGATCCAACTCAAACGGGATATAATCGATGGAATATTTCTTGGCTTCCTCCGACAGATCAACGATCAGATCGGGCGTGATCCCTTCGTCCTGAACGCATACGCCGTTCGGCGTATAGTACGCGTCCGTTGTGATCTTAATCCATCCCTTTGTTTTTTCGATTTCAAAGAAACTCTGAACAATTCCCTTTCCGTATGTCTTTGTTCCGATCAGATAAGCCGCTTCATGATCCTGAAACGCACCGGCGACCAGTTCGCTTGCCGAAGCGGAGTACCCGTTGACAAGCAGCACGGTGCGGATATCGATCCCGCTCTGTTTTGTTTTGTACTCAATAACATCCTCGTTTCTGGAGCGCAGCGTCGTGACCACGTAATCCTTCGGCAGAAAGATGTCGGCGATATTCACTGCGTCGTACAGCGAGCCGCCGAGATTGTCGCGGAAATCGAGGACAAGCTTCTGCATGCCTTTTGCGCGCAGTTCCGACATGGCGTTCTTTGTTTCTTCCACGCAGGTCCCGTGAAACGTCTGTACGTGGATATAACCGATCGTATCCGTCAGCATCCGATAGGAAACCGACGGGGTGTGCACTTCACGCGCGACGATATCAAAGGTAAGGGTTTCCTGTCCGCGCCGGATCACGAATGTGTTGGATACGCCGTCCTCCGCGCGAACGTTGGAAAGAAAATCGCTGAGGGTCGATCCTGCATGCGCCGTACCGTTGATCTCAATGAGAATGTCTCCCGGTCTCAGCCCCGCTTCGCTTGCGGGCGTATCTTCGTATACGTCGAGAATCTCGACCTCGCCGTCCGCGTTGATCTGCGTCAGAATGCCGATGCCGACAAACGTTCGCTGATTCTGCTTGGTAAGCTCCGCATATTCTTCTTCCGAATAATACTCGGCATAAGCATCCCCCGTCGAAGCGGCTACCCCCTTCAGCGCGGCGTCGGTGAGTTTCTTTTCGTCTCCGTCGTAATAGTAATAATTCCGGCTGATGACCTCTTTGATCTCACGCATCGATTCGACAAAGTATTCGTCGGTATCGTTATACTTTGCCCTGGCTGCGGACCATGCCGCGGCATACGCAACACATGCCGTCAGCGCGATCGCGATCAAAAAGCAGCATACGAGAAGGATCTTCTTTCCGATCCTGTTTTCCTGTTTTTCCGTTTCCGTTGTTATTTGATCTGTGTATTCCATACCGTTACCGTGTTTTCATCTTATAAAAAAGAGCTGTGAAATCGGATTCCTCACATTCACAGCTCGGGGTTCCGACGATCTGATATGACATCAGTCCGAATAGGCGGTCAGAAAATCGGGGATCTGTTCCGGTGCGCAGGAGAGCGAAAGGACGAGTCTGATCCCGTGCGTGTTCGAAAACGTTTCGAGCCGGTCGAACATTTCCTTCAGCGAGCCGAGATCATGCTGCACAAGATGCATGAAGCTGTCGATCACAATGCACTCGAGATCATGATCCGACGCTGCGATCCCGCAGAGAAATCCGTAAAACATTTTCGGTCCCGCCAACGCATACTCGGTTGCGTTGATGAATCGAACGGACAAATTGAGGTCGAACATGTATCTTTCGTCTTCATCAATAAAAACAACGCTTCCCTTCGCCTGTTCTGCGGCATGGTTGGCGATCTCAAGAATCTTTTTTGTTTTACCCGAACCTTTTTCACCGAAAATAAGCTGAATCAAGTCTGCACCTCCGTTTTTTGTTTTATTATACCGCAAACAGCCTCATCATGCAAGTCCGATTCGACTGCGTTCCCGTGTATTACGTCCGCCCTTCGGAAGCGGTGCATGCAGCGCTGTCAAAACCCGAGTCTTTGCAGCAGGTCCATAAAGCTTTGCTGCGTTTTTTCCGACTCCATCGTTTCCTTCATGTATAGAGGCAGATCTTCTGCCGGGATCCTGAACTGATCTCTCCAATACAGAACTTTGAAGTAGTTTTTTCCTGTTCCGTCAAAGAACGCGTCCATGGAGTATGCTTCACAGCTCTCAGCCTGGCTGAACGGGAGCTCCTCTATGGTCATGACGGTCGCATTGACATTCAGGACCAGATACGTATCGTCTCTGCCGTCGCCGTCAAGGTCGAGCCGGTCGATCACGATCATATAATGATGCTTATTCTGTTTGATTAGATCGCCCTGCTCCGCCCGATCCGCGTCGATCCGGTTATCATGCGCGCGTTCCCGTTCGCCGATCGTTTCCGTCGGCGTCGCCGCATCGGTGCAAAGGTTCATCCCCGCCTGCTTATACGTCCACTCGATACTCGAAATGCTGTTCATGCCCGTATAGGAATCGACGGATTCGACTTCATCCGTTTCCTCCGCAGACACGCCGAGTTTTTTTCCCCAATTCGGGTTTACGCCCCATTCCTGCGCAGTCTGATACGTACCGTTTTCCTGATATCCTACAGCGTATCCGTATTGTGACAGCGTTGAAATCAGCGATACGGCCGCGCTTGCAACGCCCGCGCGGGAATAGATCCCCGCCGCGATCACATCTCTGCTGATGCATCGATTGAGCTCGTCAACGCTTGTTCCTCTGTCTTTTAAAAACACTCTGAGCGCCTGATGCAGATACGCGTCTCCCCCCTGCTGAGGCGGATAGTGATAGCCGGATGCGACCGTAACATCGATCGGCGGCAGCATGACGCCGTCCGCTCCGCGCGTCCAGAGCGTATAGCTGCCGTCATATTTGAATACCCGGATCGCGTCGACAGGTTTTCCGGAATCCGAAGCATCGAACCAATCCCTTGAATCGTCGGGCGGGATCAGCCCTGCGCCGGTAAAGCAGAACGATTGGATCCGCTTCCCGTTTCGCGCTTCCGCGCTTACGACGGCGCCGCGGACCTTGACGCTCAGGTCCTCATTCTCCGCCTGATATGTTATCGGGATACCGCCGATATCGAAAAAGAAAACAAGATCGTCCCTGATCAGTTTGAAATCGCCCGCCTTGAGTGCGTCCGCCCGCATATAATAGCGCAGTTCGACCTGACTGCCGTCCTGAACCGAAAGCGTCACCGTGTTTGCATCGAAGGAATACACGCCTTCCCGTTCATTTTCGGAAGCCGTGACCAAATACGTATAATCATCCCGCAGTTCAAGCGAAAACGGCATATCCTCGATCGTCCATACCCCGACGTACGGATTCGGCTCGGGCGTTGCGGTCGGTTCCGGCGTTTGTCCGGGCGCGGCGGTTTCCGTCGGATCCGATGCGCCTGCCGGTGTTTCCGCAGGTCCTTCCGATGCGGGATCGTGCGTCTTCGGCGTTGCAGTCTCCGGTATCACGATATCCTCTGCGTCGGCTGCGATCGGCGACTCGTTTACGACAACCTCCGCAGGCGTGCCGGTATTCTGCTCAACCGGTTCGTTGTTCCCCGCATTCGGTGCGGTCACGTTACAGCCGATGAACAGAATTATCGTCAGCAATAATGCAATTGTTCTGCGTACGGTCCTCGTCATGGATACTTCCTCTGTCAGCAGTATACATCATTTTGCGGCAGTTGTCCACCACGTAAAAAGCCGGAGGATCTGCTCCCCCGGCCTGATCACAAAAGCTTTATTCCGCTTTTACGAGGAATGCGCGATAGGCTTTGAACGCCTCATACAGGTCCGCTTTCGAAATGATTTCCCACGGTGCATGCATGGACAGAACCGCAACGCCGCTGTCGATGACTTCCATGCCGTATTCCGCACAGATGTACGCAATCGTTCCGCCGCCGCCCGCATCGACCTTGCCGAGTTCAGCCGTCTGATAACGGACTTTCGCATCGTCCATCCACTTACGCAGCTTCGCCATATATTCGGCGTTCGCATCGTTTGATCCGCTCTTTCCGCGTGCGCCGGTATATTTATTGAAGCACACGCCCTTTCCGAGATATGCACTGTTTTTCTTTTCGAAAACGCCCGCAAAATTCGGATCATAGCCCGCGCTGACGTCGCAGGACAGCATATGCGCGTTTGTCAGCGCACGGCGCAGTTTCAGCTCGGTATACTCGCCGGTCAGGTTCATGATCTCGGCGACCGTATTTTCGAAATATCTTGCATGCATGCCGGTCGCGCCGACGGATCCGATCTCCTCTTTGTCTGCGAGGATGCAGCAGCAGGTCGCTTCCGGCGTGTTTTTGACGTCGATCATCGCTTTGATCTGCGCAAACGCGCATACGCGGTCGTCGTGTCCGTAGCCGATGATCATGCTGCGGTCCAAACCGAGTTCGCGGGACTTGCCGGCCGGTACGATCTCGATCTCTGCGGAGAGGAAATCTTCTTCCTCGATATCGTATTTTTCTTTCAGGATCTTCAGCATGTTTGCCTTGACGGGTTCCTTCTCCTCGTCTTTCAGGGGCATGCCGCCGATGATCACGTTCAGATCCTCGCCTTCGATCGCAACCGCCGCCTTCTTCTGCAGCTGATCGGCGGAAAGGTGGATCAGCAGATCCGAAATGCCGACGACGGGATCGCTCTCATCTTCACCGATCACGATATTGACGATCGTGCCGTCCTTCTTTGCAACGACGCCGTGCATTGCAAGCGGGATCGTGACCCACTGATACTTTTTGATGCCGCCGTAATAATGCGTATCGAGATACGCAAGTCCGGAGTCCTCATACAGCGGATTCTGCTTGAGATCCATCCGCGGAGAATCGATGTGCGCGCCGATGATATTGAAGCCCTTCTCCATCGGCTGTTTGCCGACGATGAACAGCATGATCGCCTTTCCCATGCAGTCCGCATACACGCGGTCGCCCGCTTTCAGTCCGCCGTTCGCCGCGATGATTTCCTTCAGATCGCGATACCCTGCTTTTTTGGCGAGTTCGATCGCGCCGATCACGCATTCGCGTTCCGTTTTCCCTGCATCCAGAAATGCGCGGTACTCTTTTGAAACGGCTTCCACCTTTTTCAATTCGGTCTTGTTGTACGTGTTCCAAGCAACTGTTCTTTCCATATATGCCTCCTGATTCCGTTTTTTATCATTTTAGCACGAATCGGTCACCGATTCTACTGGTTTCGGCAAGAAAAATGATATATTGTATGGATAGCGTTGAATGGATAACGGAACCGCTCCCGCATGATTCGGATACGAAAAATCGCCGTGAACGGATCATCGTTCACGGCGATCATACATGGTCTGGGTGGAGAGATTTGAACTCTCGGCCTCTTGAACCCCATTCAAGCACGCTACCAAACTGCGCTACACCCAGAAATCGGAACCGAATGATATATTAGCATCCGGTTCCCTGTTTGTCAAGTAGAAAATGCGTCCTTACGGAATGTTGATCGAATCCGTGACCGGGTTGTCCGCATTTCCCATATCGTGCACCATATCCTTGGTGTGTCCGAAAATGCTGAGGATGTCATATTTGACATTGTTGACCCAGTCCGAGATCGGTCCCTTCAGAATGCCTTTTTCATTCAGGAAGTACAGAAGTGCAGCCGCCAGAACGACGAGCACGACAATAATCCCTATGATGCGAAGAATCCATTTCATGTTTGTTTCTCCCTTCTTCTATGGTGTGTTGATCTTATCCGATATGCATGCATTCCGCTTCGGATATTGCTTTTTGAATCATCGGTTCGAAATCCACGAGCGCTTCGCTCTCTCTGAGCCTGTCCACCTTCGGCTTGGTAACCGGGTGTTTCGGAACGAACACCGTGCAGCAGTCCTCATACGGGAGGATCGATGTTTCAAACGTACCGATCTTCTGCGCCTTCTCAATGATCTCCTCTTTGTCGAAGCCGATCAGCGGCCGGAACACCGGCATGCTTACGGCGTCGTCCGTTACACAAAGCGATTCGATCGTCTGGCTTGCGACCTGCCCGATCGATTCTCCGGTAATCAGCGCCTGCGAGCCTGTTTCTTTTGCGATCCGCTCGGCGATCTTCATCATCAGACGGCGCATCAGGACGGTCGTTTCCGTGGACGGGCATTTGTCGTAGATCGTCATCTGAATATCCGTAAACGGAACGAGATACAGATTGATCCTGCCTGCGTAACGGGAAACGAGCTTCGTGAGTTCAACGACCTTATCCCTTGCGCGCTCGCTTGTATAAGGATAGCTGTAAAAATGCACCGCGTCAAGCATGACGCCTCTTTTAGCGATCATATATCCTGCAACGGGGCTGTCGATGCCCCCGGAAATCAGCAGCGTTGCCTTGCCGTTCGAGCCGACCGGCATGCCGCCGGCGCCGAGCACCTCGCCGGTGTAGACGAACGCGCTGTTTTGACGGATCTCAACCGTGACCGGAAGCGCAGGATGGTGTACGTCGACTTTCAGATTCGGATATGCCTCCAGCAGTTCATGTCCGAGCTCACGACAGATCTCCTCCGACGTCATCGGAAAGCGCTTATCCGAGCGTCTTGCGAAGCACTTGAATGTGGGATTCTCCGCAGTTTGAGCAAACGAGCGCGTTTCGGTCAGAGCAGCCTCCCGGATCGCGTCCCAGTCCTTCTCCACACAGCATGCAACGCTTACGGAATGGATCCCGAACACGCGGCAAAGCCTGTCCACGCACTCCGGAATGCGTTCCTCCGGAATGCCGTACACAAAGATACGTCCCTGTTCGCGTTCGACGGCCGCATGAACGGGATTCAGCGCCTGTTTGATCCGATCCGCCAGCAGCCGTTCAAAAAACGGGCGGTTCAGACCTTTCAAATGTATTTCGGCATACCGAACCAGAATGACTCTGTCCATTGTTATCTCCTTTTATATTTTCGCAGAATACGAAGCTGCGTTTCGATTACACCCGCAGCGCTGTCCGCTTCTTCTTCCGTATTGAACGGGCTGAAGCTGAAACGGATCGCGCCTTCCTGTCTTGCGCCGGTAATACCGACCGCGTTCAGGATGCGATTCTTTCCCAGTTTTTTAGCCGAGCACGCCGAGCCCGTCGAAACAAGTACGCCGTAGCGTTCCAGCGCATGCATCAAAACTTCTCCGCGCACGCCGAGGAAGGACAGATTGAGGATATGCGGCGCGCCGTCTTCAAGAGACGGTCCATTTAATAATACATCGGGAAGCGCCGATAGGTTGCGGTACAATCGAGTTTTAACACGCTGCATCTGCGCATGCCAGGAAGCTTCCTTTTCGGAATATGCATGAAGCGCCGTATCGAATCCGAGGATTCCCGGTACGTTGGTCGTCCCGCTGCGCAGGTTTCTCTCCTGTCCGCCGCCGATCTGTCCGCCGGCAAAGCGGACGCCGTTCCGGACATACAGAAATCCGACCCCTTTCGGCGCATGCAGTTTGTGCGCGGATACGGAATAGAGGTCAACCGGTATCTTTTTCGTCCGGACCTTCATGAACGCCTGCACGCCGTCGGAATGAACGACTGCGTTCGGCGACAGTGCGCGTACCTTGGCGGCGATCCGGTCCAGATCGTTGACGCTGCCCAGCTCATTGTTCACATGCATGATGCTGACCAGAGACGTCTCCGGCGTCAGAACCTCCGAAAGCCGGTCGATGTCGACCGTTCCGTCCGGACAAAGCGGCGCATACAGGACTTCCGCATCAAACATCTTTGCCGCTGCGTTTACGGTTTCGAATACGGAAGGGTGTTCGATCGCGGTCGTCACGATCTTCTTGTTTCCGTGCACGCTGCGCAGCGTGCCGAATATCGCGGTATTGTTCGATTCCGTTCCCCCGGACGTATAGATGATTTCAGAGGCGTTTGCCCCGAGCAGCGAAGCTGCAAAGCTTCTTGCTTCCGTAACGGACTTTTCGACCGCAAATGCGGCGCCGTATGCCGCTGCGGGGTTATAATAGCCCTGCGTCATCGAAAGGCACGCGCGTGCTGCCGCTTCCGGGATCGTTTGTGTTGTTGCGCTGTTGTCAAAATAGATCATTTTTCATTCTTTCCGTTTCACTTTCTTTCTTGCTATTATATTCGTGAAACGGTTTTTTCGTAACCATTTATACCACATGAGCATAAAAAAAACACGTAAATCAAAAAATGTTTACATATTCGTCACTTCTATGTGAAATTTTATGTTATAATAGTATGCAGAATATCCGAGAAAACAATAGGAGGTATATATATGATTTGCAAGGAGTGCGGAGCATACAATCCGGATCATGCGACATTCTGCAAGGTCTGCGCTGCAAGTCTGAAGCCCGACGCCGCTCCCAAGGCGCCCGAAGAAGAACAGCAGCCGACCAAGCGTTTCAGCCGTCCTTCCTGGATTGCCCCCGAGCAATCCGAGCCGGAAGAACCGGTTGTCGAAGAACCCGTCAAGGCCGTTGAAACAGCGGTCGAGGCTGTCAAGGCCGAACCGGCAGTTGACGAGCCCGAAGACGAGCGTCCTTCCGAGCCGGAGAAGACGTCCGAACCGGAAGAAGAAACGCCGGTCCCCATCTGGTCCCCGACGCGCACACGCCGCGTGCAGGAGCCTGTGGACGTCGAAGATGAAGAAGATGATGACGAACCGGAAGAACCCGATGAATCCGAAGAAGACGCAGACGGCATCTACAACGACGAAGAAGCGCTCGAGGATGAAGATGATTCTTTCGAGTACGAGCCGACCCCGCCGAAGCGTAAGCAGCAGAAAAAGAAAAAGAACACGATGTTCACCGTCCTTCTGATCGCAATCATCGTTGTGATCGTGGGCATTCTGGTTCTCGGCGGATATATGCTTCTGAAGAATCAGCTGAATTGCGGCAATTCTCCCGAAAGCAGAAACGGCGACGCGCAGCAGACTGACACGCAGACCGAAAATCAGTCTCTGACCCCGGGCAACGCCGAAGCGACCGAAGCGCCCGCTCTCGATTCCAGAACGGCGCAGCTGCAGGAGATGATCGATGAAAACAATCAGGACATGGTTGCGATCACCGTTGTCGTTCCCGGCAATTCCACGTTGGTCATTGATTTCCCGAATCAGGATGACTATCAATTCGTGAACAGTGAAGCAAAGGACCTTACGCGTAAAGTTAAGATCCCCGTTGAGGTGTTCTACTACGGTCGTCCTCTGACTGAGTCCGAATCCACGATCGTGTTCCAGCCGGACATCACGGTCACGATGGCAGACGGTTCTTCCTATAAAGTAAATTGCCCGACGTTCTCGCGCAATTTCTCGAAGCTGAACATCACCGTGACCTCGCCCGTTCCCGAAGGCGACGAACCCTTCATGGCGCCCGAAAACAATATCGTCAACCTGGAAGGCAATATCGATAATCCCGCAGCTGAGATCGCTGTAAACGGCGTTGTGATCCCTGTCTATGTCGGCGGCAAGTTCATGTATGAATATCATTTCCCGGAAGGCGTTTCCGAGGATACCGTCGAAACGCTGACCATCACCGCAACGTTGAAGGATTACATCACCGATACGAAGGAAGTCAAGGTACATGCCTACAAGTTCATTCCAGAACCGATGACGCTCGAAGTCAAGTCCACTTCGCTGCATGCCGATAAGAACGGAAAGCTGACCGTAACCGGAACGACGCTTCCCGGCGCGACGTTGAAAGCCGCAAGCGACAATGCCACGAACGTGCTTTGCGGCAGCGTGACCGTTGACGCAGAGGGCAACTTCTCCCTCCCGATCACAATGGATCCTTCCTTCTACGGAATGTCTGTAATCACGCTGAACGCGGAAAAGGAAGGCGCCGAGAGCGGTTCCACGAAGTTCACCGTGACCAGAGGCTTTGCGGACAAAGAAGCGTTTGTCAAGCATTATGTCAGCAAGCACACCTATCTTGAGATTCCTTCCAAGATCAAGATCGACGAGCTGCTTGCGAATCAGTCGCAGTACGCTTCCAACGAATACGGGTTCCGTATCACCGCAACCGTTGTCGAGGTCATCACGATCGAAGGCGACACCATCGTCAAGATGACTTTGAACAAGACAAACGAGACGGTGTACGTTCATAATCTGAGTGAGAAATGGACGCCCGGCGAGAATGTCAACGCGAAGTACAATGTATACGGCAACTTCATCGGCACATACGCTGATACCGGCTGCGCCGAGTTCTACGGTTGGTTCGCAAAGAAACCGTAATCAGCAAAATGCGTATCTGGGCAAAAACAGTACAACATCAAAGGATCAAATCGGAAGTCGTGCGGGAGTTCGCTCTCGCACGACCCTCTGATTTAGAGGGATGGATGCCTGTCCTGCACGAGCTTTGTCAGGCGCTCGATCTCTCCCGCCCTGTCGTTCTCGAAAAACATGTTCGTGAGCTCGATCAGTTTTCTCACACGATCTTCAAGCAGAGCGACTTTATGGAGCCGATCGCGTTCGATCGGTTTGAAATCGAAATATTTCCAGAAAAAAAGGAGCATGAAACGTTCTGATCGCATCCATACTATCGATGTGAAAGGAGTGATTTCATGAATATCGTTGCCTTGATTCTGATGATCGTCGGCGCGCTGAATTGGCTGCTTGTCGGTCTGTTTAATTTCAATCTGGTTACATGGATTTTCGGCGCCGGTTCTGTTATTTCGATCATCCTGTATATTCTCGTCGGGCTCGGCGGAATCTGGGGGATCGTCATGCTGTTTCAACACAACGTACGAAAAACCACCTTTATGCACGACGATGCATAATTGCAGACAAAAGAAGCCGAACGGCTTCTTTTTTTACTGGATTTTTTGATCCGCATCCGTTATAATGGACCATCATAGACGGAGGTCATAGATATGGATTGGATGAAGGAAACAAACGACCAGCTTCGGCGCGGCGCGTTTCTGATGGTCGACGGAAATCCGATGACGATCGGCTGGGGTCAGTTCGGCATCATCTGGAACAAACAGACGTTTTCGGTTTATGTACGCCGCAGCCGCTATACATACACGCTTCTGAAGAATGCTTCGACCTTCACGATCAGCGTACCGGAAGCGGGCGCCATGAAAGAGGAGCTTGCCTTCTGCGGCACCCATTCCGGCAGAAACGTCCATAAAATGCAGGCATTGCACGCAGGACTGTCTCCCGCCCGATACGGCGCACAGGACGGCTTTGCCGGCTGCAGCCTTCATATTGAATGCAGGATCCTGTTCCGCACGGATCTTGACGAACATCTTCTGGAGGATCCTGCGCTCGTTTCCCGTTATTACGCGGAAGGCGA
>JAEEGL011280176.1_pt1 | contig 12549 bp, 6 predicted proteins | sample 9134231 | NCBI WGS metagenome assembly JAEEGL01 (sample SAMN16246548, study PRJNA631951) | gut metagenome | biome: gut microbiome; feature: rumen; material: fiber-attached | host: Bos | place: Iran: Karaj | collected 2018-10
GGGTCTGAAATTTTAAATAGAAATAAATTAAAAAATTGATTTATTTCATCTATTTTATAATTATCATTAAATAAAAAAGCATCAAAAAAAAAAGATGAAATAATTTCTTTTAAATATTTCAATTTTTCTTCAATATTTCCATATATTGAAGAAGGAAATTTATATAGGTTATTTTGAGGTTGATAATATGATAAATATAAATCATCAATTATTAATTTATAATAGTTTCCAATAATATTTATATTATTTTTTAATAATTCAATAATCTTATTTTCTTCAAATTTTTTTTTTGATAAATCTATATTTAAATTCTTTTTTGTTAAATTAAATAAAGTTTCATATAATATATAATTTTCATTTTTGATAGTTGTTTTATGCAAAATTAATTTAATTAATATTAAATAATTATTATGAATTTTTTCAAAAATTGATTTTAATAAAATAATTGATTTATAAAATTCTTTATCATATGAAACATGGTAACATAAACAAATACATAATAATTCAATTTTAATTATATATGTGAGAATTCTTCTATTATTAATATTTTTAAATAAAAATATTAGTTTATTATATATACATTCATTAAAATAATAAATAAGAAATTCAAAGCATTCATTATATGCTGGTTGAGATGCTATTATTTTCGATAAAATATCTTTAAATTTATTTTCTAAAAGATACATTTTTTCTAAATCATTTTCAAAATAATTATTTTCATTATAAATATTGATTTTATTGTCTATTATATTAATAAAATTTGAATATATAGGAGGAGTTTTATTTAGTTTATTATTTTTATTTATCATAGTATTATAATCAAGAGATGAATTTAAGTCAAATTCTTTAATTTTTTTATTATTTTTTTCAATATTATTTTTATTAATTATATTATCATTATTTAAAAAAAATTTATTTCTTAAATTTCTAGGACTGGAATTTACTGAACTTGAAAAACGTCTTAAATATCTACAATTATGATTTATATTATATCCTAAATTATTAAATTCTCTTGAATATGAAAAAATATTTTTTTTATTTTCAGAACTCTTATTTAATGAATTATTACTAGATATTGAAACAATATTATTATTATCATATAAATTAGTAAAAGGTTTATTTAAATTTTTATTTATATTATGTAAAAGTAAATGAAAGTTTTTATCATTCACAGATTCTGGTCTAATTCTATTAAGTGATGTATCAGATGATTTTTTTTTTGGTGAACTTTCAATATTTATATTTTTAAATAATTTAATTGTTTTATTTTCAATTGGAGAAGAAAATCTTTTTATATTTGGATCATTATTATTTTTATTTGGGTTTAATTTTATAATTTTCTCCATAATTCCAGATTCTTGTATTTTAAAATTTTCATTATTATTTTGTTTATCTTTAAAAGATAAATTGTGGTTTTCTAATTTTGTTGTGGGGCTTGATTGAGGAGAAATTGAATTTGAACTAATTGCTTCAGTTAAGTGTAATTTTTTGGGCAATGGAATATTAATTTTTTCATAATTGTTTATTTTCATTGATATAAATATTGATTATTTTTTTTATTATGAAATTTAAATAAGTTTAAAAACAACTTTTTTAAAATATTAAAAAAATAATAAAATGATTTAAATAAATTAAGAATATTAATTTTTCAATTTTTTTATAATTAATTACATATATTTATTTATTTAAATTTATTATCTTATCTTTAATTAATCTTCCATTGTTTCGGAATTTGAATCTTTTTGATTATGAATTGTATTTTTAATAATTTCTTCACTTTGATTAGAATCATCATCAGACTCATCAGATTCAGTAATGTTATCAAAAATACTTTTATATTTTTTATTTTCAAGCTGAATTTGATTTAAATTTTTTAATTCTTGAATATAAGAAATATAATTTGAATTTAATAAATTATCATTTATATATGAATCAACATAAATATTTAATCTTTTTAAATGTTCTTGATCTAATTCATTTAAATTGAGATAAATTTCATTATTATTATTATTATTTACAAAGAATTTTTTTTGGATTTGAATTATTTGTTTAAAAGTTAATTTTTGAATTTTTTCTTTTAAATTTTGAATAAATATTTTCCTTTCTTCAATAGACATTTTATTTTTTTCTCTAAAATATTTTTTTTCCTTTTTACATTCTATTTTTTCATCAATATAAGATAAGAAATCAAATAAACTTTCAGTATTACTTTGCTCAATTTTTATTTCATTTTCATCAATTATTTTTTTTAAATTATTATTTTTAATTTTTTTTTCTTTTGTTTTATTTAAATTTTCTTTTTTCTTAAGCTGAAGATTTGTTTTTTTTTTTTTTATTATATTTCTTTTCCTCTTTTTTTTAATTCTATTCTCATTTATAACATTTATTATTTTTGACTTTTTTTCCCTTAAATAATATTTTGTCATATATTTATTTAAATTATTTGTTTTTTTCTCATCATTATTATTTTTACTTTCTTCAAAATTTATATTATCATTATTAATAATTATTCCAATTTTTTCTTTTTTTTCTATATTTTCATTATTTATTACATTTTCTTTTATACAAATATTATTATTATCATTTAGATTTTTTGATTGTTCATTTTCTAATTCATTAATTTTTTGGATTGATTGATTTAAATTGAATATTGAATAAGAATATTTATTGCATTCTTTTTCATATTTTTTTAATTCTTCAGAATTTAAATTTAACATATAATTTATTAAATCTAATCTGATTTTACATTGATTATTATTATTGAGGAAATCTATCTTTTTTTTTTGGAAAAGCATTTAATAAATTATTAAAAGTTATAACACCTTATTTAATATAATATATATAGACAAGACAAAATAAAAAAAATAAATAATTAAAAAATAATAAAAATTCAAAAATAAAAAAATTAATTAAAAAATTTATTTATAAATAATCATTAATATTATAAGCTCCAAAATTATAACCATCATAATTATTATTACTATAATAATCATTATCATAATATTCAGTATTATATCTTCTAGAATAATTTCCAACAGCAGAAAAAAAATCTTTCTTACAAATCCATTTTTTTTTATTTTCAATTTCATCTTTTTTTTTAATTTGTTCATAAGTAATATATGGAGTTGATAAATAAACATAAGGAGAAGAATAATAATGGAAATGTTTTGAAGGTTTAATTTCACTTTTATTTAGTCTATTTTTTGAAAATTTTCTTTTTTCATTTTTGAGAGTAATTTTAATATCATAATATAGATTATTCATTAAACGTAAAATATTTAAAAACCTTTGAAAATCAAAAGCAATATTTATAGAATTAAATCTAATTGAATATTTTTCATTTGTAATTTTTTTTAATATATAATCTTTAATTATTAAATTATTCTTGAAAAAAATTTCAATTTGTTTTTTTAAATCATCTTCATCTTTTATTCCATCTATTATTACTTTACTATTATAATTTTTATAATATATTTGAGATAATAAAATTGAAGTTTCTTCTTCTTTTTTTTTGACATAAAAAACAGGAAATTTTACCTTTTCAATAATATCTTTTATTAAAGTATCATCTTCAATATCTCCATTAAAATTTTTTAAAATTATTTTTAATTTATCAATTGGTATTTTTAAAATTATACTAATTTTTTCTTTTAAATCATTAAATTTTGCTTTTTGACCTATTTTAATCTCATATTTATCTCTTCTATAAATAAATGAAATTGTGAGTGGCTTTTTTTTTGCCTTTATTTTAAGTATATTTATATCTTTATCAATAATTTCATTTATTATTATTGGATCAATTTTTTTTTTTATAATTTGTTCATTATTTTTCAATTTTTGTGTTTTTCTTCTTGTTTTTTTCCTTTTAACTTTTTTTTCTTCATTTTTATTTTCATAGTCTTCATTTTTAATACTTAAATTATCTGAAGAAAATTCATTTGTTTTTGATATAGAAGAACGTTTACTCATATTTAATTTAATTAGATTTAATAAATTGATTATCTGATTTCTAGATTAAAAAGGAAAAAATAAAATTATTTTTCTAAATTCTTAAGAAAGGGAATAAAAAAGTTTTTAAAATGGAATATATTTTCAATTTAGAATGTTTTAATCAAATTAAATTTCAAATGAATAATTTATTTCCTTAAATTAAAATAATTGAATATTATTTTTCATTATATTTTTTTTTCAATATGTTTTTTAAAAAAATGGAAATAATAATCAATAGGATAATTAATAAAATTCCTAACAAAATGAATATTTCTTTTAACAAATCAACAATAATAGATATATCAATTATCAAAAAAAGATAATAAATTAAAAAATTAAACATTATTTTCTTTTTAAAAAGTTTAATTATTTTTATAATGTAAAATTCTATAAAACTTCTGTTTTTTTAACTATTATATCTAATCTCTATTATAAAAATATTTTAATATTATTTATATTCATTAATTATTTTTATTTGGGTAAATTAATATTTGGAAAAAGCTTCCATTCTTAAATTATAAGTTTATCATAAAGTTATAAATAATTTCTCTATTTTGAAAATTTAAATATAGTATTTTTTCTTAAAAAATATATTCTTTATCAGACATTGTGAATTTATCTTCAATATTTACTATAATTTCTTTATTTGAATTTATTAATATTGAGTATATAGATTTTTCAATATTATAAAATTTCTTTTGGAAATTATTGAAAAGAAAAAACTCATATTTTTTTACTTAATAGCATTTGTTTTAATTCTATTATTATTTCAAGGTTTTTTGATTGAGTATATATCTTTTAATTAGAAATATTTCTTTAATATATTTTGTTTAAAGGAAATATATTTTTAATTTTATTTCTTGAAATCTAAAATTTATTATGTGAATTTTTATTTTTATATTATTGTTGAATAATTAAAAATTAATCTCTAACATCGGAATTATCTTTATAATTTTTAATTTTTTTGGATTTTATATTTTTTGACAAAGAAAACCGAATAAAAAGAATTTTATCTAAAATGAAAAGTTGAAATTTTTGAATTTAATAAACATTTAATTAAATATTTTCCTTAAAATTTTTAGTATTTAAATTTCTTTAATGGGAATTTCAAAATTCTTATTATTATTTATTTGTTTGATTGATTAATAAATCTTCTTGATTTTGGATTGCTTTTTTTAATTAATTTTTTTTTCTTTCATTTCATTTTTAAACTTAATTATACATTTAACTTCATAAATTTAATAAATTTTGAAACTTTAATTCAATTTTTTATTTTTTTTAAATTCATCCTAATATGATGTATGCTTTTTTGTAACTCAAAAAAAAAAGATTTTTCTTTTGATTATTATTTTTAATTGTTCAATATGACTAATTTTTAACTTCCTTATTATTTTGTACAATCTTTTTTGAAATAATATAACTATTTTTATTTTTTTCAAATATAATTTCAATTCTAAATTTATTAAAAGATTTTTATTTACTTTTTTTAGACAATAAATTAGAATTTATTGTTTTTGAATTATGTAATGTAATTAAATTATTATAGTTAATATTATCTTCTATAAAACAATGTTTTATATGATAATAATTTATCATTTGTTATTTTATTAATTGGAGATAATGATGGCTCTTTTTTATCATTCTTAATCAATTTAGATTTATTTATTCTCATAAAAAATATTTCCAGGATTTCCACAATAATTTCGAATTAAAAATGACTTTGCTCATCAATTAATTTATATGCTTCCAATTATATTTAATTGAGTTTAACACTGGCATTTTTTTTTGGTTTAAATTTAATTTAAAAATAATTTTTGAATAAAAAAGTAAAATTTGCTATATCAGGTTTTCATAAAAATCTAATAATAGTTTAAATATTTTTTTCCATTCTAAGAATTGAAATTAAATATTAAATAGTAGAATGTATAAAAAATTTTAGAATTATTTTAAATAAACTTTATTCACCTATTTAATTAACCTCATTTTTACACAAAATAAACATATATTTACATTTATTGTTCCAGCATTATTTTTTCAATTTTAAAGTTTTAATTAAAATACATTACAACTACAATTTGTTCTTACATGATCATTTTTCCCCTTTGCTTTATTTTCTTCAACATAATAAAATCTTGTTTCAGATATATCTTCATTGTATTTTTTATAACTTTCAACATCAATTATAGTATATGCTGGTTTTGAAAAAGTTACATGCTTTATTTTTTTTTGTTCTTTTTTTTCATCATTTTTTAAAATATCATTTAAAGTTTTTTCTTTTGGAATATCCTCTTTTTCTGGTATATTTGACATTTTTTCTTATTATTCTTTTAAAATTAATTTTAGGAAACAATACATGAATTTAATTAAAAAAATATTTTTTAAAATTATAATTTTATCTATATTGTATTTTTTTATAATTAATTAAATTATAATTAAAATTTCTTTTTCCATCATTAGATATTCTTAAATTATATTTTATATCAAATATATTTCAAATTTATTAAATTGAATGATAATGATTTAAAAAATTGTTTTCAGAATATATATTATAATTTATATATAATTTCATCAAAAGTTTATTTATAACATCAATTTATCTAAGGGCACACAAAAATTAGTTACCTTAAAATAATTATAGTTAAGATAATTAACTCTATTTATATTATTTTTCTTTGATTTATAAAATAATATATTATTATATTTTATCCTGAAAAATAATTTTTCCTAATTTTATATGATTATTAAATGTTAATTTTAAATTAATGTTATTTTCATTTTTATAGTTAAAATTTTTTGTAGTTTTATTAAAATAATTTGAATTATTATTACTATTATTATTTGGTTTAGATAAAGAAAAATCATTATTCATTAAATCATTATTTACATTTATCCTTTCTAAATCATTTAAATGTTTTAATGTGGTTAAATGGTCATCACTAAAAATTCTTTCATGTATATTTTCTTGTTTATCAATATTTTTTAATAAATTAGATTTATATTTATCAAAAAATTGCGTATTTGTAAAATTCAATTTTTTTTGTAAATTACGAGAAGGTTTATGAATTGGTTGTACATTATTTCTTTGATTTTCTAATAAATATTTAATATTTTCATAATTTTTTAAATTTGTTAAATTTATTTTTATTTTTTCATTTTTTTCTCTATTTGGATTTAATATAGGAGAATTTAATCTTTTTCCATCAATATCATTTAATTTATTTGAATTTACATTATTCAAAACTGTTTTTAATTTTATTGGTTTTAAACTTTGAAATACACTGAAATTTATTTTATTATTTGATTTTATTTCAGGAGATAGAGAACTAATAATATTTATTTTTTCCTTCTCTTTACTTTTTTCTATATTTTCTTTTGTTTTTTCTACTGTTAAATTATTTGAATAATTTTTTTTTATTTTATTATTATTTTTATCTAAATATTCTTCAATGAAGATAATGCACTTTTCATATAACTCATATTCATATTCAAAAATCATATCTGACAATTCTTCTCTAAATATTTTTTCATTTAATCCAAATTTTTTTCGAGTAATATAAATAATACTAAATGCAATTTGTTTATTAGTAAATTTTTTCAATATTTTTTCATTTAAAATAATATCATCAAGTAAATTAATTATATTTTTATAAATTTTATTAATTGAAATATCTTGTAAATCTTCATTATTAAAAATAAAACCAATATACATTATAATTTGAATAATTCCGTAGATATCAATTAAATTTATATTATAATCTAATCTTTTTACACATTTAAGTTCAAATTCTAAAAATTCATTTTTTGAAATATTATAATTTTCGATAAAATAAGAATAATTTAAATGATATTTTTGGCTATCAATTTCTATAAATTTATATGTTATTATGTAAGTACATATTGTTAATAATGTAATTTTTTTCTCATTTTTAATATTTTTAAATTTATAAGATGAAAAAATTCTATCTAAATTTTGAATTGATAAATATAAAGTTGTTAAATTAGATTGAAAATGTTTATGAAAAAGATATATTAAATTAATTTGTTTATTTCTAAATTCTAAATAAAAATTTGTGAAATTGAGTAAAATTCCTTTTGTATTATTTTTTATAGATATATTGTTTAATAAATCGAGAGGAGAAAAATCTATTGGTTTATAATAACTTTTTGGTTTTATAATAAATTTTGTTAATATATGATTTCTTTTTTTTTGGGTAAAAGTAATTCTTCCACATTCTTGACAAAAATTCAAATTTTTATTTATTTTAATTATCATATTATGTTCACATACATCCTCTTTTATTCTCAAAAATATTTTTTTAATTTTTCCATTTTTTGTGTCAATATTCATAATATATATTATATTCATATAATTTAAAATAATATTGAAAAAATAATTTTTATTTTTAATACTATTGAACATAATTAAATTTTTTGATTTATAAATATATTATTATTTCATAATAATTAATATAGAAACTGTTTAAAAGTAGAAATAAATATTCAAAATTTATTTAAAATTGTTTTTTTATTTATTTTTTATAATAGAAAAATAAAATTATTATCTAAAGTTTAAACATTATCTAATAGTTATTAATAACAATTCTTTATTAATTTTTATTATTATTTTTTTTTTTTAAACTATTATTCTTATTAAATGTTTTAGAAAAATTTTTTGGTTTATCAATATCCATTTTTTCATAATTATCAACTACATCTTTATATTTTTCAACTAAATGTCTTGCATAATTTGAAGGTTTATTTGTTTTTTCTTCATATGCTTTTATCCCCATTTTTTCATTATCTAGTAAAAGAATTTCATTACTTTTTCCTTTGATATTACTTTTACTTCTATATTCACCTTTATTATTATTATCATTATTATTTGTTGAAAATTTTATTTTTTCAATACTATTATTTAAACTCATATAATAGTTATTAGTCTTTTTCTCAACAGAATTTAATAAAATATTTGCCTTTCTATTTTTTTTTGTTGTCTTAATTTCCTCTTTTATTTCATTCTTTGTATTAATTTTGTTATTTTTCATATTTTTTTCTGATGATTGAATTGTTTTATTATCTAATAACGAATTTACATTTTTTACTTTTTTTGGTTTAACTATATTATTTTCTTGTTTATTATTATTATCATTAATTTTATTTATTCTATTTGAAAAATGATTTATATTATTACTAAGAATATTTTTTTTATTTATTTGAAGTGATGGTGTTGAGAGTTTTCTTTTTGAAGATATTATTGAGAAATTTATGACATTATTATACATTAATAATATATCATTCTCTTTGATATAAAATAAAAGTTTTGATAATTCTTTTGACAAATTTAAAATATTATCTTGAATAATATTATTTTGTTTTTGATTTTCATCAGTTAATAAAAAAAATGAAAAAGAATTTATTTGTAAAGTTAATATTTTTATAAATAATTGTAAAAAATTTTGTTTTTTTTCTGATAAATTAGGTTTTAAAATTTCGTTTAATGTTATGTATGAATTTAAAAAATCATTAATACTGTTATTTTTTTTATTTTCATTATCATTATCATTATTCATTTATAATTAAATTTTTTTTAATTATTATTATAAAGGAAATTATTTGATTGTGATTTGTATATGAAAATAAATTTTTTAATAAAAATAATAATTAAGTTTAATAAAAAGATTTTCATTTCTTTCTATAGATATAATTTTATATTTTTATTAAATAGTACTACAGTTATTTTATTATAATAATTCAATATTCAAAACCATATATAATGAGTTAGATTATTTATACTTTTTTATAATGGATTTATATATTGTACTATTGTAGAATATTCAATATAAAAATTAACTGAAAATTTCTTTTTTTCATAATGATTGACATATAAAAATTATATTTTTAATGAATTCTTGCTTTGTCTTTGAGATTCATTTATAATTAAAGAATTTTTATTGCTAATTTTTCCGAACTGATTTAAAGGTTTAAATGATTTTATTTTTAAATTATATTATTCATATTCATTATTTTGTAAATAATCTTTTTCATTTTTATTTATTTTAAAATCTTTTCTTGACAATAATTATCTTCTCGATAAATCTTTAAGAATATATTAAATTGTTTTTTCAATTTTATATGTCAAATTGATGATTTATTTTTAGAATAATTTATTTTATATTTATCTATAGCCAAAATATTTCAAATATTCTTTTTTTTTCCTCAAATTGTCCATTATATTTCACTAGGACTTTTTATTCTTAATTTATATTTCTTTTGAATTATATTATTTAGAAAAATAAATTTTATTTTATACTTTATTAATATCATTATAATAGTTTATATTATAATATTATCTTCTTTAACCAATTTATAAGAATATTGATTTAAAGAATTATAAATTCGCATATGTCTCACATGAGTACTTTCCTTTTTTATTTTTTATTTTTTTGAATAAATTTTTTTTATATGAAATTTTAATCGTATTATTAATCGAAAATTGATAAAAAATTTATTTAAAACTAAAATTAATAAAAAATAGATTTTGCTTAGAAAACTAAAAAATTTTTAATGTAATTTATATCTAAGATAATAAGCTCCTTTAGGTTCAATATCAGTATAATAATTTTCTATAACTTTAACAGTTTCAAATCCGTTTTTTTCATAAAATTTTTTTGCAATATCATTACTAACTTGAACATGTAAATTAATATAAGAAATTTCTTTCATATTTTTATGTAATCTAATAAGTTCATTAAGTAATTGACTTCCAATTTTATTTCTTTGATAATGTTCTAAAACATTAATAGTCATAATATAAACATTTCTTTGATTTCCACAATGATCATATTTCCAAGTTATTGCCCCTACTATAATATCATTATAATATGCAAATCTCCCAAACCTTAAATGATTTACTATTCTATAATAAAATCCTGTTTGATATCTTACTGGAAGAGATAAGTTATTTAATTGTTTTAATTGATTATAATTATTTTTTGTTATATCACCAAAAACTACTTTTAATTCATTTGATGGTTTTTTTTCTTCTATATTCATTTAAATAAATAATTATTTAATAAAATAATTAATAATAATTTTTAAAATTTTTATTTTTCCAGTTAAAATAAAAATACCATCTTATTATTTAAACATAATATATATAATATTTTTACGGTCTTAAAGAAGAAAAAGAAATTTATATTAATTATACACAAATACATTACTTAAATTGATAACAAATTCAATATCATATAAAACAATATAGTTATTTTTTATTTTTATTTCCTTTTTTTACATTAAATTCTTTCAAAGATTTTTCAATTGATAATTCAAATAAACTACTTCTTCTTTCTTTATTTGTATTACCTTTAGTTAAAGAATTACCAAAATTATTTGATTTCCTTAAAGTTTTAGATTGTTTAATTGGCATTATTGGTTCATCATTTGATTCATTAAAAGACATTTCATGACGTGCTGAATAATTACTGTTTTTTCTAAATGTATTTTTTTTACTTATATTTGAACTTGTAATTAAAGGAAGATGTATTTCATGATTTACTTCATTATTTGAATTAATTAAATAAAAATCATTTTTTAATTTTATACTTGTAATTTTCAAAGGAGTAATTTTTTTTTTTGGAAAATTCTCATTTAAATTTGATTTTGACTTCCTTGCAGTTTTATTAATTAAATTACTATTATAAGTTAAAGGATTTGAAAAATCAATTTGATGTAAAATAGTAAAATTTAAAAATTTCTTTTGTGATTCTTCATCTAAAGGTTCATCATTATAATTAATATTTTCAATTTTTTTATTTTCAATATTATCATTTTTAAAAGGTGATCTTATAGTTTTATGATATAAATGTTTCCAATTTAAACCAGAAAAAAAAGGATGATCCTTAATTTCTTCAATATTATTATTACTTCCAATCCTATTTTTTGGATCAATAACAAGCATTTTATTAATAAAATCACATAAATGTTCACTATAATTACTATTATTTAAATCTTTTGTACTTAACTTAATTTCAACACTACTAAATTCTTCAATTAAATTACTTACAGTAGTACTTTGAAAAGGTTTTTGTTTTTTAACAATTTCATATAAAATAATTCCTAAATTAAAAAAATCAGCAGAATAAAAAAATTTATATCTATTCATAATACTTTCTGGAGCAAAATATCCTGGTGTCCCTGCAGGAGGAATATCTTTATTTGAATAATAAACAGCAATTCCAAAATCACTTATTCTAATATAACCTTTATTATCAAAAACTAAATTTGCTGGTTTAATATCTCTATGTATAATTCCATTTGAATGTATATATTCTAAACCTAAAATTACATTTCCTGCTATAAATTTTATTTCTTCTTCTGTAAAATTTTTTTTTAATGTTTTTATTTTAAATCTTAAATCTTTTCCTGGTAAATAATCAAGAACAATATATAAATTTTCTTTATCTTGGAATGTACAATATAAATTTGAAATATATGGTGAATATAATGATGAAAGGATATCTCTTTCTTTAAATGTTAATTCTAATAAATTTTCATCTAAAA
>JAEEGL013012519.1_pt1 | contig 12549 bp, 13 predicted proteins | sample 9134231 | NCBI WGS metagenome assembly JAEEGL01 (sample SAMN16246548, study PRJNA631951) | gut metagenome | biome: gut microbiome; feature: rumen; material: fiber-attached | host: Bos | place: Iran: Karaj | collected 2018-10
AAGTTAATAAAACACCACATTTACCATCAATACTACGAGGTGCTGGAAAATCTTCTTTAATATCGTAATCATCACAAAAAGCATGATAAACGGCATATGAACATAAATGTCCCTCTTTATGGATCTTTCTTGCTAATTCTTCATATTTATTCATATTATCACCATTGTCATTATAACAAAAAAATAAAAAAGAATAAACTTTTCTATTTTTATATTTTATGCTTTTGGTAAACTCCAATGATAGTGAGCAGCTAAAACTCTTAAAATAAAGATAATGGATGCACTTATAAGCATAGCAGCAAGACTTCCTACAATATTCCATAAAATAACACATACTATAGCGCCAATTAATGCGGCATTAGCATAAAAGTGTTTTATAAAGATATATGGTCTATTACCTGCTAGTACATCACGAAGAACGCCTCCACCTACTCCTGAAATTACTCCTACAAAAACTTGTAAGAAATAATTATCATTAAAACCACTATTAATTGCTGTTTGAACCCCAATTACGGTAAATAAACCTAATCCAATGGAATCAGTTATAAACATTAAAATATTATATATTTTTTCTTCTTCTTGAATCTTTCTTCTAATATATGGAATAAAGAATATTAATGAAGTAACAATCGCAATAATGGCAATTCTTGGATTTCTTAATGACATAGGTGGTGTTATATCAAGAATCAAATCTCTTATAATTCCTCCACCAATACTTGTTGTTAAACCCATAATAGCTACACCAAATAAATCCATTTTCTTTTCAATTGCAACAATCGCTCCTGACATTGAAAAAAACATTACACAAATAGATTCTAATATAATTAACGCTGTATCCATTCTAACCTCTTTCTACTACATTATATAACTTTCTTCTTAACTTTTTCTTCTTTTTCATGAAGTTTTGTAAGAATTAAATCAGGATAATTAGTAATATAATAAAGATCTTTATAATAATCTCCTACAATACTAAATACTCTTTCTAAATCTCTTACAGTATTTATTGTCCATAACATTACTTTTTTATTACTATCTATTAATTCTTTAACTAAATCATATGTTATTATATTAAAGTTTAATCCAATGGAATCAAATTCTTTTATATATTTTAAATCTTCTCTTCTACTAATTAATACTTGGGTTTTTAATGTTGTATTATCTTTTAAATCTTTAATTCCCTTAATATCTAAACTTTGAAAAATAATATTACTTGTATCAATATCTTTTAATTCATTCTTTAATTCATTTATTAACTTTTCATAATCATTATTAAACTTAATATCTAATAATATTAACTTATCACCACATGATTTAATAGCGTCTAATAACCCTATTAAATGATATTTATGATTTAATAAATTATTATTACGTTTACTAACAAAATTATCTTCTTTACTGTTTAATGGATGAAAGAAAGAAATAATTGGAAAATAAGTTAAAGTTTTATTAACTAATTCATCATAATTACAGTTAGATACTCTTAATAATTCATATGCTGATACATTTAATAAATCATTATGAGATAAAATTATCTTTCCATCTTTTGTTAAGCGAACATCAAACTCAATCATATCAACATAATCTTTAGAAGCTGCAAGAGATAAAGATTTTTCTGTATTCTCAACTTCTAGTGATGAAAAACCTCTATGAGCTACTATATTATAATCATCTACTAAAATACTATTCGCTGTATTATTAACATATCGATTATAATCATTATCTTTTTTTCTAACTAAACTATAGCCAATAGATGATGTTGCAATAATAATTATTGATGAATAAATCATAAATCTTTCAAATTTCTTTTTTTTCATAAACATCATTGTTTATTATAACAAAATCATTAATAATTTAAACAATAAATTGTGTTATACTAACTTTAAGGAGTGATTATGCTTAATATTAAAACAAATTCAAAATTAGTTACTAAAGGTGATACTTTTATAGCCTTAACTAATATGCATCATGATGGTCATGATTATATCGATGAAGCGATTAAAAATGGGGCAACAAAGATTGTTGCATCTCATGGTAATTATTCAGTAGATACCGAAATAGTTCCTGATACTAGAAAATACTTAGAAGATTATTTATATAATAATTATTATGAAAAAATAAGTACAATGACTTTAATTGGACTAACTGGTACTAATGGAAAAACAACAACATGTTTTTTAATATATCAAATGTTAAATAAATTAAATCTACCTTGTGCTTATATTGGTACAATAGGATTTTATTACAAAGATCAAAAAAGAGAACTTAATAATACAACACCAGAGATTGATACACTTTATGATATGTTAATGGAAGCTTATGAAAATGATATTAAATATGTTGTTATGGAAGTATCAAGTCATGCCCTAAAACTAGATAGAATAAAAGGTCTTATGTATGACGCTGTTGGTTTTACTAATCTTACTCAAGATCATTTAGATTTCCATAATACTTTTGATGATTATCGAGAATCAAAAGAAAAATTATTTAGTTTAACAAGAAATAAAAAAATAAGTGTTATTAATGGAGATGATCCTAGTTACTTAACCTTTGTTAAAGAAGGAAATCATAATATCATTATTAGTAAAAACAATGGTGATTGTTTAATAACAAGTGAAAAATATAGCCATACAGGAACTGATTTTAGTTTTAAATACAATAATAATCTTTATAATACCCATATTAATATGGTTGGTGATTATAATGTATATAATTATTTAACAGCATTATTAATTTTAACTAATTTAGATATGGATATTAATAAATTACTAGAATTAAATAAAGATTTATCTGCTCCATCAGGTCGTATGGAAATAATATCTTATAAAAATAATAGTATCTTTGTTGATTATGCACATACACCAGATGCTATTAAGAATGTTTTGGATACCGTTAATAAATTTAAAGAAGGTAAAGTAATAACTATTTGTGGTTGTGGTGGTGATAGAGATCGTACTAAAAGACCTATTATGGGCCATATTGCTGAAGAAAATAGTGATTATGTAATTCTTACAGATGATAATCCAAGAACTGAGGATGAGAAAAAGATTATGGATGATATCTTAGAAGGTGTTAAACTAACTAATCATGAAGTAATCTATAAAAGAGATGATGCTATACGTCATGGTATTGATATGTTAGTTGATAAAGATATTCTTTTAATTCTTGGTAAAGGACATGAAGATTATCAAATAATTGGTACAGTTAAACATCATTTTAGTGATCAAGAAGAAGTTTTAAAATATATTAATGAAAAGGAGAAAAACTAATGAAAGATTATATGATTAAATTTCAACAAACAGTAGATTTTATTAAAGAAAAATTACCAGAAATTCCTAAAATTGCTATTGTATTAGGATCAGGACTTGGAAGTTTAGCTGATGATGTAACTGATAAAACAGTTATTGAATATAAAGACATTCCTAACTTTCCAATATCAACAGTAGCAGGTCATAAAGGCGAATTAATCTATGGAAAGATAGGAAATGTACCAGTTCTATTAATGAACGGAAGATTCCATTATTATGAAGGTTATGATATGCAAACCGTAACATATCATATTCGTGTCTTTAAATTACTTGGTATTGAAACACTTATTCTTACTAATGCAGCTGGTGGAATTAATGAATCATTCAATAAAGGTGATTTAATGATTATTAATGATCAACTATCATTCTTTGCAGAATCTGTATTACGTGGACCAAACATGGATGAATTTGGCGCAAGATTTATTGATATGTCAACAACATATGAAAAAGATTATATTGAAAAATTAAAAACAATTATGACTGATGTTATGGGCTACTTTAGAGAAGGCGTTTATGCTTATATGAAAGGACCAACTTATGAAACACCAGCCGAAATTAGAGCTTTAAGAACATTAGGAGCTGATGCTGTTGGTATGAGTACCGTACCAGAAGCCGTTGTTGCTCATCACTGTGGTATTAAAGTTGCAGGTATTACATGTATTACTAATATGGCAGCTGGTATTGAAAATGTTCAATTATCACATGAAGAAGTTAAAGAAACAGCATTAAAGGCTGAAGCAAATTTCAAAGAAGTAGTAAAAAGATTTGTTAATATGATATAATAACTTTAAGGAGAATAAAAATGGAAAAAGAAGAAAAAGAATTAGTAATATCAGAAAAGGAGATTAATAATAATATTAGATTTTTTCTAAATCTAGGTTATGCTGTAAAATTACTTGGTCGTGGTTTATCAATTATATTAATTGTAATAGCAATTATTTCATTTATTGCTAATCTTGTAAGTGTTATACATGGTAATCAAGAAGCATCATTTAATAGCTCTATCAGTTTAATTGGAATTGCAGCTTTATATTTCCTTTTCACAGTAATTGCTGAAGCTTTCATCAAATGGTTTGGCTATATTTTATATACAAACAAAAATAAAAAGTAGACTTTCGTCTACTTTATTTTTTTATATACCATACCTATATTATAATCAATAAAAATACTATCATCGTTATAATCGCGATTATTTGTTATATTAACGGCATTCTTAACAAATGCAGGTAATGATTTTCTTCTAATTTGTGATACATCACGTTCTAAAATAGTAAAACAATTATCACCAACATAGTAATAGTCCAATCTAAACCTTTCATGATTATCAATGAAGTTATATCTAATTTTATGAAGTTTAGCACCTTTCATTTTTGCTTCAGCTTCATCATAATCTCTTCCTCTTATTGGTTTACTTACTGTAGCTGGATACTTAGGATCATATTCATTACTTGTACGCAAATAAAAATTAGAACCACTAATCGTACTTTTAGAGTACATTACATCATGAACATCATCATAACTATCTACAAATTCTTCAATATGTTCTTCAATAACATCATATTTATTTTTAAATTCTTGTAGATTAATGGTATTAATATCTAATAAATATCGTTCTCTTTTAATTACTTCTTTTTCTCCTAAATAAGCTCGAATACAGTTTTTTACTTTTTCTATTTTTTCATCAAATAAAGTATCATTAGAGATAATTCTTTGATTAGGATGATTCATCCAAGTCTTCATTGTTTTATAATCCATTTCTCTTGCTTCTTCAACGGTTTCCGTTCTTGCTACATTATTATCTGTTGTATAACATTCTTCTCTTCCAATTGCAGCGGTTACTAAATGGATTACCATATCATAACTAGATAGAATACCTGATTCAGTCATTCCTCGAGGAACAAGAAAACTACCAAATGTTTCATAATCAATATATGCTCTATTATCTAAAATACCTCGATCATAAAGTATTGCTACTTTATCATTAGGACAACGTCTAGCAGCCTCTCTTCTTATCTTCTCTTTATATATTTGGGCATCTAATAATAATTCTTGAAAATCCGCTAATTCTAACTTATTATCACCATATGGCTTTATTCCTCCACTTATTAATTCTGTTGCTGTTTCACTACAAATATATACGGTATATCCATAACTACGTAATAAATTAGCTAGTTCGCCAAGAGCAGTTGTCTTACCACCACATGGTCCACCAGTTATAACAATATTTAGAATCTTTTTATCCATAATACCCCCTACTAGCGTCCTTTATACTAACAAAAAAAGAAGTATGAGTCAATTAAAACTCTTCTTCTTTTTTAGACTTTATATAACTTGATATGATAAATCCCATTAAAACAATCACTAATACTATGATATAAATGATAATTGATTTATCCGTACTATTAATTGGTTCATTATTATCATCACTACTATATATTATTTTACCACCACGATAACTATCAATATTAGTATATAATCCATTTGTTTCTTTACCTTTTATTTCACCACCAGAATATACTTTATATGACTTATAATCAAGATTTGGTGAACTATATAAAAGTGTTTTATAAGTTCGATCTCCCTTATATGCAAAGATAATTTTATTATTTTGGTCTTTAACAACGACTAAACTATTTTCTTCGATACTATCATCTAATTTTATATAAAGGTATTTTTGTGATGAATCATCAATTTCATCAGCTTTATTACCGGTTGCAATTATAGTTCCACCATTTAAATAAATACCAATAGGCGAATCAAGTCCAGTATCTTCACTTGTTGGATGGGCAAAAGCATAAATGTTACCACCATTAATAATTAATTTTCCATTAGAATCAATAGCATCTCCTTCTTTAGCTTTAAGATTAATTTTTGCTACTAAACTATTAACATCAATTACGATATCATTTCTTGTACTATCATCAATCTTTTCTGTTGTTGTATTAAGAGCGTCTTCATAAGATATAATCTCATAATCGCCTTTTCCACCTAAGAAAGATAAATTAGCTTTAGATTCTATTCCTTCATTATTTTTACTAACAACTTTTAGATAACCATCACCATTAAAAGATAAATCAATATCTGAACTAATTACTCCACTTGCTTTATAAAAATAATATGGATCACCATCTTTTAAACCTTTTTTATCGGCTTCTACTCTTGCAAAAAGAATACTTTCTAATTCTTTACTTGTATAAACTCCATAATAATTAGGATTATTTCGATAATTATCGATATTCTTTTTAGAATAATATTCCTCATATTTAGTTAATTCATTAGAAGGCATTAAACTAACTTTTTTAAGTCTTCCACCTTCGATATAGTTTTCTCTACCAATTGTAATTGTAACCTTACAATCAAGATAATTAATGTTTTTATTATAAATATATATAGCTGGAACTTTTTTAGAGTCTGTATTAATATTAACTCCATTTAAAATGATGTTTATTTCTCCATTAACATTATTAGTATTAACGGAAATCATACCTTTAAATGTACCTGTTAACTCATAATTATCTGCACTATTAATATTAAGTACTTTTATTATAATATCTTCACTTTGCTTATCTAAATCCATATTTTTAACTTTTGATACACCATCAAACAAAAAGTTAGTTATATAAACTTTAGGTAATTTATTAGCTTTATAATCTTTAATAAAATCATTATAGTTTTCATATTCAAATACATTATTTAGATTATCAAAATTAATTTTATAATCAGCTTTAACGTTAATAAAGAATATAAACAAAATAATAATACTAAACTTAATTATTATCTTCATACTAACTCCTATTCAATTTTATTATATTACAACATTATAAAAAATAAAAAGAAGAGTTTATCTTCTAATTTGTTTTTTTATGAACTGTAATTATGGTATAACTAGAGGCATTAATTGTAATAATAAGATCATCAATCTCACAATAATAATTCTTACCTACTTTAGCAATTAAACAGTTTTTATCAAGAATTTTATTCTTACAATATTCAATAACATTATCTTTTATACCAAGATTCTTCTTTATTCTTTCTTCACCAAGAAAAGTTGTATGAAGTTTATTAATATTAGTTAATAATTGAAACATAATAATTCACCAATGAAATTATATCATATAATTATATTTTTTTTTATGGAAACATATTATATAATATAAAAGGATAGTAGTGAGGTCTTATGAATAAAGATTTAGGAATAAAAATACTTTTTATCGTAATATTATTAATTAGTATTTATCTAATTATTAGTGGACTTGCTTCCAAAGATTCACCATTAAGTAATGATATCTTAGAAGAAGACCTATTAATATCAGAAGGTAGTATAACAGTAGATGTTGGAGAACAAAAACAAATAACCGCAACGGTAATTCCTGATAATGCCACATATAAAAATGTAACATGGGAAAGTGCTAATCCTGGTATTGCTACTGTTGATAATGGATTAATTACAGGTGTAAGTAGTGGTAATACTGTTATTAAAGCTGTTACTGAGAAAAGACAAATAACCAAAATAATAAATGTAACCGTTAAAATAAAAGAAATCCCTGTTACAGAAATAAAAGTTGCAAATCAAAATATTGAACTTGAAATTGGAGATACTGGTAAAATTGAATATGAGGTACTACCAGAAGATGCAACTAATAAAAATATTAATATTTCTACAAGTGATAAAAATATTGTAAGTTTCACTCAAGATAAAAAAATTATTGGTGTATCAGAAGGTAATACAACAATAATATTAAAAGCTAACAACGATGTATCTACAACAATTAGTGTTACCGTTAAAAAGAAAACAATACCGATTACTGATGTAACCTTAAATAAATATAAATTAACTTTAACCGTTGGTAGTGAGGAAAAACTAGTAGCTACAACCAAACCAAAGAATGCTACTAATCAAAATATGACTTGGGAAAGTAGTGATAATAGTATTGCAACAGTAACGAATGGTAAAGTAAAAGCTGTTAAGAAAGGTACAGCAATAATTAAAGTAATAACTGAAGATGGTAATAAAGAAGCAACTTGTACGGTTACTGTAAAAGAAAAAGCACCTGCTGTTCAGCAACCTATTGTACCACCTAATCCAATTCAAAAATATGAAGGAAGCACTTTAAAGTTCTATGTAACAAATAATGGTCGTTATTATTTAACATATATATGGATGCAAGATCCTGTTAATCAAATAAAAAAACTTGAAGCTAATACAGCAAAATATGGAAAAGTATTAAAAGATAATGAAATTCCAGGTAATTTAAATAGAACATCTGTTGGTGAGATGATGAATGCTTATATAAGTAAAGGGCTTATCCCATCAAGTAAAGCTGCAATTGGCTTTAATGCTAGCGGTTTCTATGTAAAAGGAGCTTGGAATCCACCAAGTGATTATTATCATAATCGATCAAGTAGCTGGCTTGTTATCACTGATGGTATTATTACTCGTAGTAGAACAGATGATAATACTAATACTAATTCTTTGTTAGTTGCAATTGATGGTAATGGAAACTTACAAGTATATGATGGTGGTATTAGTAAAACTGATCGTGAAAGAACTGTTCAAATACTAAAAGACGCTAATGTTCGAAATACATGGAGTTTTGCCCCATTATTAATTAAAAATGGTCAACAACAACCATGGGGTTCTAATGAAAATGCAAGAAGACAAGGTATATGCCAAGTTAACTCTAATAACTATATAATGTTATCATCTTATACTAATATGAAGATTGATGATGTTGGATCTGTCTTTGCAACTCAAGGATGTAAAACAGCCTTTAATCTAGATGGTGGTGGTTCTACTTCATTATTTATTAAAAAACCTGGAGCCGGAAGCGCTACTAAAGTTCTTTGTTCTGATGGTAGTACAAGAACACAGTGTCGATCTATTATCGAAGGAATCTATTTCACAGAAAAATAAAAAGATATCAAATGATATCTTTTTTTATTTGTTCTTTTCTATAAATAACTTTATATATTCTTGATGAGAAGGTGTAATATTATCAGGTAATTCATCTAATTTATACCAACATAATTCTTCACTTTCAGAATCTGGTTTAAGTTCCCCATTAAATTCTCGAACAATATATACAGCGTCTGTATAATAAACTTCATCTAAATTAGTATATTTTATATATACAGGAGATTTAACAATTAGAAATTCAGGATTGTAAATATCAAGATTCGTTTCTTCTTTAACTTCTCTTGTTAATCCTTCTACAAATGTTTCCTTTAATTCTAGGGCTCCACCTGGTAAACACCATTTACCATCATCAACTCTTTTTTCAAATAATAGACCTCTTTCTTCATCATAAATAATGGCAGTTGCTGCTGCCGACATTATAGGAGCATGTCCTACTAATTTTCTTATATCACTTATATAACTCATAAAGTCTCCTAATTAAATAAAATTATTGTTCCTATTGCTACTAATAATTGGCATAGAATATTACATGACTCTATTATCCAATGTACTTTAGGTTTCTTTAGATTAGCTTTAATACCAACAAAACATAAGAATAAGAAAAGAAGAATTGCAATTGCATACATAATAATTGGTAATACTAGATGATATCTAATTGATAATGTTATTAATGATACATATATCATTAAATATCCAAAAGCTCCTGTTAATACTGCAACAGTATTAAACTTTTTAGTTTTAATATAAATGATTGATAATAATCCAATTACTAAAAATAATATTAATAATAGTAATAATTGTATACCAAAGACATATCTTAATAACATAAGACCTGATAATAAAATACCACTATTAACAATAAATACTAAATTAACAGGCATCTTAAACTTTACTTTTTTTAAACCTATTAATACTTTTACTGTTGGAATAACAAACCCAAAAATAATAGATATTACTGCTCCTATAAATAAAATAATATATGGAGTTTCTATTACTTTACTTATTTTTTTTAATATAACAATCATCGTAATCATATAACAAATAGGATTTATATAATCTAATAATCCTAATGGTACGGAAAACTTATTAAATTTATTTTTCATAATAATCACCTTCTAAATTATAACATAAAAAAAGAAGTTGATACTTCTTTTAATTATCAATACTTGCTTTAATAAAGGAATCAAATAAAGGAGCTGGTCTTAGAGGACGTGATTTAAATTCAGGATGGAATTGACACGCAATAAAATGTTTTAGTTTTGGTATTTCAATTATTTCTACTAAGTCAGCTTTATCATTCTTACCAGAGAAAACCATACCCTTTTCTTCTAACAATTCTTTATATTTATTATTAAATTCATAACGATGACGATGTCTTTCTAAGATTTTTTCACTCTTATAATCTCTATAAGCAAGAGTATCTTTTTTTATTGTACATTCATAATTACCAAGTCTTAAAGTTCCACCCAGATTAACAACAGACTTTTGATCAGCCATTAAGTCAATAATGGGTTCTTTTGTATTAGCATCAAATTCTGTTGAATTAGCATCCTTTATACCACACACATTTCTTGCAAATTCAATAACAGCTAGTTGCATACCAAGACATATTCCTAAGAATGGTATATTGTTCTCTCTTGCATAAGTAATTGCTTTAATCTTACCATTAATACCTCTTGTTCCAAAGCCACCAGGTACTAAGATACCACGAGATTTTTTAAAAATTTCTTTTAAGTTAACACTATCATCTTCTAATGTTTCGGAATCAATCCAATTAATATTTATTTTGGTATTATATTTATAACCTGCATGACGAAGAGATTCGTTAACAGAAATATAAGCATCATGTAGTTCAACATATTTACCAACTAAAGCAATTTCAATTTCTTTATCTAAGTTATTAACAGTATCAATTAACTTTTTCCATTCATCTAAATTCGCTTTTTTTATTGGTAATCCAAATTGTTTTAAAATTATTTCATCTATTCTTTGTTCATAATAATCAACTGGTATTTCATAAAGATTAGTAACATCAACAGAATCAATAACATTTTCTTTAGGAACAGAACAAAATAATGATATTTTCTCTTTGATATGATCATTGGTACTAAAAGGAGTTCGACAGACAATTGCATCTGGTCTTATTCCCATATTACGAAGATCTTTAACACTATTTTGAGTTGGTTTAGTCTTTAATTCATCAGATCCATAGATAAATGGCAATAAAGTACAGTGAATAAAGAAGGTTTCATTACTTCCTTTTTCATATTGAATTTGTCTTAAAGCTTCAATAAAACTTTCTGATTCAATATCACCTACCGTACCACCAATTTCCGTAATAACAATATCAGCGCCACTAGAGTTACCGGCTTCATATACCTTATTTTTTATTTCATTAGTAATATGCGGTATCATTTGAACAGTAGCTCCTAAATAGTCACCATGTCTTTCTTTATCAATAACTGATTTAAAGATTTTACCACTAGTTATATTTGATGAATAATTAAGTTCTTCATCAATAAATCTTTCATAGTGACCTAAATCAAGATCAGTTTCACATCCATCAAATGTTACAAATACTTCACCATGTTGAATAGGATTCATGGTACCTGGATCAACATTAAAATACGGATCAAACTTTTGCATAAAGACTTTATAGCCTCTACTCTTTAGTAGTAATGCAATACTACTTGCTGTTATTCCTTTTCCTAAACCTGATACTACTCCACCTGTTACAAATACATATTTCGTCATAAATACCTCCTAAAAAACAAAAAAGCCAGTAAGAGATACTCTTACCGGGCTCTTATTAATTATAGCACAATAAATATGTAATTTATATGAAATACTAATATTTTTTTATTTTTTTAAATCATTATAAGTATTTAAGACAATTTCCATTAATAGTTCAATATTATCGATATCATTAACTAAATACATCGCTTTAGCTCCCTTATAGGGAATAGCTTCTTCCATATGATATTCTTTATTACTATCTGTCTTTTTAAGAAGTAACCTGTTATCATAAATACCACCAAAAAGAACATCATCTAAATATAATAAATATTCTCCCATCATTGGTCTACATTTAATATTATCAAGTAGATTTAATTGTCCTAAAACATAATCTTTATAATCTTTTGTTGTTGCCATAAATACTCCTTTTATTTAGCTTTATCTAATACACCCCTTAAACTTGCTTGATATACAAGTTTTTCTGTATCAATAATGTCATGTTCTAATTCTCTTAGGAATTCTTCTTTGAATTTATAATCACTGTTCTTTATAACTTTTTCTTTATATTGTGTAATAAATTCATAATACTTA
>JAEEGL014437454.1_pt1 | contig 12549 bp, 2 predicted proteins | sample 9134231 | NCBI WGS metagenome assembly JAEEGL01 (sample SAMN16246548, study PRJNA631951) | gut metagenome | biome: gut microbiome; feature: rumen; material: fiber-attached | host: Bos | place: Iran: Karaj | collected 2018-10
CATAACCTTTCCGACTACGACATCAACTCCGTACCCGATGCCACAGGCATGCGGGTGGGAATTGTCGTCAGCGAGTGGAACGAAAAGATAACCGGTGCCCTGCTTGAAGGGGTTTGCCAGACGCTTATGAAGCATGGCGTTAAGGAGGACAGCATCATCGTCAAGCCTGTCCCAGGCAGTTTCGAACTGGTGTATGGAGCATCACGCTTCGTCGCCTCGGGCCTCGTGGATGTCGTCATCGCAATCGGATGCGTCATTCGTGGTGACACTCCCCATTTCGAATATATCTGTCAGGGAACCACACAAGGGCTGACCGACCTGAACCGCGAGGGGAAGATACCCGTCATCTATGGCCTGCTGACCTGCAACACGCTGGAACAGGCGCAGGAGCGTTGTGGCGGAATGCTCGGCAACAAAGGCGACGAATGTGCCATTACAGCCATCAAGATGGTTAAGGGCTGGGAATAAGGTTCCCGCCCGATACAGATACAGACACAGACACAGACACAGACACAGATTCAAATAGCAGAACGCTGCCCGGAATTCATATCCGGGCAGCGTTCTTTCTTTACGGGGTCAACGCCCCAATCGCTCGTTACTTGATTATCACCTTACCTTTGACAATGTAAACGCCCTTCTTATTGGTTTTCGCACTAACGCGGCGACCGCTAAGGTCATAAACCGCATCCATTTCATTGTCAGGCGTCAATTGTGAGTTGTCAATTGTCTTTATTCCAGTCGGGTCGGTGGGCGTGAGCGGTTCGATGGTGACACCCTCGAGCTTGAAGGCATTAATGCCGAAGCTGGATTGGCCAGTCAGGTTGACAATGATGCCCAACGAGACTTCCTTCTCCTCATCAAGCGAGAAGTTGATGCTGCCATCCATGAGTTTGCTCCAGGCAAGCGCTTTCTCCTCACACTCAGCATCACTCACCATCTTATTGCCCTCGCAAGCCACAATGCGGCTGGTTTGCATGTCATCAACATCGCCTGGCGTGATGCTGAAGCGATACCTGCCTGCAGGAAGGGTGACTGCCTGCCAGAGACGATAGTCGAGCAGCGGCGTTGCAAAGCCGCTCCATTGCGTCTCGAACTGGATGTCGTTGTGGTGGCTTGTGTCAATGTGTGCGCCCGTAGTGATGTTCCCCTTGACGATGGCGTTGGCATCCTGCCACTTAGAACGACTGGTCCTCATAGCCAGCTTCAGGAAACGGCTGCTGTTATTGGGATTGACAGTACCCGATGCGGTGATGTATGGATTCTTGTAATTAGTAAGGTACGTAGCGGAGATGTCCCCATGCATCTGTGCCTCTGTGTCGAGGGTGAAGACACCCAAAGCCGAGTTCCATGCGTCACCATCTGGGCCAAAGCCGATGCGCTGGGCATTACAGCCAGAGGTGGTGCGGTCCTGCACATCGCCGCCATTCTGGTTGAAGTCATAATAGAGCAAGAGCTTGTCTTTTGCCTGCGCCTCCTGGACATCTGCGATATGCTGGTTGCAGTAGGCCTTCACCTTATCGGCCGTGAGTGCAGAGCCCCAAAGACGAACCTCGTCAATCTGTCCCTTGAAGCCTCCTTCGCCCATAGTGATTGCCTCCAAAGCTGGGAAAGTGGTGGCAAGCTTGGAGGTGGAACTGTTGACGAGCAGGCCGTCGCGGTAGAACTTGACTGTGCCTGAGCTGTAGGTGACAGCATAGTGGTGCCATTCGCCTGTGATGATGTAGCCCTCATCGGACTTAGCTGTCCGCGTGCCGACGATGATGCTGAGCATACCCTTGCTATCGACAGTCGTGGAGAGGCTGCCCTGGGAAGAAGTGAGGCTTACGCTGCCCTGATACTGCTGCGGACGCATCCACCAGTCGAGTGTGAGAGCCTTCTGTACCTCTTCAAACGGACAGGGGATTTGCAAAGTCTCGGCTCCTGTGAAGTTGAGGCAGGAGACGGGATCGTCGTTGCTGACGATGAGGTAGCGGTTACGCGTAAGCGTGTTCTCGCCCAGCTGGTTCGTCACGTGCAGGCTGATATCGTAGATACCAGGCGCTGTCGGAACGACGTAGGGGGACTGCTCGGCAACTGTCAATGCACGGCAACCGTTGTTCAATTCCCATTTCCAAGTGAGAGGACTGTATCGGCTGCCATCAATGAGCTGAATGCTCTCGCCCAGCATGATGGCTGTCTCGGAGATATCGAAGAGAGCTGCTGGAGCCGACTCCCGTACCGTCACTTCCTTTGTCACGCTGCTGGAGCCGTAGAGATTGGTCGCCGTGAGGGTCACGGAGAAGGTGCCTGTCGTGGGATAGAGCGCTGTGGCATTGGTTCCTCCCAACTGCTCAACCTCGGCCCCAGGCATACTCCAGAGATAGGTACATCCTGTGCCCTCGCTTCGGTTGATGAAGCTGAAGCGGTCGCCAGCGGGAAGGTCGGCATTAACCACATCGAAGGCAGCCACTGGTGCCTCTCCATCAGCAACGACAACCTCCTTCTCAGCAGAAAGCGTTGAGCCGTCTGCGTATGTGGCCGTACAGGTAACCGTATAGGTACCTGCTTGCGGGAAGATGAAAGTTGGGGACATCCCATTGACAATTGGCAATTGACAATTGACAGTTTCTCCCCCTAAAGGGGGTTGGGGGGTCCATTCCCAGTTGATTGCACTAAGCAAAGTCTCTGCTGTGAGTTGGAAGGGAACGCCTGCCTGATGCGTTCCACTCTCTTCGGAGATACTGAGCGTTGGTGTTGGCGGTGTTGAAGTGAACGGTCCGTTAGCCTCCTCAACCTGCCAAGTGCCTATTGCCTGGAACTTGGCATGCTTGCCGCTTACATATTCACGCAACCTGGTCTCGCCATTGACCTCGATGGTCTCCATAGGCACATAGATAAGCAAGTCGGGTTGCAATGCGGGAGCAGCGATATGCACACGCATATTGTTCCTTATCTCCGTCTGAGTGCGGGCCGTCTTCCAGACACGTATCTCGTCCAAGCCGCCTATCCACCATTGGTTGACGTCTGAGGTTCGTCCGAACGGGAGGTCGCCAAAGGCAACCAAGCCAGAATATGATTTAGAGGTTATCGTCCCCTTCTTGGTGCCATTGACAAAGAGTGTGAGCACATTGCCGTTTATGACAATGGCGATATGGTTCCATCTCTTTAGGGTAGAGAAGATGCCAGAGACATTCAGGCGGTCTGAGCCACTACTATCCCACCCTACGGAAAGGGTTCCGTTGCCATTGTTATGGAAGAGGAACTTGCCCCAACCGGGACCTACCTGATGTGTGTAGTTGGTGTTCTTGTCGTTGCGCATCCAGAATTCTATGGTAGCCTGACCAAGCATCTCAGAGATGGCATTGGGAATGATGATGCCGCTCTCGTTCATTTCGAGGAGTTGATTGGCGCCTTGCTGGGGAATCTGCAGCACGACAGGATTGGAGGCTGCCGACTCCTGCTCGTACTGCCCTGCCTGATAGACAGCCTTGACGGTAAATGCGTCCGAAGCACCATCAGCAGGTGTGAAATAAGTCTGGCTTACAGGCAATTGGGCCACACGACTGGTGCCCTCATAGACATGATAGCCTGTCAGGGCAAGACTGGAGGCTTGTGGAGCTGACCATACCAACACGCCGTCCTCCAAACTGAGATTGGTGGGTGGATAAAGCTGCTCACCTGGTACTATCACGGTAATGACGGTTTCCTTACCATTGTTCAGAATCTCAACATTCTTATCTTCAAAAGGAATTTCAACGCCCTCGTTCTCAATCTCATAATTGATAATGGAGGCGTTGTAGATGTGACCGCTACCGATGGCTGCTGTCTTAGTCTTGACAATGAAGAAGTACTTCAGCGGCTTCGTACGGTCAACGGAGAAGGTCAGGTCGGTGAGGTCGTAACCGAACTCCATCGGCTCGTAGTGCATGCCGTCTGTCCAACGGCCCAGCATCGGGACTTCGGGAGCAGGGTCAGCACCCAATGTGTTGCCTGCATAGCGGAAATGCTCAAAAGGAATCGTCTTTTCCGGCTTGGAGGCGTTCAGGTTCTCAGCAATACCGGCAGAAAGAAGGAGTTCGCTGCGACGAGAGTAATCCATCAGGATTTTGATGGTGCGCAAGGGTCGGTAGTCCTTGCGAATGACATACGCACCTGGCGTCCAAGTCCACGTATCGTTATTCACAGCAAAGCTGTACTTATAGGGGCAATAGATGAAGCCCTTATTCTCCCAGCCATCGCCCCAAGAGTTGGCAATAATCCAGGCTCCGACCTCGTCTTCTTCCAGCTCGCCAACAACACCGTCTCCGTCAAGGTCGAACTCTATGCGGTCATCGTATCCACATACGGTAAGGGCATGATTGAAGGTGTCTCCCCACGCCTTCACGTACTTCATGCCAACCACGCCAGCGGCTTTGTTGGCAGCAGAGTTGGGGATAGCCGCCCAAGTACCATAGGCAGCCACACCGATGCCAGCCACACCGCCCCCATGCATGGTCTCGTCGCCGCAATGGTTGTAGAGCCATTCCTTGAGTTCCTGTCGGCCCTCAGGGGTGTTGGTGGGAGCAAGATTGAAATCGTAGGCAGAACGGTTCCACATGGCGCTGAACCATTTGTCATAGCCTTGCATCCAGCCATAGTCGGGGTCGTCGTGTGTCTGCGGACCAAAGAGTCTGCTATAGGTACGTCCACCGTAAGTGGGTACATTCGGGATACCATTGCCCTTGGCCATTCCCTCCGTGGAACTGGTTTGGTATGCCATCAGCCATGTGAAATGCGAAGGATACTGGTTCTCTGGCAAAGAGGCATCGGCATCGCGATAGCTGTTCATTTCATGCGTGAATTGATACCCGACACCAGCAGCCGAACCGCAGGAACCGCCATCCTGATTAAAGATGGGAGGGAAATACTTGTCCTGTCCATTATAAACATAAGGCGGTAATTGCACCTGGACCTTGCGTGCCTTGCGGCGAGCTACATACTCGGCAGGCTGCACTTTGGGGGTCACTTCGTACTTGAGGTCAGGAAAGACACTACGGTCTATCTTCACCACCTTGCCGTCTGGCAGGGTGTAATCCTCTATCTGTGCCATACTCCCCAGATATGGTAACAGACAAATCATTACAAACAGACTCTTTGTTTTCATGTTATTAAGAAGAGTAATAAAAAGAGGGAGTCCCCGGGGTAACCCCAAAAGACTCCCTCAATTATAGGTTAGTTATTTACTTAACAGCAACTTTGACACCATTGAGGATGTACATACCCTTGCCCAAAGACTTCAGGCTGTTGAGGGTAGCACCGGTGCGGAGCAGCTTGCCGTCCATGCTGTAAACATTTCCGGGCTGGCCGATCTTCTCGATAGCAGTAGAAACATCCTTCACACCATCAGCTGCATCCTTGCCTGCCTGGCCAAGGCAGATGCTGAAGTCATAGCTGGCATCAGGATCAACCTGAGGACAAGTGTCGAGATCAAGCACTGCACTGCAAGGAGTAACTGTTACAGTTTGTCCCTCAGCAGGTACTGCTGCATAATTGGCATTGAAGTAGATGTAGCAATTATTGAATGTGGCAGTAACCAGCGTACCGATGAGACCATTAACCTTAGTTCCTTCAACTATGGGCTTTGCATCTCCTGACATGGTGAACTTCACGGGTTCAACATAGTCGTCCTCTGCATCGTAGGAAGTGGTATCACCATAGATATAGATTACGGGCTCACCAGCGGGGATGGTCTCAATAGCCTTCAGAGCCAGGAATGTCTCTGCGTCTTCATCCTCACCAACGGTGTATTGACCAACTGCACTGTAGGCAATACCGTCATCAATTGCACTCACCTGAGTGAGGTTGACACTGTGACACCAGTCAATAATGCGACCGGGCTTCACGTTCTTTGTGAATGAGAACTCTGCGGGAGCTGCATACTCTTCGTCTGCCTCGCAAATAACCAGACCAGAATTAGATGTAGGCTCTGTAGAACCCCATGTGCAGAATCTGCGGTTGCTCTCACCTGCATGCAGGTTGTTGCAACTTACGCCGCTGACAGTCCTAGCACTCAGCAAGCTTCTATGATAACCGATTGCCTTGTAACCGACGAGGGTAGGAATGGTCTTCAGGTAAATGTTGTTCTGGTTGCCTGTACCGTCAACCATGACGTAGAGACCAGTAGCCTTGTTCTGGAGAGCATAGGTAGCAGGAACCTTTTCAGCGCTGTTGGGCAGGACAGCCTTGCCAGCTGCAGCGTTGAATTCGTCCTTGTAAGCGTTGTAAGCCTGTGATGCTGCAGCGAGGTCTTCAGCAGTAGCGTCCTTCAGGACAACCTTGTTGGCAACGGTGTAAGCTTCTTGAAGAGCCTTACCACTTGCGCTAAGCTCTGCATTGGGAGTTACAGGATAAATCTGGAACTCAGAAGCGTGGAAGTAAGTATACTTAACGTTGTAGTCGTCAGCAGTTATGCCTGCTGCACACGGATCAAACTCGATGTTGCTGCCGCCGTCAGAGCCAGACCTTTGTGTCATAGAGAAGCGCAGGTGGCTGAATGTGCCGCCCAAATCGAGAGGCTGACTGGTGGCAGGAGTCGTAGCGTTGGTGAAGGGAGTCTCAATGTAACCGATGTTAGTCCAAGTCTCGGCATCATTACTGCCCTGAACATACATACGAGTAACGTGACCGTTTGATGTATTACGACGTCCAACATATACCTGGATGAGACCAGAAACAGGCTCGTTGAGGGCTACCTGCAAGTAAGGAATACAACAGTATTTCTTAGAGTAGTCACTATGCCAGTAGGTTCCAAAGTCGCCATCGATGAGACAGCCACTCTCAAGCTTCTGACCATCATTGCCAGGATAAGAAGCGTTACTTGAGAACTGAGAAGCCTTTGTGATCAGAGGCTCGCCCTGAGTATAGGTGGTGCTCATGTCAAGAGCCATTCCCATGTTCTCCTTAACATCCAACATAAGAGGAGTATAGTCGGCTGCATCGCTCTCGAGTTCAACGAAGCGGAACATGCTGGCATCCTTGTCCTCAATTGCGTCATCATTCACGAAGAACAGACGGTCAGACTCGCGGAGGTCCTCACCACCAATGGCTTCCAGTTGAGTAATGGTAATCTCATTGTACTCATCGTCATAGCCCTCTTCAGACTCTAATTTACCAGTAGAAACGAAAGTACCCCACATGGTCTTCTGATCCTCTGGGTTGAGGTCACTACAGTTGTCGCCACCATCCTTAGCAAATCCGTAAGCATCAAACATTTCCTCTGTCGGATACATGATGCGATACCACTTGTCAGTCGTGACACCATTAGCTGAATCCATAATGCCCTTCTGCATAGCCTTGAGCATTACAGCATATTTGTGAATCTCGTCAGCCTTGTATTTGCCAGCTTTGTTGTAAGCCTCAACTTCAGCATAGAAGGCATCAAAAGCATTAGGAACAGTCATATCAGACCAGTAGCCGGGATTCGTACCTTCGACAACGCCCTTAGTTGCATTAGCATATTTTGCCAAAGCTTCACGCAGTTCTGCAGGATCAACCAAACCAGCATTCATGAATGCCTCGTAGGCTGCCAAAAGTGCCTGGTAGTCCTCAGGAGTGAGGGCATCGTCAGCAATAGCAACGTTGGCATCGTATGCATCCTGAAGATTCTGGGCAACTTCGCCCATCAGAACGAACTGAGAGTTGGGATTCTCCTCTACTGTGTAGAACTGAATCTCTGCAGCGTGCCAGAACAGGCGGAAAGAGTAGCCAGAACCATCTGTATCATATACGACCATACGGATGTATGGATAAGCTTCATCAATGTGGAAAGGAATTGTGCTCTCTTCGTTCTTTCCTGTATTGGGAACTGTCAAGTCGGCAATAACTTCCCAATCCTCATCCTCGTTCTTCAGGTTGTCAGTACCCAAGAGTACGAACTTCTTAATACGGTCGTTGTCAGCGTCTCTCTCACAAATGTAGATTTCGCAGTCGCCAACCAGATTGTCCATGCCAGAGAACTGGAGGTAGTGGCATTCGATATCATTATAGTAAAGTCTGTCGGCTGTCTCTCCGTGCCAGTCGGTGTGCCAGAATGTGCTCTTGTCACCATCAAGCAGGTATTCGATATGCTGTCCTTCTGCGGAGTCGCTGTTAGGACTGCTCAACTGACTTGCACTTGTAATCCTCGGGGTTCTTTGAACGTCCTTTGCAAGTGTCAAAGTCTCGAGGACCTTTGCACGCAGCTCGTTGTTCTGTTTAACCAAGAGGTCGTGGTCTTTGAGGACTGCAAAATTCGCAATCAGCTCAGCGACTTCCTCTTCAGAAACGGGCTCCAGATACCATTCACTGGTACCACCGTCATTCGTGTACTTATCTTTGCCATAAGTACCATTCCAGAAGCTCACTTCAAGATCCTTATGAGAATCCTTACCTGTGCTGTGACCATTCTGGTGAACATAGTTGCCTGCATGTCTTGCCTTGCTGGCCAGACGGATGTTGAAGGTTTCCTTCTCTACCCAGTTACCATTACCGAATTCGTCTGTATCCACTTCATCTTCACCAGCCCAGTCGAACACAACATAAGCTGCATCGTCTGCGTCTTCGGTAAGGTAGATTCTGTTATCTCCACCAGGAGTCTGAGAAGCACTGATATAGGAATTCATACCAGCATTCTGGATCAATATGCTATCACCCTTCTGGGTAAGCTTCCATACCTGGTTGGCCATCTCTGGTCTTAAAGTACCAAACATACCCTTATTCTCGAACGAAGCGAGGAGGGTCTTGTCAACGTAGGTGCGTTCAATGATGTCCTCATCATATTCATCCTTGCCAACCACAGTATCAGTATAATAACGCAAGATGGACTTGATACGGTAGTAGCCATCGCCATTGGGAAGTGAATAAGGAACCTCGCTGTCCAGAATCACCTGATACAAAGAATCAGTTTGTGCTTTATAGGCTTGAGCATCCTCCAGAGTGGGAGCATCGGGATCTGTATAGTAATCATAACCATCACTCATGAACTTGTCACTAATGGCAGCGACCTCTTGAACAACAGTCCACAATTTCAAATAAGAATCCCAGTCGGAAAGCTGACCGAACTCAGTACCCATATTCATGAAGAGGCCCCAGTTATCGGGATCAGAAGGATCTTCCCAGATTAAATCCTCATATCTCGCATAGATATCGTTAATCACCATGTTGACCTGGTCAAAACCTGCGGGCTGTTCCAGCGTCCAAATATAGGCAGGCTCATAGCTATAGGCCGGCATTGGACCAAATTCGCCCCAAACAATTTCGCCAGCCTCGTCAACCTGGTAGGTCCAGAAAGCACGACCTGCGTCTCTCCAGCTGGTTTCTGCGAAGCTTGTGTTACAAGAACGGATGGCCATCTTACCTTCCTCGTTCAGATAGAACACCTGACTTTCCCAGTCATTACGGTTGTTACTGGTGTCAAGACGGAAAACTCCAGTACCAGGATTTAGCACAGCCTTAGAATCGGTCAGCGTGGTATTGGAGAAGTGTCCATTAGCGCCTTCAATATGGAAGGCAACATCAAAGAGCTTGTCTGCTGTGCTCGAGGCATCTACTTGGTTGATTGTAAACAGTCCCTCAGACGTTTCAATACCCTCGTACCGTTCTTCCAAAGAGCCGGAGGCAGTTACGTAGTACTTGACACCATCAATTTCCGTTGTGATGTAGTAGGCACCACTCGGGAAAGCAGCCAATGCTGCTTCATACTCAGATTGTGGTGGATCAGCAGCAAATGCACTGCCACTCATGATGAGTTGAACGAACAACATCATCAAAAATAAGTAACGTTTTCTCATTGCTTAAAAGGTTTAAAAAATTGTTAATAAATATAGTTATAGATAGGTTTATTATGGATTTGAACTCCCAAAATTAAGACTTACGCAGGACATTTCTGCCATAGGCATAGGATTATTTTCTTCTTGTTAACATTATTTAACACATTTGGCAAAAAGAAGACTTGCTTGGGCAAAAAATTGCAAAAGCGAGTCTATCATTTTTCACTTAATCGCTATCTTTCGCCTGTTGACAATATAGATGCCCCGAGGCAGAGTGTGATTCGACAATTTACGGTTCACGATTTGACGGCCTGAGAGGTCGTAAATATCATCGTGAGTCGTGAGTTGTGAATTGTGAACTGAGGGTATGGCATCGACATTGGCTTCGAAAATCCTGAACGTAGAGCCATTGTCAGCAGGACTGTTCTTGTCATTCCAGTACTTCAAAGGACCGCCTGTGCCACCAAACTGATTGATGCATGAATACTCCGTACCGGGGATGCGCAGGACGAATCCGTCACTATTGGGAAGCAAATCCCAAACATAGTCACCTGGCCGCATAACAGCAAGATCGCCTACCAGGGTGAGGGTCTCGTCGAAACCTGTCGTGTAGTTATAGACTTTCACATGATAGGGGTCTCCGCCAAAGGCCCAGAAATAGTTGCCATCATACATGAGGGTTTCCTCATCGACTACGGAAGGATAATATGGTTCCGTATCCTGTTTGCCGACAAAGTAATCGGAACGGATGGTCATATTGTACCAATAGGCATCATCGGGCGATGTGGAGAAGAGGAAAGGACCAGACCACTCCACATCATAATCGATAGTCACATCCTCGACGATTTGATATGGCATGTCTATTGGCTCTCTAAGGGCGACGAAGGCATTTGCCCATTCTTCGGAAGGTTCAGGAGGCAGGGCGCCCTTCGGCATCATGCGGGTTTCCGTTCCGACGACCTGACCGTCGAACAGATAACGGTTGGTGACGGCAAACAGGGATGCGGAGGCTATCTCCAGAGCCTCGGACGGGTCGAAGTCTGCCACTTCCGCTATCAGCCAGCGGTCGCCGTCATCGGGTGTGTTCCATGAATTGATGACGATTGTGCTGCCATTGTTGTTAAACCACAACGTGTTGCCGGAGTCGGTAAGCGTACTTATCATGAACAGGTATTTGCCATCGGGATGCGACGTGTCGAAGTAGATGGGTGAGCCCAGTTCCTTCACCCACTCTCCGTTCAGACTGGTTCCTGTTTTCAGGAAGCTCTTCAGGTAAGGGCTGTACAGGTAGTTGTTGCCTTCGATGTTGATGATGGCAAACTGCTTCTCGTAGTCATTCACGGTCCACCAAGCGCTCTGACCTGCCTCCAGGCCCTCGCAGTCGTAGCTGAGTATCAACTCGCCACGCTTACAAGTGATGGTATAGAGCTTGTTGTTGTCGAACTCGACATATTCAATCGGGTCAGGCATATCCGGACGCACGTCGTTGAGGATATCCTCGTAAATCTTATTGGCACGTTTCTCTAACCATGTGGTAGCTTCCTGCACCTGCTTCTCGTAGTTGGTGTTGTCATTCCACTTGGTGCGGTTCAGGTCGAACGAGTTTTTTGCAAAGTCGTAGTAGTCCTGGCAATACTCCAACAGCTCCGTGAGGTTCTTGTCCATGAATTCCTTCCACAGGGACTTGTACACGTCACTCATGGGAGCGTACTTGAAGCGGAGGTCGCGGACAAACTGCACCACCTCCATGTTGGGTCCTTGGGTCCAGTAGTTGTAGGTCGCTTCGTTGCGGAAATAGTTTCCTGAGCGCTCATAGCCAAAGCCCCAGTCGAGGTCCCAGACAGGCCCGAAGACATATTTGCTTGTGTCGCTCTCAAAGCTTTCGCGATAACAGAAGGTGCTCTTCGGATGATAGAGCTCGTAGTTGATTATCAGCTCATTCACCATAAGGAAACGCACCAGTTGCTCGACGTCCACATGCCTGGAAATATCCTGGCCGCGATAGAGCGTGTTCATGAAGCGGTTGAAGTCGTTCTGTACCGTCTCCAACGTCAAAGTTGTTGTTCCTTCTGAAAAGTCAGGCTCCTTGACATTGATGGGCAGGTTATAGGGTTGGGAGCGGAACTTCTGTCCTGCAGGCTCGTCGTAATAGGAGTCCAGTTCAAGCAATGCGGCTGCGCTGTCATCGTCGAGATCGACACTATTGTTCGAGAAGCCGACCTTCTCCGTCAGATTGTAACTGCCCCGATACTCACCGTTGAGATAAAGGTCCACAGGCACGATGTGGTTGGCGGCAGAGGCTTTCATCAGGTTGGCTGCCTTCATGCCGATGGCATTCGACATCAAAGAGCCCGTCTGGTAGTTGGAGAGCAACACCCACGACTTGCCCTTGGTCATGCCCAAGGGCTTCACCTTCTCATCAAACTTCAGGCGATAGGGCTTCTTGGGCCAGCCCCAGCTGCTGTTTCCCCTACCCTTTATCTGCACCTCTGTCTTCTTCATCGAGGGGAAGATACCGTGTCCGTCAATTATGATTTCGGCATCTTTGTAGTAATCCTTGCTGGTAATGGCCTGCCCATCGAATGTGTTGATGTAGATGGTAGGCACTTCGGCCCTGTCTGTCAACCAATCGACATGAACGCGGACAATTCGCCCATAAGGATGCTGGAAATACTTGTTGTCCGGTTCTGCTGTCAGGATGGTATAGCCTTTCCTTGCGACAAGATAATAGATGTCCTTGTCATAGCGCAGACGCGTCTCCTTGCTTGTCTGGAGTTTTTCATCC
>JAEEGL015564754.1_pt1 | contig 12549 bp, 7 predicted proteins | sample 9134231 | NCBI WGS metagenome assembly JAEEGL01 (sample SAMN16246548, study PRJNA631951) | gut metagenome | biome: gut microbiome; feature: rumen; material: fiber-attached | host: Bos | place: Iran: Karaj | collected 2018-10
ATCTCGGTGCAGTCAGATATCGGCACTCTATCACTGAACAGCAACTTGCTTGATGACACCCTTCTGAAAGGTTGGCTTCCCACTACGAATATGAATTTCCATACTCCCTTCTCTCAGTTTGCTGACACGGCCTTCAAAGCCTTCGACATCGATTCTTATGAACACACTGTAATCCTTGTGGATTAGAAACTATGCCCGACTATTATTAGAAAACCATTAACGCCGCATTCTACGCAAAAAGCGCCACCTCGTTAGCGAAGGGCTACCTGGAGAGATCCTCTGCGCCATAACTTCGCGATGAGTATGCGAGGAGGAAGATGTTTTGATTTATTTTTCAGCTTAATAAATGTCCTAATTCTTCAACTAAAGACAGAATTTAATTGTTAAATTTGTAGGTAAAGTAACAGCATCATTAATAGCATAATGGAGTCACCAAACAAAGAGAATACTCTTTATCTACCAATAAAGCAAACATTTTTTGACCAAATTATTGAAGGGACGAAAAGGATAGAGTATCGTGAAGTCAAGGAGGGCACCACAGCCAATAAGTATCTGATCAAGGATCCGGCAACGAGATACAAGCTGAATCCGGCAGTCGTCAAGGACTTCTCTAGAGAATACTATGTCGATGACATCGTAGATGGCAAATTTCCGTTCCTCCCCCGTCAGTACAGGTATCTAGCCCTTGCCGTGGGTTATGCCAAGCAACGCGACACAGCTATCGTCGAAGTTGTAGATTATTCTTTCCATCCAGAAAGAATCAGAGAGGACGCTGATGGAATAGCAAGATTTGCTTTCTGGGTCGAGGAATTCCATTTAGGAAGAGTCATTGAGGTGCACAGAAAAAACGAGGTACACCTTTCTCAGAGGCCAAGCAATGTGTTTCCTGATGCATCCCTGTCTATTTTTGACAATAAAAACGCTAAAGTCGTCGATAGCCTTAGATATACAATCGGAGAAGGAAGCAAAATCAGCATTGCTGCTGCTTGTTTCTCTATCTTTGCTTTCAATGAATTGAAAGAGCAACTCCAAGATATAGAGGAGCTTCGATTCATTTTTACCGCTCCTTCCTTTATACAAGAACAGGAGGCGAAACAACGTAGAGAGTTCTATATCCCAAGACTTAACAGAGAAAGATCGTTATACGGATCCGAATTTGAAGTACGCTTAAGAAACCAACTCACTCAAAAAGCTATTGCTATCGAGTGTGCCAAGTGGATCAAGGAGAAAGTCAGGTTCAAGTCAAACATGACAACTCAGCAGATGCAAGGCTTTGTAGCAATTTCAAATCAAACCGAAACATTAACGTACACCCCGTTTAACGAGTTCACAACCACTGGTTTAGGGTGCGAAAGAGGTAATAATCTCTTCTCTTTCGTACAAAAAATTGAAGGAGAGAGTGCCAAACAGTTCCTTCGCGTTTTCGATGAACTATGGGCTAATGACCAGTTGTTTTCGGATGTCACCGAGCAGATAATCGACCACATCTCGAATATCTACAAGGAGAATTCTCCGGAATTCATCTATTTCGTTACCCTTTTCAATATCTTCAATGAGTTCCTGCAGGATGTTTCCGAAGATGTCCTTCCCAATGAAGCTACAGGCTTTAAGGATAGCCAAATTTGGAATAAGCTCTATGATTTCCAGAAAGACGCTGCACTAGCTATTATCAGCAAGCTTGAGAAATTCAACGGATGTATCTTGGCCGACAGTGTAGGTCTTGGAAAGACCTTCACTGCCCTATCCGTCATCAAATACTACGAGACCCGCAACAAGTCGGTCTTGGTCCTCTGTCCCAAGAAACTCTGCGATAACTGGATGACATATCGAAGCAATTACACTACCAATCCTATCGCTAAAGATCGACTCTCTTATGATGTTCTCTTTCATTCGGATTTGTCTCGAAGCAGAGGCTATTCCAATGGCATCGATCTTGACAAAGTCAACTGGGGCAACTACGACTTGGTAGTAATCGATGAGTCACATAACTTCAGGAACGGTGGGAAGATTACACGTAATGATGAAGACGAAGACCCTAGGGAGAACCGCTACATGCGTTTGATGAATAAGGTCATTAAGTCAGGTGTCAAGACCAAGGTACTAATGCTTTCAGCCACCCCGGTAAACAACAGGTTCAATGACCTTAAGAACCAACTCCAACTAGCTTATGAGGGTGATGTTCAAAGAATGGATTATCTCCTGAATACCGATGCTTCATTGGATGATATTTTCCGTCAAGCGCAGCTTGCTTATAATAATTGGTCGAAGCTTCCAAGCGAGAAACGCACCACGAAATGCCTCCTTGGAATGCTCAGTTTCGATTTCTTCGAAGTGCTTGACAGCGTGACAATTGCCCGTAGCCGAAAGCATATCGAGGCTTACTACGACACTTCCGCCATAGGTAAATTCCCGACTCGGTTAGCTCCTATTTCCAGACGGCCACCATTAACAAATCTGGAGAATACAATAAATTATAACGAAATATTCGCTCAGCTTCAACTGCTCAATCTTTATATCTACACTCCTTCCGCTTTTATCCTACCAAGCAAGCTGAGCAAATATATAGACCCCGAAATGGCAGAGGGCCTGACCTCTATCGGTCGGGAAATGGGGATTCGCCGATTGATGTGCATCCTCATGCTTAAGCGTCTGGAAAGTTCTGTAAACTCATTCCGCTTGACACTGAAGCGTGTGATGGATTTGATTCAAAAGACCATCGAGCAAATAGACCAGCACGATCAGTTCATTGAAACTGAAGAGGTCAGCGGATACGACTTTGATATTGAGGATGGAGACAATGATGCTTTCATCGGCACAAAGAAGGGCAAGGTCCTATTGGATGATATGGACACAGCATCCTGGAGGCAATACCTAGCCAAAGACTTGGATACGCTAGGGTTGACCAAACTGATGCTGGACGACATCACTCCTGAACACGATAGCAAGCTGCAACAACTCATTGAGGACCTCCGAAATAAGTTCGCCCATCCCATCAATGGTGACAACAAGAAAGTCATCATTTTCACCGCATTCTCCGACACGGCTGTCTATCTTTACGATAATCTGGCGGGCCCCATCAAGGAAAAATACGGAATGGACACTGCCCTTGTCACCGGTGACGTGGAGGCCCGCAGCACACTCAAACTCCGGGAGAAACTGGACTTCAATAAGGTATTGACGTTATTCTCGCCGGTTTCCAAGGAGAAAGATTCAGTCTATCCCAACATCAACGAAGAAATTGAGGTTCTCATCGCAACTGACTGTATCTCCGAAGGCCAGAACCTGCAGGACTGCGACTACCTCATCAATTACGACATTCATTGGAATCCGGTTCGCATTATCCAGCGCTTCGGCCGTATCGACCGTATCGGTTCCAAGAACGACGTCATCCAGCTTGTCAACTACTGGCCGGACATGACGCTTGACGAATACATAGACCTGAAGGGCCGTGTTGAGGCTCGAATGAAAGTCTCCGTGCTCACCTCAACCGGTGACGACAACCCCATCTCTCCTGAAGAGAAAGGGGATCTGGAGTACCGCAAGGCCCAGCTGAAGAAGCTACAGGAGGAAGTAGTGGACATCGAAGAGATGAACAATGGCGTATCCATCATGGACCTTGGCCTTAACGAGTTCCGCCTTGATCTGCTGGAGTATATGAAGACCCACAGCGATGTCGAGCATACTCCTTTTGGCCTTCATGCAGTCGTCGGAGCAAATGAGTTCACGGAGCCTGGCGTAATCTACGTTCTCAAGAATCGCAACAGAGGCGTCAATATCGACAAGAAGAATCGTTTGCATCCTTTCTATATGGTTTACCTTCGGAACGATGGTTCCGTTGTTGTAAACCACCTGTCCCCGAAGGAATTATTGGACAAGTTCCGCAGCCTCTGCAAGGGTAAGAATACACCCCAGACCACCCTTTGCCACGCCTTCAACAAAGAGACGAAGGACGGCCTCAAGATGACGCAGTATTCCAAACTGCTGGGCGATGCCATCAGCAGCATAATCAATGTGAAAGAGGAGAGCGACCTGGATTCGTTCTTAGAAGGCGTACAGGGGGCCTTGTTCACGAAAGAGATCACTGGCCTCGATGACTTCGAGCTTATCTGTTTCCTTGTAATCAAATAATTATGAATAACAAAAAAAGGGATAGAATTGAGCAGGCTCTTCAATTATCGGAGCGCCTTAGGAAAGCTATCAACCTATTAGATGGATTTGAAGAGTCCTATGTCAGAAAGAATCTAGACATCTGCATAGCTTCTTGTGAAAGCATTTGTAGTATTCTAAAAATAGTCATTTCCGAAGAGGTAAGCTCCCATGAGAACGTTCCAATTAATCTTCATTCGGCAGATAACACCTTCAATATGCGCTATGCTGTCAGAAGGCTTAATGATGCTTTAACAGACTACACATCTTTGCTAACAGGGCTTAAGTCATTCGTTGATAAATGTGGTGAAACCTATTGGTCTGAACGTGCTGACGCTACAATTGATTTTGAAGTGACAGCTGAGTTTAATGAGAAATCATTAAAAAGAGCTTTGTGATATGCTGGGACTGCCGAAATCAACCGAACTTTCACAACAGCTTCCGAAGACTCGCATCTTCGCGAAGTTTGACCTACGTTCCTCCCAGAAGGATCGCTTCGACGAGGATATCTCCCGCATGTCCATTGTGAATGTGATTTCGCCCAGGACGATTCCCGCCCTGCCGGTCGGTGAGAATGTGGAGTCTATCTATGTGCTGGAGGTTCTGCTTAAGAACCAGGACTATGACTCCAGGAATATTCAGCTGCTGTCCAAGTTGATTCCGCAGAAGATGCTGTTCCTGTTGAGGTTTGAGGATAAGGTTCAGTTGGCTATCTTCCATACGAAGCTGCTTACGGGCGAATGGGGGCCGGAGCCGGAGATTATCCTTGCCGGTCTGGATCTGGATGCCGTTTGGGAAGGGATTGTGAAGTTGGTGGGCACCATTGAGGTGGAAGAAGGAAATACGCTGGAAGAGCAGATTCACTATGATGAGCAGCGGGCTAAGCTGCTCAAGAGGATAGAGGATCTGGAACTGAAGTCGAGGGCGGAGAAACAGACCCGTAGGCGGCTGGAATTGTTTGAGGAATTACAAGTATTGAAAAAACAACTGAATCTATGAAACAGGAAAAACTAACAGAAGGCTGTAAAAGCATACTTATAGCTCTTTCAGGTAATAATTACAAATCATCTGTACCAGAAGACGATGTGCGTGACTTTCTTATTCTACAAGAAAAAGGATTCGCTTCTTCAGTAGTGGCTAAGGATAAAGATGGCACGACGTATCTTGCCCCGAAAATCACACCGAGAGGCCTTGCGTATCTTGCAGAGTATCCTGACCTTTCTAACCCGCGTAAACGTGTAGACTGGAAGTGGGTAGTCACCACTGTTATTGCTCTGGGAATGCTTGTTTTTGCTGCTCTTACATTCTTGAATAATTGTAAGTAATATGGATAAAATGAGAATGCATACTCCAGATATCACGGAGAGTAACATTGAGAAGATTGGGCAGCTTTTCCCTAACTGCCTCACTGAAAAGATTGGAGATGATGGTCATCTTCACCCCGCAATCAACTTTGATATCCTTCGTCAAGAATTATCCAAAGATCTTGTTGATGGGTATAAGGAGCGCTATCAATTCTCTTGGCCTGACAAAAGGGCTGCAATACGTTTGGCTAATGCTCCTTCAAGTATGGCCTTACGTCCTGTCAGAAATAAAAGTGTGAATTTTGATTCTACCGAAAACATATATATAGAGGGCGATAATCTAGAGGTTCTAAAACTTCTTCAGGAAGATTATCTTGGGAAGGTAAAATTCATATATATCGATCCTCCATACAACACGGGTAATAATTTGATATACAAAAATGATTTCCACATCGATAGTAACTCATATCTTTCAATGAGTGGACAGTATGATGATGACGGAAAAAGGTTAGTAGTCAACCCAGAGACAAATGGACTATTTCATACAGATTGGTTGAATATGATGTATCCAAGACTAAAGATTGCTAAGAATCTTTTGTCTAAGGATGGCGTGCTAGCATGTGCCATTGATGAGAATGAATTCGCCACGTTATCTATGATGTTGAAAGAGATTTGGGGCGAAATGTCATACTGCCACTCGTATGTATCCGTTGTCCACAATCCCCGTGGCCAGCAAGGGAATAATTTCTCTTATGTAAATGAATATTTGATTTTTGTTTATCCTAATGATAAAGTAAAGTATCTTGCTGATTTCCCGAAGGATGAGGTTGATTCTAGGAACCTAAGAGATAGTGGGACGGAATCAGACAGGACTGATGCAAGGAATTGTTTTTATCCTTTTATTGTCATGGGTGGGCAAATCATCGATATTGGTGAAGTCCCGGCCAATGATTTCCATCCCGCATCTGCGAATGTGAGACGTAGTGATGGCAGCATCGAAGTATGGCCTATGACGGACAGTGGAGACGAGAAAAAATGGCGTTATGCGAGACAATCTGTTGAGGACATTCGGGAACAGCTTGAAGCAAAAACAGGGCGAAACTCTATCCAGATTATTTTCAACAAGAGTGAAGGCACTATGCGAAGTGTCTGGGCGAATGCTAGATATGACGCCAGTGAGTATGGTACAAAGCTGGTTGAAAGATTGTTAGGGTGTTCTAGTTTTACATATCCCAAAAGCCTTTGGGCTGTATATGACGCAGTAAAAGCAGCGACCAAAAACGATAAAGAGGCTCTTATCCTGGATTTCTTCTCGGGCAGTGGAACCACCGCTCATGCTGTTATGCAATTGAACCATGATGATGGAGGTCATCGCAAGTTTCTTATGGTTCAAGTTCCTGAGAAGATTCCTTCTGAGTACCAAAACGCTCGCTTCAGAACTATCTGTGACATAGGCATAGAAAGAATTAGGTTGGCGGGTGAAGAAATAAGTGATAATACAAATTCTGGGAATGCCGGTCTGTTTGATACTCAAACACAGCCTATAGATACAGGTTTCCGTGTTCTAAAGCTTGACTCCAGTAATATGGAGGACGTTTATTACAAACCAGAAGATTCTTCAGAATCCACGCTCTTTGAGGACAATGTCAAGCCGGACCGTTCAGGTGAAGATCTGCTGTTCCAGGTAATGCTGGAGTGCAACCTTCCGCTTTCCGCCAAGATCCAGACCGAGAAGATTGCTGGCAAGGAGGTTTTCTCCGTGAATAACGGTTACCTGATTGCCTGCTTCGACGAAGATGTAAATGAGGAAGTAATAACGGCCGTGGCCAAACGCAAGCCGTACTACTTTATCATGCGAGATAAATCTCTTTCCTCTGATAACGTGGCAGATAACTTCGAGCAAATCTTCCAGGCGTATAGTAAAGATACCATCAGACGAATCCTCTAATCATTGACACCTATGACACAGAATAAATACCCCCGTGGTTCAGAATGGCGCAAATGGGATTTGCACGTGCATACGCCAAAATCAGGAATGGCTAATGGCTATGAAGATAACGAGACCGGTTGGGATAATTATGTAAAGTCCCTGTTCACCCTCGCTACTGAGCGAGGTGTGGCGGCATTAGGTATTACAGATTATTTTACAATCGAAGGATACGAAAAGTTAATAAAAGAGTATATCGAGAAAGAAGATAAGCTGATAGAATTGTTTGAAACACAAGAGATGGTTGAAAAAGTCAAATCAATTCTATTATTACCAAATATTGAGTTCCGTTTGGACAAAATGGTCGGTCAAAATCGTGTGAACTACCATGTTATTTTTTCTAATAAAGTTGAAATACCCGACATTAAAGAGAATTTTCTTGACGAAATAAAGTTTGTATATGAATCTGAACCTTTTGAAGAGGATAACACAAGAAAACTAACACATAATAATCTTGAGGAACTTGGGAAAAAGATAAAAGCAGAGCAACCGGGTTTTGAAGGATCAGATTTTGAAATTGGATGTAGAACTGCCGTTGTTCAAGACTCTCAAATTAGAAAAGTACTTTCTGCCAAATCAGATAAGTTTAAAAATAAGTATATTATCGCAATCCCAGTTGATGAGGATTTGTCCAAAGTAAGCTGGAATAGTCAGGGACATCAATTTAGGAAAACACTGTATCAGCAATGTAATGTCTTTTTTTCTTCCAACTCCTCTACAATTGAATTTGGATTAGGGAAAAAACATGCTTCTAAAGAAGCTTTTTTAAAAGAATTTAAATCATATAAACCTTGTGTAATCGGCTCTGATGCGCATTCGATATATGCTTTGCAATCAAAACTCGGTTGTCAATGGACAACAGAAAATGATACTTCCAGGATAACATGGATAAAGGCCGACCCAACATTTGATGGACTAAAACAAATCCTATACGAACCCGAAAATAGAGTTTATATTGGAGATAAGCCAAAACTATTTAAAAATGTTGATGATAATAGAACTAAGTACATTAAAGCACTAACTATTCAGCCTGTTGAAGGTTATTCCGGCTCTCAAGGGAGGTGGTTTGAGCATAATATTATTCCATTAAACAGGGAATTGGTTGCGATTATTGGGAATAAAGGGAATGGGAAAAGTGCAATATCGGATATTCTTGCTCATTGCTGCAACTATAAAGATCAAAAGTACTTTTCATTTTTAAATGATGACAAGTTTAGATACAAAAAACTATCTGACAATTATACGGCGACTGTTATGTATGAAGATGGGACAACAGAAACAAAGGGGTTGTCAGACAAACTCGATGGGAGCGAAGTAACAAGGGTAAAGTATTTACCACAAGGTTATTTTGAATCTATCTGTAATGACCTCCAGAAAGAAGAGAACCTAAAAGCAGAAATAGAGTCCGTTGTATTTCAATATATTGATGAGGCCTCTCGGTTAGGTGCATCCAACTTCAAAGAACTCATCAAAAAAAAGGCAGATGCTATAGAACTTGCTATACAACAACAAAAAAGCAAACTGAGCCTCCTCAATAAGGATATTGTTGCTTTAGAGGATAAAGGGTATCCTTCCTATAAAAAACGTATTATCGCTGCAATAGAACAAAAGGAAAAGGAAATTGAAGCGTTGATTGTTCCTCAGGAGGTCCCTCGTCCGAACTTGGAAGATGAGGAGAGTAAAAATACGATAAATGGGATTGCAAGAGTAAAAGAAGAGATTGTTTCCTTAAATAAAACAATTAAGGAATTTGAAGATGAAAAGGGTAGCATATCAATAACTCTTTCTAGACTAAACGACTTTATCATTAATGCAGACGGGATAATTCGAAGCGTTATAGATTTTAAAGAAGAAAACAAAAGTTTTGTTGAGAGTTTAGGGGGCAATATCGACGAAATAATTGCTGTCAATAAGGATTTTACGACGTTGGAAATAAAGAGAGCCGAATTGAAAAAAAGGTTGGAAGAAATTGACAGTATGATTTCGGAACAATCGCAGCTTGAAAACAGCCCAGTATTCATTCTTAAGAAAAAACAAGTTGAATTCAATGAACTAAAGAATAAACTTGATGGCCCGAGTAAAGCCTATCAGACATACTTGCAGCAGAAGGAAGAATACGAAACGCACAAGAAAAGAATAGAAGGAGACGAAACAATCCCGAACTCTTTGAATTGGTTAAAAAAAGAAAAAAGATATATTGAAGACATATTGACCACTGATTTGCAAGGTAAAATAGCTGCTAGGAATCATTGCCTCAAGGATATCTATAACAAACGCAAAGAAATAATCGCTATCTATCAGCAGGTGAAAAGTAAATTAGATGCTAAAATAGCCGACAATAAGTCTTTGCTGAATAATTACGAAATAAGAATAGAAGCGTCATTGGGTTTGAAAAACAGTTTTTCTGATGATTTTCTTCGGTTTGTGAATCAATCTAAAAGTGGATCCTTTAGAGGAATTGAATCCGGGCAATCAGTCGTTCAAGAATTAATAAAGAATGCCGATCTTCAAAGTGAAGATGGAATTGAATCCTTCTGCAATTCTTTTGTCGAGAAATTGAAAATGAACGATGAGAAAGAGCTGTATGTACAAGATCAAGTTGAGGATAGGCAATCACTCTATAATTATCTATTCTCTCTTGATTACTTGACTAATAACTATTCGATCATGCAAGGAGACAAGGATCTTTCTGTCTTGTCGCCTGGCGAGAAGGGTGCATTGCTATTAGTTTTTTATTTGCTGCTCGATATGGACAATATCCCACTAATCCTTGACCAACCGGAAGACAACTTGGATAACGATAGTGTAGCCAATATCTTGGTGGATTTTATAAAGGAAGCGAAGAAGAAAAGACAAATTATAATGGTTACTCATAATCCAAATTTAGCAGTTGTAGCAGATGCCGAACAGATTGTTTATGTCACTATAGATAAAAAAGATGGGAATAAAGTATCTATTGAGTCTGGCAGTATAGAGAATCCGAATACTAATAAGCATATAGTTGATGTGTTAGAGGGAGCAATGCCTGCATTTAGGAAAAGAGATGATAAATATATCCAATAGCGCCGCTATCATTTTTGTATCTTTGCCCTATGAAAACGATTGAAGAATATAGAACGATATTAGAGGGTCAGACCTTCGATCGGAAGAGTGCTCGAATAGAGCCCAAAGCACTGGCTGTCATAATGGTTGCTATGGCTAATGCCGATGGCGGTACGATAGTGCTGGGTATAGAAGATGATGGCTCCGTATCCGGCATTGACGGGATGGAGAAGCATATCAATGACCTACTGCGCGTTCCTTTCGATTTCTGTGTTCCTTCCGTAAATGTGCATCCTGAGCGACTTGCCTGCAAGGACTCATCGGGAAATGATAATCATATCCTGATCCTCGAAGTGGAACAAAGCTCTGCCATGCACGCCACCACTGCCGATGAGGCTTACTATCGCGTTGGGGATAAATCCAAACGGCTTTCTTTTGATGACAGAATGCAGATTATGCTGGCAAAAGGAGTCCAATACTATGAGGATTACCCTGTTGCAAGAGCCACTGTTGAGGACTTGGACCTGGACTTTGTTTCCGGTTACTGCAAGAGGATTGGTTATAAGAAGGATGCACTTAGTTTTCTTCGTACCAACGGTGATTATGTTCTTAACAAGGAGGGCAAGGAACAGATTAGCGGTGCGGCCATTTTGTTGTTCGGCAAAGATCCTCAGCGCTTTTTCCAACGGGCGCATATCCGTTTCATCCGGTATGAGGGGACAGTGGAAAAGGTTGGCAGGGAAATGAATGTTATTAAGGATGTTACCTTCAAGGGCCGAATCCTGGATATGACTCAATCTGCCATTGCTTTTGTAAAAACGCAGATTAAAGAAAGAACTTATCTTGGTCAGGACGCACGTTTCGTGACGGAGCCGGAGTATCCCGAATTCTGCTGGACGGAACTGATTGTCAATGCAGTTGCCCATCGCGACTATTCCATCCTCGGAACGGATATCCAGATCAAGTTGTTCGACGACCACTACACGGTGGAGAGCCCCGGTATTCTGCCCGGCAGGGTACGGCTCAATAATATGCGGACAACACACTTCTCTCGCAATCCCAAGATTGCCGCATTTATGAAAGAATATGAATTCATCCGTGAGTTTGGTGAAGGGGTTGACCGTATGTATAGGGAGTTGGAGGAAGGAGGCTGGCCGAATCCTGTTTTCAAGCAAGACGATTTTATGCTGCGGGCATCTTTAGTTGCTAATCAATCTGGATCAGAAACTTCACCAGATGTTCCAAATGATCCAAATCCGATCCAAATGCATTTGACTGGTCAAATTCTGTCAATAATCGAGTCGAATCCTTCGATTTCTAGAAGGGAACTCGCTGAGCGTCTTGGAATTAGCGAACGGAGAACCCGCGATATCCTTAAAGAAATGCAAGATACCGGAAGACTGAAACGCGTAGGCTCGACGCGTGGTATTTGGATCATCGTGAAATAATCGGCCGGTTAATATGAGATTTAACTTCAAAATACAGCAGTACCAGACGGATGCCGTTGAGAGTACCGTGGACATCTTCGCTGGACAGCCATCACGGGATGGATTCGAGTACCGCCGAGATCTGGGTAAGGGCGCTACGGGTTTGTTTATTACAGAAGCCGATTTTGCTGGTTATCGCAATGCTGATATAGAACTAACGGACAAGCAGCTTCTGGATAACGTCCGTGGCATGCAGCGCATATGGAGCATTCCGGAATCCAAGAATCTATCTCACGACCTGGGCCGTCTTGGCCTGGACATCGAAATGGAGACCGGCACCGGTAAGACATATGTTTACATCAAAACGATGTTCGAGCTCAACAAGCGCTACGGCTGGTCCAAGTTCATTGTAGTGGTCCCGTCCATTGCTATCCGTGAAGGCGTGCATAAATCCTTCACTATGTTGGAGGACCACTTTATGGAATACTACGGCAAAAAAGCACGTTTCTTCATCTACAACTCTTCCAACCTGCAGCAGCTGGATTCCTTCTCGTCTGATGCCGGCATCAATGTGATGATCATCAACACGCAGGCCTTTGCTACGGATATGAAGGAAGGTGCCACCCGTGGCGCCAGCCGCATC
>JAEEGL015687349.1_pt1 | contig 12549 bp, 13 predicted proteins | sample 9134231 | NCBI WGS metagenome assembly JAEEGL01 (sample SAMN16246548, study PRJNA631951) | gut metagenome | biome: gut microbiome; feature: rumen; material: fiber-attached | host: Bos | place: Iran: Karaj | collected 2018-10
ACTTGCCGATGTTCTGATGTATGCCTTGAGCATATGCATAGACAATGATCTTGATGTGCAGAAACTGATAGAAGATAAAATTAAGAATGTATACATGAGGTATCCTGAAAAGAATGGCTGACAGTCTTTATGTACATGTTCCTTTCTGCAGACACCTGTGTTATTACTGTGACTTTGCCAAAAGGATATACAATGAGGAACTGGCAGATCAGTACCTTGATCAGCTCGAAAATGAAATAAGCCGTATCAGACAGGATCATTTTGATACGGTTTATATTGGTGGGGGGACACCATCGGCTCTGACCTGCAGACAGCTGGAAAAACTGTTCAGAATGCTGTCGAGGTTTACCGTCGGCAGTGAATTCACGTTTGAAATCAATCCGGAAACCATGACTCTGGAAAAAGCGCTGCTGCTGAAAAAAAGCGGCGTAAACCGTGTCAGCATTGGCGTTCAGACCTTTGATGAGGTGATACTTAAGGAAATCGGCAGAACACATGTTCTTAAAGATGTGGAGAATACATTCCGGTATCTTAAGGAAGCGGGAATTGACAATATTTCAATTGATCTGATGTACGGCTTTGAAAATCAGACAGTCAACCAGCTGCAATGTGATATAGAAAAAGCTGTTAAGCTAGATATAAAGCATATCTCAATCTATGAACTTGAGATTCATGAAGGAACTGTTCTGGGACACAGGGGATACAGAAACTGCAGTGATGACGATCTGTACCTGATGTACAGAACTGTCAGAAACAAATTGCCTTGTTATGGATTCCGGCAGTATGAGATTTCCAACTTTGCTATTGATGGATACCAGTCAGTTCACAACAAGACGTACTGGCACTATAAGGATTATATCGGAATAGGACTGGGGGCTGCCGGCAAGGAAAACCATGTCCGCTATGAGAATACGCACAGTATGAAAGAATATCTTGCCGGAAACTGGCGTAAAGAAGAAATAAGACTTGGTGTCGAAGATGAAAGATTCGAAACTTTGATGATGGGCTTAAGACTGCTTGAAGGAATAGATATTGAAGAGTATAACGGAACGCTTAGCTGTAATATCCTCGAACACTACAGAGAGCCGATTGAAAAAAACATTTCAAACGGACGTCTTATTGTTGACAGCGGATATCTTAGACTGAGTGATACCGGAATATACTTAATGAACGATGTTTTAGTTGATTTTATGGTTTGGTTATGATACTATAAGTGGGCTGTACTACTAGGATGATCGTTTCCTCAACGTTTGTCTTGGTTTTACAGGACAACTTCATATACAGGAGGAAATAAAAATGTTAAGTAATGAAGAAAAGCAGGGCATAATCAAGGAATATGCTACTCACGAAGGAGATACAGGTTCTCCAGAGGTTCAGATTGCTGTATTAACTGCAACGATCAACCGTCTTAATGATCATCTGAAAGTACATAAGCATGATCATCATTCATATCGTGGACTGATGAGAATGGTTGGTAGAAGACGTAATATGCTGGCATACTTACGTAACAGTGACATCAACCGTTACCGTTCCCTGATTGAACGTTTAGGCTTACGTAAATAGTTTGTAAGAATAACCTGCCATAAACAGGTTATTTTTATATTGTGGAGATAGAAGACAGGTGCATGATTGAAATACTGTATTCAAAAATGGGTGATAACAATGCGGCACCGGTAACAGTATCTTGAAGAAATGTACATTTAGCATTTCTTTTTTTTTCTTTTGTGGTATGATATTTAAGGTTAATAATAAGAGAGGAAAAAAGAATGGCTAAAGAAGTATTTAGTATGAATTTCAACGGACGTCCTTTATCCGTCGAAATTGGGGAATTAGCCAAACAAGCTGATGGTGCTGTATTAGTAAGATATGGTGATACAGTGGTTATCTCAACAGCTTGCGCAAGTAACGTTGCGAAAGACACAGATTTCTTCCCGTTAACAGTAAGTTTCGAGGAGAAGTTATATTCAGTGGGTAAAATTCCCGGAGGATTTTTAAGAAGAGAAGGAAGACCAAGTGAACATGCCACTTTAACAGCACGTATGATCGACAGACCTATCCGTCCATTATTTGCGGAAGGTTTCAGAAATGAAGTACAGGTAGTTAATACCGTACTGTCAGTAGATCAGGATTATTCAGCTGAGATGGCTGCCATGTTTGGTGCCTCACTGGCATTAAGCATCAGTAAGATTCCATTTGAAGGCCCAATCGCCGGTGTCATCGTAGGACGCATCGATGGAAAATTCATCATCAACCCTACAGTTGAAGAAAGCGAAAAGAGTGATCTTAACCTGACCATCGCCGGTAAGAAAGATGCCATCATGATGGTTGAAGCCGGTGCCAAGGAAATTTCAGAGGAAGATATGCTGGATGCCCTGATGTTCGGACAGGAATACATTAAGATCCTGTGCGAATGGGAAGAGGAAATCATTGCCAAGGTCGGACACGAGAAGATGGAAGTAGTTCTGTACGAAGTTCCGGCTGAACTGAACAAGGCAGTATATGACTATGTATACGACCGCTTAAAGGCTGCCGTATCAATAAAGGATAAACTTGAATGCAACAACACGATCGATGCATTGACAAATGAAACCGTTGAGTATTTCGGAACCAAGGAATATGAAAGCGAAGCTGAAAAGACCAAGGCTCTCAAGATGGTCAACGAAGTTTGCACAAAGATCGTTGCTGATGAAGTCAGAAGACTTATCATTGAAGAAAAGATCAGACCGGACGGCAGAGCAGTTGATGAGATCAGAGCTCTTGATGCTCAGATCGACCTGCTGCCTAGAGTTCACGGTTCAGGCTTATTTACCAGAGGACAGACTCAGGTTCTCTCTGCAACTACATTAGGTGCCTTAGGTGATAACCAGATCATCGATGACCTGACAGAAGTTGAAGAAAAGAGATTCATGCATCATTACAACTTCCCACCTTACAGTGTTGGTGAAGTAGGACGTATGGGTACTCCAGGCCGCAGAGAAATCGGTCACGGTGCCTTAGGTGAGAGAGCTCTGAAGCAGGTACTGCCTAGTGAAGATGAATTCCCATATGCCATCAGAACAGTTGCTGAAGTTCTTGAATCCAACGGTTCAAGCTCACAGGCTTCAATCTGTGCTGGCACACTGTCATTAATGGCTGCCGGTGTTCCTATCAAGGCTCCTGTAGCAGGTATTGCCATGGGCTTAATTGAAAACGGACAGGATTACACTATCCTGACTGATATTCAGGGTATGGAAGACCACTTCGGCGATATGGACTTCAAGGTTGCCGGAACAAGAGAAGGCATTACAGCCTTACAGATGGATATCAAGGTTCAGGGTCTTGACAGAAAGATCCTCGGTGAAGCAATGGAACAGGCTAAGAAAGCCAGAATGCAGATCCTTGATGTTCTGGAAGCTGCAATTGCCAAGCCAAGAGATCATGTCTCCAAGTATGCTCCTAAGATCTGTAAGATGATGATTCCTGTTGACAAGATCAGAGATGTCATCGGTACCGGCGGCAAAAACATTAACGCTATTATCGAAGCAGCTAACGACTGCAAGATCGACATTTCAGATGAAGGCCGTGTTCTGATTTACCATCAGGATCAGGAATCCATCGACATCGCCAGAAAGATGATCGAAGACATCACCAGAACAGCCAAGATCGGTGAAATCTATGATGCCAAGGTTGTCAGACTGGAAAGCTATGGTGCATTCGTTGAACTGTTCCCTGGAACAGATGCCTTACTCCATGTTTCAGATATGAAGTGGGAAAGAGTCAACAAGCCTAGTGATGTTTACAAGCTTGGAAGCATTGCCAGAGTTCAGGTAACTGAAATCGATGAAAAGGGCAGAGTAAACGTATCAGCCAAGGTACTGCTGGAAAAACCTGAAGGCTATGAAGAAGTTAAGGATTATGGCCGCAAGGCATTATTCGGAAACAACAGCAAGGACAAAAACAGCAGCAGGAAGAAAAAAGCAAATTAACAGCTGACTAAAGGGCGGAATCGATGATTCCGTCCTTTTTTTGCATAAATGAAAAAGGCGCTTTCAAACTGTTGCCTGATTGTTTTTTCACGTGTATTATTTATATAATAAATGTGCTAAAATAAAAACATGAGAATGCGAAAAAAACACTGGGCAAAGGATATGATCGCACAGCGAACGGACTGTGTCATAGCCAACCCTGAGGAGATGAAAGGCCGCTGGAAGCTTCTGGCGGGCGATAAAGAAATAAGAGTAGAAATCGGGTCAGGAAAAGGTGACTACTGGATTGGTATGTCACATCTTTATCCTGATTGTTTATGGATTGCGGTAGAAAAGGATGAGAGCTGTGTCGGCATAACTCTGAAAAAGTCTCTGGACTGCACTTCTGACAACATGAAGATCATCAACGGCGATGCTGCTGAGATCGGCAACTGGTTTGAAGATAATGAGATAGATGTAATTCATCTGAATTTCTCTGATCCCTGGCCTAAGAAGAGACAGACCAAGAGAAGGCTGACATACGGAACATTCCTTGATTCCTATCGCAGGATCCTGAAGGACACCGGTAAAGTAATCATGAAGACTGATAATTCTCAGCTTTTTGAATACAGCCTCGTATCTTTTGATGCAGCTGAGTGGCAGTTACTGGAAGTCAGTGTAAACTGGCGTGAAAAGGAACATCCTGAAGATACGATAACTGAATATGAAGCCAATTTCATGGCTCTGGGACAGCCTATATACCGTGCAGTATGGCGGCCTGTCAGAAAGGATGCTGCAGTATGAAAAAGTTAATCATTGCGCTGCTGACCGTATTTCTGCTGACCGGTTGCTCAAAAAACGTTGAATTTACCAATGATCTGCGAAGAAAGACGATAGATTCCATTGATGATGCCTTGGTTGTAGACTTGCCGGAATTCTCTGAAAACAACTCTGAAAAGGAGTTTTACAGTTATTATCTGTTCCCGGGAATCGGCCGCAGAGAGATAGATGAAATCAGCAATATCTTTGTCATCTACGGCAATGAAGCCGTACTTAACCTGGATGTTGCCGGTATTCTGAGCCGTTCAGTTTATGAAGAGAGCGCCCTGCGTGAAATTGAGTCTTTCAGAGAAAAGAACTTCATCAAAAACGGTGTATGCAAAAATTCACGCGGTCTTAACATGTCATATCACATTGAAATGAAAGTGGTAGACAGCATCGCCTATATCATATTCCAGACTAACCAGTTCATATTTACCGCATCATGCCCGGTTCTTGAGGCTGATGAGACAGCTTATGAAATGATAAAGACAGTAAGAACCTGCAGCGTTGATACAAATAAGGTAATCGATAAATACTCAAACATAGACAAAGCACAGTATGATGTATCAACAATAAAGCTTTTCAAGGAAGTACTTCCGGAAAGCGGACGCATCATTGACTATATGGATGACTGGCAGAACGATCCGGGTTATACGATAATTGACCGTGAGCAGAGACAGGGAGAAGTCCCTTCAGCCAGTGATATCCGGGACAGCGACATATTTAAGGTTCCGGATGAGGAAACAGACGAAAACAGCGATGCTGAACAGAGTGAGGAAAGCAGTGTCGCAACAGATAATAACGGGGATTAGGAGGAAATCTTATGAAGAAAATCAAGGACCTGTTTGAAAGATTCCTATTTACGGTAGAAGAGGTTGAGGAAGTTGTTGATGACGAACCAAAACCGATACTGGAGGAAGTGCCTGCAGAGAAACCGCAGCCGGCCGTCAGAAAGACACCTGTGATCGAAAAGCCGGTAGTCAAGAAGACAAACAGACCTGAGCCTAAGCAGGAGGAATATGAACCTTCACCGATGATTACTCTGACCAAGGAAATCAAGGTTCCAAAACTCGGAGATGAAAAGACCCGGGAACTGGACAAGGTTGAGGAAAATCAGCCGGTAAGCGAGCCTGTACGGGAAAACAAGACCGAGAAGAAAGAAAAGAAGATAGAACCTGAACTTCCTAAGCTCAAGCCGGCTAAACCGGAAAAGAAGCAGGCTGAACCTTTCAAGACCACAAGCATCATTTCACCGATGCTTGGTGTACAGGAAAAGGAGCAGAAGCCTGTTAAGAAAAAGAGAAGAGAAATAGTCATGCCTGATTCTGAAATGGGTGACAGAAAATCTGTAATCGGTACGGTTTTCTCACCATTGTATGGTGACAAGAATGAATCAGACAGGATCCCGGTTGATGAAGTGGATCCGTCAATTGCCACCCTTACAGTTGACGATCTGATTGCTAAGGAACCGGCAGTGGAAAACAAGCCGGAAGTGAAGACACCGGTTACGGAAGAAAATGTAAAAGCAGCTGAACCGGAAGTTTTACCGCTTGAGGAAGAGATCAAGGATATGGAAATCGTTGATCTTGAACCGGTAAAGATGACTGCTGATGAACTCAGAAAGAATGCGGCAGTAACACCTTTTGGCAAGGTTACAAGAAAGTATGAAGAGAAGAAAGTAAACATTCATGAAGTCTGGGGCAGCAGAAATGAAGAATCAGTGAATGAGGTTAAGGCGGAAGGTGAGGATGAAACACCGGCACCTCAGGAAAAGCAGTATAAAGAAGAGGAAGGTTACGAAAACATTTCTCTGTTTGATTTAGACGACAAAATGTAAGATGTTTCGCATTATTGAAAACCCTTACATTTTCTAGTAATATATATAATGAGGTGAGAATTTATGGAAACATTAGCTAGCGTAAGCCAGGTATTCCTGTATCTGCTGCCTATAGTAGGCGTTATTACACTGGGCGTACTGATTTCAGTACTGATTAAAATGAGAGGCATTATGAATAATGTCAACATTACCGTAACAGGTGTTAACGATGCTGTTGGTACTACTAACGGATATCTGAAAGAATTGAATACGACAGTTAAAACTGTAAATAATATGGCCATGAGCGTAGAAGCAGTCAGAGCCACCACAGAAAGAGCTGTCAAGAAGGCTGCAAAAACAGCCAGCAAGCAATATGATCAGGTCAAAACTGCAGTAACTGAAATATTGGAAAAAACTGCAGCTGCTACCAAGGAAACTAAGGAAAAGGATCCGAAGAATATTGTCAGAGTTGCTTCAATTGAAGAAAAGAAGCCGGAAGAAAAAGCTGTTGAAGCTGTAAAAGAAGTAATTGAAGCTGCTGAAAATGCAGTTAAAGAGTAGGAAAGGATGCTGAAATAATATGGATGAAAACAAGAATTTAGAAGAACTCGAACAGGAAGTTAAGGACGAATTAAACGAAGCTGAAAAAGCCGTTGAAGAAGCTACAGATGAAGATGTAAAAGAAGCTGCAAAGAAGCTCATCGATATGGCTGGCAAGTCATTAACAAGCTTAAAGGAAGCTATTATCAACCTTGACCTGAATAAGGACGGCGTTACTCTGGGAACTCATTTAGGAAAGTTCTCTCAGCGGATCACTGATGCAATTGAAAATGCACAGGAAAAATTGGGAGCCAAGGAACTGGATGAAAAGACATCTCAGGCCTGGGGTCAGACCAAGGAAAGCCTGACAAAGATTTCTGATAATGTTGTTAAGGCTGCCAAGGATGCTTATGAGACAGTAACAAATAAGGAAAAATTAAAAGAAACATGGGATAACGCTACTGAAAAGTTCGCAGAAGCAGCTAAGGAAACTTCTCGGAAAGTTACAGCTAAGGGCGAAGAATTATACAATGAAGTAGCAGAAAAGAATCCAGGCGTTAAGGAAGCTGTTGATAAGGCAGCTGCCAAGACAAAAGAAGCATCTCAGTTTGTTTCTGACAAGTACCAGGAATTCATCCATGATGAAAAGGTAAGAGCTACTGTTAGAGAAGCAAAGAATACAGTTCTTGATCTATCAGAAAAGTTAACAGAAGCAGTTAAGGATCTGTTCAAGCCTGAAGAAGAAGACGAAGAAGAAAATAAAGTAGAGGAATAATCCATGAATCAGTATGGTAACGGTGAGAAAAAAAGAGTAACAATATACAGTGTTGCCAAGGAAGCAGGTGTTTCTCTCGCAACGGTTTCTCGTGTTATCAATGAGTCTGATGTCGTCAAGGAAAATACAAAGAAAAAAGTACAGGAAGCCATTATCAAATTAGGATATAAACCTAATGCAGTTGCTCAGGGTCTGGCTTTGAAAAAGACAACAACAATTGCACTGGTTGTTCCTGATGGAAGTTTCAATTACATTGATAAGGTTATAAACGGACTTCTGGATACTGCCAAAATCTACAAGTACAACATTACACTGCATACCACGACAGCTGGTATCAATGAGATGAACGAAATCATCGACAATGTTGTAAAGAGCAGGGCAGATGGTCTGATACTTTACAATGACGCTTTTTCCGCCAAGGAAATTGAGACACTGAATCACTTCCAGATACCAATGGTTTATCTTGGAAACAAGGGTGCCGGTGAATCAGCATGCTGTGTATACATAGATTACGAGCAGGCGGTTTATGAGTTGGTAACCAGATATCTTAATAATGGAATTGATGATATTGTTATCATCGATGACCGCAAGAATCCTACCAGCATTGATCTGCTGATCAGGGGGGCTTCGAAAGCATTCAATGAACATGGAAAGACATTCGGAGGTTTTATTACCATTCCGGAAGATGTTCATAACTCCTATGAATTCCTTTCGAATTATTTTGCTCATAACAAGCATAAACTGGTTATTACCTATAGAGATTCACAGGCTATTGCCGTAATCAATACCTGTACTGAAAATAATATCAGGATCCCGGATGAGACAGAACTTGTCTGCATCAAGGATTCCAGGTATACGGACATGTTCAGACCACGCATTTCATCTTTCATTGTTCCTAGCTATGACCTCGGTGCTCTGGCTATGAGAATAATGACCAAGCTGTTAAGCGGTGATATTGTGCGGGATAAAGAGTTTAAACTGAATTACGTCTACAAGGCAAAGGAAACAACAAAATAAAGGGAAGCATCACTTAATGTGAACTGATCCTGAAATTAAGAAAATAAGTGAGTTCCATTCAGACTGGGCTCACTTTTCTTTTGGCGTGTCTCATATTACAATGTATTTGAAATCATGGAGGATGTATTATGAAGTACAGAAGAGTGGAAGATACCATTATTGTCAGGATCGACAGGGGTGAAGAAATCATGGAAAAAATGAAGGAAGTAGCTCTTAAGGAAAACGTAAAACTGGCAAATGTCAACGCTCTGGGTGCTGTTGACGATTTTACGGTTGGTGTATATAACGTTGAGGAGAAGAAGTATTACTCCAGGACATTTACCGGCGCCTATGAGATCGTTTCTCTGACAGGTTCAATAAATACCATGAACGGTGAGTATTACGCTCACATGCATATGAGTGCAGCTGACAGTACGGGTGTAGCTTATGGCGGTCATTTGAACAGGGCTGTTGTATCGGCTACCTGTGAGATGTTCATCAATGTCATCAATGGAAACGTTGATCGCTTTAAGGATGAAGTAACCGGAATCAATCTGTTTGATTTATAAATCTGTACAAAAAAACTACCGCATATATATGCGGTAGTTTTTGTTTTATTTAGTAACTTGACGATATTATCTCTTATTGGTGTAATCACCGTCGAAATACTTGATTGACAGCTGTGAAAGTTCACCTGAAGCCTTGATTTCTGCGAGTGCTTTGTTGATGGCTTCCAGCAGGGTTGCGGCATCTTCAGTCTTCTGAACAGGAATGCAGACATCATCGCCAGGATAGAAGTCAACAACCTTGATGTTTGCATCCGGATGCTGTTTCAGATAGTCATTGATCGTCATTTCTGAGTTGATTGTACAGTCACATTTGTCCTGTAATAACAGAGTTATTGTTTCAGTCAGTGAATCGACTGAGATGTTTTCAGCGCCATAGCTTTCAGCAACCGCTGCATAGGTACTTGAAGCAGTATTTGCATTTTTCTTTCCCTTGATATCTTCAAATTTGTTGATATCAGTGTTGTCCTTTTTAACGATTAGAACCTTGTTGGTAAAGACATATGGATCTGAGAAATTGTATTTTTCAGCGCGTGTTTCGGTTTTGCCGACACCGTTGCAGGCAATGTCGAATCTTCCGGCATCGATACCGGCCAGAATGGCATCCCACTGAGTTTCTTCAAACTTGGCTTCAACGCCGAGCTTGGCAGCAATCAGTTTGCCTAATTCAATGTCTATACCGACCAGTGCACCGCTTTCATCATGATATGTCCAAGGTGCCCAGGTTCCTTCAGTGGCTATGGTTATGTAGCCCTGTTTCTGTATGCGGCCTAAGGCGTCGAGTTTCTCCGGTTCTTCCGGTTTCTGACAGCCGGCAAAACTTATAAGCATTAATGCTGCTAAAACAAAAGACAATACTTTTTTCATTTTCATTTCCTCCCTGTATTTTTAGTCTCGAGCAGAGATTATTCCCTGAACAAACGTTTTGGCACGTTCTTCCTTAGGATTCCTGAAGAATGTTTCAGGATCGGCGGTCTCAATGACCTCTCCTTCATCCATGAAGATTATTTTACTCGAAACATTACGTGCAAAATTCATTTCATGAGTAACTACCAGCATGGTCATGCCATCTTCTGCCAGATCTCTCATGACGTTGAGTACTTCACCGATAAGTTCCGGATCAAGAGCACTGGTCGGCTCGTCAAAGTAGATGATCTCCGGATCAGTAGCTAAAGCACGGGCGATGGCAACACGCTGCTGCTGACCACCGGATAACTGGGAAGGGAAAGCATCAAGCCTGTTATCCATGCCTACTCTTTTCAAGGCGGCAACGGCAATTTCACGGGCTTTGTTCTTATCCATGCCTCTGCCGATGATCAGTCCTTCAGTAACGTTCTGAAGTACGGTTTTATTAAGAAAGAGGTTATAGTTCTGAAAAACAAACGCTGTTTTCTTACGGATGTTATTGATGTCTTTTTTACTGATGGTGGCCAGATCATAGGTCACATCATCAAATGTCAGAGTTCCCTGTTCGGCTTTTTCCAGGAAATTGATGCAGCGTAACAGGGTAGTCTTGCCGGAACCGCTTGGCCCCAGTATGGCAACTACATCACCTTTGTTTACTTCCAGAGAGATGCCTTTTAGCACTTCAACATTAAATGACTTATGGACGTTTTCAACTTTCAGCAACATATTACTTAACACCTCCATAAGTACTCAGTTTCTTTTCGCCAGCTCTCTGAATCATGGTTATGACGGAACAGAAGAGCAGATAGAACATGGCAGCTTCCAGATACAGCCATAATGGTTCGTAGTAGATTGCGTTTATGATCTGAGCCTGACGGAACATCTCGGTAATGGTAATTACAGATGCCAGTGAAGTTCCCTTGACCATGGAAATAAGTGAGTTCGACAGTGAAGGGAAAGCGGTTCTTAACGCCTGCGGCAGCACGATGCGTCTGATTATCTGCAGATAGCTCATGCCGACACAGTAACCGGCTTCGATCTGTCCCTTAGGTACGGCTTCCAGAGCTCCACGCATGCTTTCAGCCATGTATGCTCCTTCGTTGAAGCCAAAGGTCAGGATGGCAGCCGGAACAGCCTCAAGCTTGATTCCAATCTGCGGCAGACCATAGTATACAACATAGAGCTGGACTAACAGAGGAGTTCCTCTGATGAACCAGATGTAGAAGCGACAGATTTGCTTAAGTATTTTCACATCGGCATACTGTATCAGAGCTACAACAACCGAAATGACAAAGGCCAGAGCAAAGGAGAAGAAAGTCAATGGGAGAGTAACCTTGATGCCTGGCAACAGGATCCTCCAGAAAGCGTTTATTAGTATTTCCAAAACTCTTTGAGTCATATTAACCCCCTTGCATAATCCTTATTTTACGGATTTAAAACACCAAAAACAATTCAATTGCTCAAAATGCGCTATGGCTGTCAGAACATTAATTGTCATGGTCAAAGAATAGTATAATTCAAAATAAGTAAAAAGAAAGATATGTTGGTAAAAATAAGCAAGACAAACGCTGACTAATAGAGTAAAATAGTAAAAGTAATATTTGGGAGGTCATTTTTATGAGCATGACATGTTATGAAGAACTGATGTGGCGCGGCTTGATTCAGGATATTTCCAGCCCTGAACTCATTGATAAACTTAACGAAGGCGGACTGACATTCTATATCGGTACTGACCCGACAGCTGATTCAATGCATATCGGTCATTATTCTTCATTCCTGATTGCCAGAAGACTTGCCCGTTTCGGCCATCATCCGTTACTGCTGGTGGGCGGAGCCACGGGATTAATTGGCGACCCTAAACCGGATGCCGAAAGACCGATGATCACTTACGAAGAAGTAGCTCACAACGTTGAAGGACTGAAGAGTCAGGCTGAGAAACTGTTTGGCTTTGAAGTCGTAAACAACTATGACTGGACGAAGGATATCAATGTTCTGGAATTCCTGCGTGACTATGGCAAGTATTTCAATGTTAATTACATGCTGGCCAAGGACAAGGTAAAATCCAGAATGGAAACAGGTATCACATATACTGAATTCAGTTACATGATCCTGCAGGCTTTGGACTTCATGCATCTGTTTGAAACCAGAAACTGCACTTTACAGGTAGCTGGTTCCGATCAGTGG